>JAEEGF011818035.1_pt1 | contig 12308 bp, 7 predicted proteins | sample 9134171 | NCBI WGS metagenome assembly JAEEGF01 (sample SAMN16246542, study PRJNA631951) | gut metagenome | biome: gut microbiome; feature: rumen; material: AP-attached | host: Bos | place: Iran: Karaj | collected 2018-10 | reverse complement strand
TGGCGGATCTGCGCAAGGAAAACGGGCGTGAGAAACCCTGGAGGGTTGATTATTTCGGTGTCGGAAATGAAAACTGGGGCTGTGGCGGAAACATGCTTCCTGAGTACTATGCCGGAGAATACAGAAGATATCAGACCTATGTGAGAAATTATGACAGTACTAAGCCTATCTTCAAGGTTGCCTGCGGCCCTAATTCAGGTGACTATGACTGGACCGATACCGTGATGAAAAAGTGTTTTGAGAAGTGCGGAGAATCCCACGGCTTCATGGATGGACTGTCTCTGCATTATTACACGGTTCCGGGCCCCTGGTCCAATAAGGGATCCGCAACGGATTTTGATACTGCAGAATACTATAAGACTTTAAAAAAGACTCTTTATATGGATGAGCTTATCACAAGGCATACAGCCATAATGGATAAGTATGACCAGAAACACGAGGTCGGTCTTATAGTGGACGAGTGGGGTACCTGGTATGATGTAGAGCCGGGAACCAATCCGGGATTTTTGTATCAGCAGAACACCATAAGAGATGCGCTGGTGGCAGGTATCAACCTCAACATTTTCAATAAACACTGCGACAGAGTCAAGATGGCTAATATCGCACAGATGATCAATGTGCTTCAGTCTGTGATCCTGACAGATGGAAAGAGGATGATCAAGACTCCAACCTATCACGTTTTCAATATGTACAAATATCACCAGGATGCAGAGCTTCTTGACAGCTATATCGAGACAAAAGAAATCGGACTTTCTGATGAATATATGGTTCCGAACCTTACAGAGTCTGTATCACTTGGAACCGATGGAAAGATCCATGCCACAATTACAAACCTTTCCTGCAGCGAGGATTACGAGATCAAGGTAATGGTTGCAGATAGCGAGGTTAAAGAGATTTCCGGAGAAATCGTTGGTGGAGAGATGCATCTGCACAATACCTTCGAGGAACCGGAAAATGTAGTAGTTAGAAAATTTGATGATTGTAAGAATCTTGGAAATGGGGAACTTGTTCTTACAATTCCACGAAGTAGTGTAATACATCTTGCTTTAACTGTATAAAATATCTAGTTTGTTGTCTTCATATCAGTTTTTGATGGCAGACAATGAATAAAGTATTTATTGGGAGATCGGTATGATCAAAAGAAATACAAAGATAATGCAGAAGATATTGGGAACGATACTTAGTGTATGTGTGCTGACAGTGCCTGTGTGCGAAAGTGTAACGGTACTGGCAGCTGATACATCTAGTAGCAAGAATATAAGTGATAGTACGGAACCCAATGAAAAGGTTTCATCTTCTGCAGAAAATTCTAATGTCACCAGCACTCAAAGGCTTAGCAGCAATTATTCTCACGTGAGTTCTTTTTATAAAATGTCTGATTACTCCGGAGAAGATTATCTTATCAGTATTGAAGATGCTATAACTGAAGGTGCTTCATTTCTTACAAGTGATAATCATGATTACCAGGGTGGCAAGGTGGCAGACATTACCCACGGTGACAGTCTGACCCTTGATGTAAATGTTCCATCGGATGGACTTTACTGGCTTTCATTTGATTATCTTTCTGTGGATGATTCCATTCTTCCAATTGAAATGTCTCTTACTGTTGATGGTGAGTACCCGTTCTATGAAGCCAGGAGCGCTCTTTTTGAGACCACCTGGATTCAGGAGGGGGATACAGATATCGACAGATATGGTAATGAGATTGTAGCTCTGCCGGATAAGCTTATCAGGTGGGAGAGTAAGTGCCTTGGAGATTCCAGTTACAGGTACTCAGAGCCTCTTAAGCTAGAGCTTTCTGCAGGCCACCATGAGTTTGGTATAGGGGTAAAAGAGGGTTCGCTTCTCCTTGGAAATCTAACTCTTAAGGCACCATCTTCAATCCCCGAATATACAGGTTCTCAGAAGGCGGAAGGAAATCAGCTGATAGTAATAGAAGCAGAGGATTTTACCGAGAGAAATAATTCTTCTATCCATGCTTCCTATGAATATGACAGATCCCTTAGTCCTCTTTCTGCAAAAGAAAAAGTGCTGAATATCATAGATGAGGAATCCTTTGATACAGCAGGGCAGAAGGTTACATATTCCTTTGATGTGACAGAGGCAGGGTATTACGATCTGGCTATGAACTACAGGCAGTCAGAGAAAAATGATTTTCCTGTATTTGCTGATATCAGAATAGACGGTGAGATTCCCAACAAGGCTTTTGAAAGCTACAGTATTGCTTCTTCCACTGATTTTACTACAAAGAGCTTTACTGATGATAAGGGAGAACTCCTGAGTGTTTACCTTGAACCGGGACAGCACACCATTTCTCTTACACTTGTTCAGGACAACATCAGATATGCTGTGGAAAAAGTTGATGAGATCATGAGCGGGATTTCAGATCTTTCCCTGGAGGTTACCAAGGTAGCGGGAACCAACAAGGATAAGTACAGAGACCTTAAGCTCACCAGATATATTCCGGATCTTGAGGTAAGACTCAGATCCTGGATTACAGACCTTCGAGCTCTGGCAGATGAGGCTACAGTTTTTGTAGATGCCAAGAAGGGCAGCGATGTTGCAGCTTTTTCATATCTTCTTATCGCAGCAGATCAGCTGGAGAGCCTTGCAGAGGAACCGGATGAGCTGGTTTACAGAGTTGATGAGCTTTCTACCAGCGTTAACTCCATCAACACACAGATCGCAAATTTCGTAGACATTATAGGCAATAATAATCTTGCCATAGACAGAATATATTTCTATCAGAGCGGAGCAAAGCTCCCCAAGGGGCTGGGAATTTTTTCTTCCATGGGAATGAACTTTAAGAGATTTGTTAATTCCTTTTTTGGACAGTCCTATTCAGCCAGCAACACCAACAAGGAACATATTCAGGTATGGGTAAACAGACCAAGACAGTATGTTGAGATCATGCAGAAGATGATAGATGAGCAGTTCACACCTCAGACAGGAATCGAGGTTGACCTTTGTCTCATGACAGATGCCCAGAAGCTCATTCTTTCAAATGCATCAGGAGATACCCCGGATATAGCAACAGGAATCAACTATTCAATTCCTTTTGATCTGGCTATCAGAGGGGCTCTGGTGGATCTCACCAAGTTTGACAATTATAAGGAAGTGTTTGGCAGATACAGCGACGGACTTCTGGTTCCATCCATTGTGGGAGAGGGATTCTACTCACTTCCTGAGACCATGAACTTCTACGTTCTGTTCTACAGAACAGATATATTAGGAAAACTTGGCCTTGAAGCTCCGGATACCATGGATGAACTCATTGGCATGCTGACAGACCTTCAGATGAGAGGACTTAACGTCTATTACCCTACAGCGGTAATGACGGGTATGAGAAACTATCACGGAACCACACCGCTTATTTATCAGAACGGCGGTAAGCTCTACGGAGATACAGCTCTTGATATTGAGCTTGACTCCGAGGAGACTGTTGAAGGCTTTACAGAACTTACAGAGCTCTTTACCCTGTACAACCTGCCGGTGGATGTTCCGAATTTTTACCAGCATTTCAGGAACGGAGATCTTCCTCTTGGAATAGCGGACTTTAACTCCTACAACCTGATATTGAACGCAGCACCCGAGATAGCTAATTCCTGGGACATAGCTCTTATACCTGGTATCAGGGATTCAGAGACGGGAGAGATCTTAAGATATACAGCCGGCGGAGCAGAGAGCACGGTTATGTTCCACTCTGATGAGGAGAGAGAACAAAAGGCCTGGGAGTTCATGGACTGGTGGTCCACTTCCGAAGTACAGGCTGAGTTCGGACAGAGACTTCAGATCCTCTACGGTGATGAGTATATCTGGCCAACAGCCAACCTTGAGGCATTCAGTGCACTGCCTTATCCGACAGATGATAAAGAGGTAATCATAGAGCAGGCACAGTACATGCTGGAGGCACCAAGACTTCTGGGTGGCTACATGATGGAGCGTGAGACCAGCAATGCCTTCAACGATATTGTTGTAAACGGCGAGACAGTAAGATCAAGGATTGATGAAGCTGTTAAGACCGTCAAGAGAGAAACAGAAAGAAAACTTGAAGAATTCGGATATATAGACAGCGAAGGAAATGTTATCAAAGAGTATATTACTCCTTCACTGGATAAAGTCAGAGAGATCATGGAAAGGTAAAAGCAAATGGCACCAGCAAGATCCAAAGTTGGAAATCGAATGCATTCTAATAAAAACGGCTATGTATTCGTGGCTCCATACGCGATTTTATTTATAATATTCATACTTGCTCCGATAATAATGGCAGTAATCCTGTCTTTTACCAATTTCAACGCAATCCAGTGGCCGAGTTTTGTGGGATTTCTTAACTACATCAACCTGATAACCGGTGATGATGTCTTTATGAAATACGTTCTTCCCAACACGGTAAAATATGCACTTATTGTAGGTGTAGGGGGCTATGTTCTGGCATTCCTCTTAGCATGGGGATTATCGAACCTGACCAAGGGACCCAGAACAGTGTTTGCACTTATCCTGTATTCTCCCAGCATGACCACCGGTGTTGCCATGGCAGTTCTCTGGAAAATCATGTTTACCGGAGATCAGACAGGATATCTCAACAGCTGGCTTATGGATATCGGCGCAATAAATGAGCCCATTATCTGGCTTACAAATGTAAATTACCTGCTTCCCATCATTATCATAATAGGTCTTTGGAGTAGCATGGGTGTTGGTTTCCTTTCAATACTTGCAGGACTTTTGAATGTTGATGAGGCTCTTTATGAAGCAGCAGCCATTGACGGCGTCAAAAACAGATTTCAGGAAATGATCTATGTGACGATACCCAGCATGAAGCCACAGATGCTGTTTGCAGCGGTTATGCAGATAGTCGGAGCTTTCCAGAACGGTATGATATCAACTCTTCTGGCCGGTAATCCTACACCGGGCTATGCAGGACAGCTCATAGTAAACCATATTGAAGACTACGGTTTCATCAGATACGAGATGGGTTATGCAGCGGCAGTTTCAGTAGTACTGCTATTGATCGTTCAGATTTTCTCATCAGTATCAACTAAGCTTTTTGGAGATAACGACTAAGAGGAGATAAGAAATGGCGGCTTACAGAGGACACAGAACCAATCCTGACAAGTTTGAGAAAAGTCAGATAAAGATATATCTTATGATACTTCCAATGGTTCTTTTGTGCGGACTTCCCATAATATTTATAATTTTCCACGCTTTTAAGCCTATGGAGGAGCTTTTTGCCTTCCCTCCCAAGTTTATCACCACACATCCAACCCTGGACAATTTCAGAAAACTTGCCAAGGCCTCCAGAAGCGCAGGAATACCCATCAGTAAATATGTATTTAACAGCTTATTCATAACAGCCACTGTAGTATTCGGATCACTGGTTTTTTCAACCATGGCAGCCTATGCTCTAAGTAAGCTCAGGTTCAAGGGCAGAGACGTCATGATGCAGATCAATCAGATTGCCCTGATGTTCGTATCGGTGGCGGTAATGATCCCAAGATATCTTATTGTTAACAAGCTGGGAATGATTGATACCTACTGGGCTGAGATACTTCCGCTGATTGCATTGCCGGTGGGACTCTTCCTTATAAAACAGTTCGTGGATCAGGTGCCGGATTCTCTTATTGAGGCGGCATATATGGACGGAGCAAAAGAGTGGCAGATTTACTTAAAGGTCATCATTCCTCTTATAAAACCTGCCATCGCAACAGCAGCTATCCTGGTTTTCCAGCAGGTTTGGACCAACCTTGAGACTTCCAATTACTATATAAATGACGACTCGCTCAAGAGCCTTGCTTTTTATATGAACACACTGACTTCAACGACTACCACTAATACCGTAGCCGGACAGGGTGTTGCGGCAGCTGCATCACTTATTATGTTCCTGCCGAACCTGATTTTATTCTGTATCCTTCAAAAGAACGTAATGAACACAATGGCACATTCAGGTATCAAATAAGGGGATGTATTCGTGAGAAACATAAGTACTAGGGGACAAAAAAAGCATATTTGGGGAATAGTAACAGCGGCTATCATGGCTGCCGTCCTGACATTACCTGCAGTCGGGATCAGAGCAAGAGCCGATGCTCCCTACAAGACCTATACAGTGGATGGATATGGTTCGGTTTCTGAAACACAGACAGCTTACCTGCCTTACGAAACTATCACCAAGATTGACCAGGAGACCTTGAATGGCCCTACGGACTTCACACTTTTGGATGATGGCACCATGTACATTCTGGACAGCGGAAATGCAAGAGTTGTTGTATCTGACCTTAACGGCAATCTCATAAAGACCTTTGGTGAGGGAACTTTAGTATCTCCGAGAGGAATCTACGTAACCAAGGATCACATAACCTATGTGGCAGACAGAGATGCCAAGAGCATATTCGTCTTTGATGAAAACGGAGAACTTAAAAACAGCTACGGTAAGCCGGACGTGCCAATGTATGGCGAGACACAGGATTTCCTTCCGTTGAAAGTAATAGTTAACGACGCAGGAACCATGTATGTTATCTGCGAATCCAATACCAACGGCGTAGTTGAAATAAGCCCTGTGGAAGGCGGAACATTCCTGGGATATTTCGGAACCAACTCCACCAACAGCAGCCTCATAAATATTATCTGGAGAGCAGTTCTTACAGATGCCCAGAGGGCAAAGATGAGATCAAATATTCCTTCAACTCCGGATAATATGGCCATAGATGACAAGGGAATCATCTATACGGTAACAAGAGGTGAGGGAAGCGGTACAGTAAAAAGACTTAACATCGCCGGTGTAAACATGCTGGAAGCCACAGATTACGACACAGTGCCGGCAGCAATTGCGGTAGGTAATCACGACAACTGCTTTGTGGTATCACAGCAGGGATTTATCTACGAATATAACAACGAAGGTGAGCTTTTGTTCGTATTTGGCGGTAAGGACGACGGACAGCTCAGGATCGGACTTTCCACCAAGGCAGAAGCAATTCAGGTGGGAACAGACGACAAGATATACGTTCTTGATTCAGACAAGGCACAGATCCAGATCTATGAGCCCACTGAGTTTACAAATCACCTTCACAACGCGCTTTATCTTTTTTCAAAGGGAAGATATGTAGAGAGTAAGGAGCCTTTGTCAGAGGTCCTTCAGATGAACAACCTCTTTGATTATGCCAACAAGGCAATGGGTAAGGCACTGTACAAGGAAGAGGATTACAGCGGAGCACTTAAGTATGCCAAACTTTCCAAGGATCTGGACACTTACTCAGATGCCTTCTGGGAGATAAGAAACAACTGGCTTAGAAAGAACCTTACGGCCATTGCTCTTATTATCATAGGACTTCTTATTTTAAAGGCTGTTATCAGAAGACTTGACAGGAAAAAACATATTCTGGACGGCCCCAGAAAAGTCATTGCAGACATAAAGAGTAAGAAGCTGGTAAAAGAGCTGGGATACATGTTCTATTTCATCAGACATCCAATAGATGGCTGCTACGGAATAAAGTGGGAAAACAGGGTTTCACTTTTGTCCAGCAACATCATTCTTGTGACAGTGATCATTTTCTACATTATAAACAAGTACTTCTGCGGATTTTTGTTTAAGACAGTAAGAGAAGGAAGCTTTGATGTCCTGTCGGATGTGGGAATGATACTGGTAGCACTTTTATTGGTGGTGGGATGTAATTACCTTATGTGTACCATCAATGACGGCGAAGGAAAGCTTAAGCACATCTACTGCGCATTTATTTACAGCTTTTCGCCATATGTGATATTGATGCCTTTCATCTTTATCTTTTCACATGTGGTTACCTTCAATGAGGAATTCTTTGTAAGCTTTGGACGCTTTTGCATGGTGGTGTGGATCCTGGTGCTGGTGGTAATTTCAGTCAGAGAGATCAACAACTACACTGTAGGAGAGACAGCAAAGATCATATTCCTGACATTGTTTACAATCCTGATCGTATGCCTTATAGCCTTTATTCTCTACGTGCTGTGGGCGCAGGTATTTGACTTTGTTCAGTCAGTTGTCAGAGAGGTGGTGTACAAAATTGGCTCGTAAGAACTTTTACAGAAAAATAATAGGACTTATGGCGGGAGCCCTGATCACAACCTCAGCTGTTTGCACAAGCTTCCCGGTTCCGGGATTTGATAATGCCATCACGGTTTTGGCAGCTGAAGACATAAACGGTCATAAGTTCCTGACAGAAAATGATAATTACAGATTGTACGTAAACGAGGATGACCTTTCACTGGTGGTGGAGGATAAGGCAACCGGAAAATATATGGAATCATCCATAAGCTATGACGATGGCCTCAACAATAATATTTGGCTGGGAGCCATGAAGTCGGCAATTGTCCTTTCACTTATAAATAACAACTCCGATACCACCCAGGCCGACCTTATAAATGATGAAAATACCAAAAATATTTCCTACAAAGAGGACGGCTTTAGCGCAGAGATCTACTGGACCAAGTTAAAACTGGGAATGACTCTGGAAGTTACACTTACTAAGGACGGAGTGGTGGCCAGGATTCCTGAGGAGTCCATAAAAGAAGACGGAACCCAGTATCTGATAGGTACCGTAAGGATGTATCCCTTCATGGGCTGTTCCTACTTGGATGATAAAGAAGGCTACATGCTCGTTCCCGACGGAAACGGAGCACTTATCTACCTGGATAACAAGGAGGGAAGATATTCCAGTGGTTATTCGGGAGTAATATACGGAACAGATGTTGGATTCGAGGAATCTCAGGCAGAGACTCTTTTGTGGGACAGATACAATACCATAACGGATTCTGAGCAGGTTTTTGCACCTATCTATGGAATTGCCCACACAGATGACAAGATCGCCTTCCTGGGAATCGTGGAAGAAGGTCAGGAGAGAGCATCCATCGACGTTATGCCAAATGGAGTAAGCATTGATTATAACAGGGCATATGCAAGATTTGTTCTTCGAAGGACCTACAATCAGCCCACCAGTGTCAATTCAACTACAGGTTCTCTTCATGTTTATGAAGATGACAGAAGCCATTCAGATCTGCAAGTGAGATTTCTTTTCCTGACAGGAGATAATGCCACCTACGCGGGAATGGCCAATTCCTATAGAGAATACCTGCTGGATAAGGGACAGATCGTTGCAACAGACAATTCCTACAAGACCAGAGTTGACTTCCTTGGAACAGAGAGAGAAAACTGGCTGCTGTCAACAACTCCGGTTGTTATGACAACGGTTGAGGATGCCAGGGAAATCTATCAGGATCTAAAAGAAAACGGAGTTACAGGTCTTTTTACAGTTTACAAGGGCTGGCAGGACGGAGGATTATATGATCTTCCCATCAGTAAGTACAAAGCTGACGGTGAGATCGGTGGAAGCAGCGAACTTACAAGCTTTATCAAGGATGCCGCTGCAGATGGAAATTCAGTATATCTTTACGACAATGCTCTTTTGGTAAATCCCGATGAGCAGAATGCGACCTTCAACACCATAAAACAGGTGAACAAAAGGCGCTATGAGGAGAACACCCATGCATTTGTCTATGATACTTTCATGTATCTTACTCCTGACAGAAGCAAAGTTCTTTTGGATAAGCTGGTGGGGAACCTTGAGAAAAAAGATATTGCCAACCTTGCACTTGCGGGAATAACCAGTAATCTTTTTACCTACACCTACAGCGGTGAGAAGTACACAAGATTCTATACCGCACAGACCTATGCAGATACAGTGCAGACCCTTTCGGAAAAAGCGGAGCTTGTAATGGAAAAGCCCAGCGAATACCTCTGGAAGAACACAAAGGCCTTTTTGGACATGCCTCTTTATACTTCAAGCTACATCATTGAAGATGAGAGCATTCCCTTTATTTCCATGGTACTTAAGGGTGTCATCCCAATGTACGGTGAATATGTAAACTTTGAAGCCAACAAAAACGAGTTCCTGTTAAAGATGGTTGAGGCCGGTGTTTATCCGTCTTTTTACATAACCAAACAGGAAGCTTCAGAGCTTATCAATACCAACTCAAGTGATGTTTACAGCTCACAGATAGACGTCTTTAAGGACACCATAATCCGCTATGATCAGGAGCTTGAGGCTCTGGCGGAAAAGACCAAAGACAGTTATATTGTGGATCACAAAATCCTTGAAAACGGCGTGAGAGTTGTGACCTACGAAAACGGAACAGTTATTTATATCAACTATGGAGCATCGGCCCAGACAGTAGATGGAGTAAGCGTTGGAGCCATGTCATATATTTGCAGATAAAAGAGGATCAGGATGAGTTTTTTGGGATTTATGAACAGAAAAAAGAAAAATCCCCAGGCCAGGCTGGGAAAGCTGGAGCGAAAGCAGGAGATGGCAGGATATTCCTTCATTGCCATCTGGCTGGTAGGTATGCTGGTATTTACGCTTATTCCAATGTGTCAGTCCTTCTACTACATGTGGTTTAAGATAAAAGCAAGAAACGGACTGCAGTTTACCTACGTGGGAACCAGTAATCTGACTCAGATATGGATTGAGGATCCTGAGTTCATTCAGGGGATAGCTTCTTATGTATGGCAGACGCTTCTGCAGGTACCCATCATCGTGGTATTCGCCCTGATAATCGCCATCATGCTGAATGGAAAGATACATTTCAGAGGTTTCTTCAGACTTGTTTTCTTCCTTCCGGTAATCATTGTTTCCGGACCGGTTATGAACATGCTGGTGAGCGAGGGTGCGGCTTCTATACCGGCTCTTAACACACAGGCCGTTGTCAGTGCCTTTGACATGTTCCTTCCGACAGCTATTGCACAGCAGCTGGGAACTCTTTTTGGAAATATGATTATGACCCTGTGGTATTCAGGGGTGCAGATACTGATATTCTTATCGGCTCTGCAGAAAATAGATCCCGGCCTCTACGAGGCTGCAAAGATGGATGGAGGATCGGACTGGGAGTGTTTCTGGAAGATAACCCTTCCCACCATCAAACCCATGATCCTGATCAATGCAGTATATACTGTAATTTTCCTTTCCGGCAACGAGCAGAATCAGTTAATAAACCTTATTAAGACTGCAATGTTCTCAGCTACAGCTGAGAGAGGTTATGGATATGCTTCAGCCATGGCCTGGATATATTCACTTCTGGTTACTCTGATTGTTCTTCTGTTCTTCGGACTTCTTGGTTCCAAGAAGGATGTCTATGACAGAATGGTCAAAAAGAGAAAGAAGCTTGAAAAGAAAGAAGCAAGAATCGCCAGAAAAGTAGAAAGGAGGTCCGCAAGAAATGCCAAGAAGATTGAAAGACAGAGAAGCAAAGGCAAGTTCAAAACCTATGATGGCTCAGGTGACTACTAAAGAATATTGGAAAAGTCATTTGACCAAGGAGAAGTTTCACAGATTTCTTTTTGGAACCAAGGAAAAACAGGGCTTTCTAAAGCAGTTTGCGGTATACGCTCTCCTTATTGCCATTGGCTTTGTGTATCTCTACCCGGTATTTTACATGTTCAGCACAAGCTTCATGAATCAGGCAGATCTTCTGGATGCATCCGTGAAGTGGATACCAAGTAAGCTCTACATTGACAACTACATCGATGCAGCAAAGTCCATGGACTTCTGGGCAAGTATTCTGAAGGGCTTTGTAATAGCCGGTATTCCCACAATCTTAAGTGTTGCTACCTGCATGATCACCGGCTACGGCTTTGCAACCTTTGAGTTCAAGGGAAAAAAGCTTATGATGGCACTCCTGGTATTCAGCTACATACTTCCAAGCCAGGTTACCATGATACCCACCTATGTACTTTACAGTAACATGAGACTTACAGGAACCATTTGGGCCTTTGTGCTGCCGGCCATGGTGGCTAATGGACTCAACGCTCCGATCTTTATCCTTATCTTTTACCAGTTCTTCAGACAGGTACCGAAGGTGCTGATCGAGGCGGCGCAGATTGACGGAGCAGGCTATTGGAAGTCATTCTTCAGGATAGCTATTCCATCTGCGGGACCTGCCATACTGACAGTTTTCCTTTTTAGCTTTGTGTGGTACTGGAATGAGTCCTATCTGACAGAGCTCTATGTTAAGGGAATTGCCAATTCACACTCTTTCTGGAATAACCTGGTTATCCAGTTAAAAGACTTTGATTCAAGCTTTGCTTCCAGAGCTACAACAGGAGGCACACAGACAGCCCTCAATGAATCAGTTCGAATGGCTGCCACAGCACTTACGATTTTGCCACTACTTATTATGTATTTCTTCATGCAAAGACACTTTGTTGAAAGTATAGACAGAACCGGTATTACCGGCGAATAACTTAGATCTTGAACCTCGGTGGGAGGATGAGATGAATAAAAAAATAGGAA
>JAEEGF010782053.1_pt1 | contig 12308 bp, 12 predicted proteins | sample 9134171 | NCBI WGS metagenome assembly JAEEGF01 (sample SAMN16246542, study PRJNA631951) | gut metagenome | biome: gut microbiome; feature: rumen; material: AP-attached | host: Bos | place: Iran: Karaj | collected 2018-10 | reverse complement strand
CAAGCGGATGGATAAGCCATCTGTAGAAGGCTTTGCCCATATCGTTATACTTGATGATGCTATGAATCTTTTCCAGAAAGGCCTGTATCTCTTCATCAGTAAAAGTCCTGCCATTTATCTTTTCGATGGATGGCTTGAAGCGGTTTATTGCAATTCTGGTTTCTGTATGAAGATCTATGTCCTTAAGCGATTGGTACTCATATCCAAGTCTTAAAAACTGAATTGTCGCAGGGATCTTCACCCTTGTGTCTTCGTTAAATACAGGCATTCCAGCATCCCCCCGGAAACTAGAAAAAGTTGATTATAATATATCAGTGTTGAGTATAGCACTTAACTAAATATATAACAAACCCCTGTACACCGATATGCACAGGGTCAAACCATTAAAATATGAACGTTTTTCCACAGTTTGTTTCAATGTGGTCATTTTTGCTCCAAATGACTATATTGAACTCAAAAATGACATAGTTACAGCCACTCCGCGTACTCTTCCGTCACCCACTCGGGTACCGGATCTTTCATGTCCGGTCTTCTGCCGGTAACGCGGCGCGCGCGGTCGGTTATCTCCTCGAAAAGGTCGTCGCCCATGTAGTCGTAATCGTCCGGATCGCAGTCTTCGTCGTCTTCGTTCCAGGCGTCCAGTTTCCAGTAGAGGTCGCTGTAAGTCATTCCGCCGGCGGGCGCCCGGGACGTTCTATATGAGCTGCGCGGGCGGCGGACGGCTTTAGGAGCGGGTCCCCCGGAAAATATATGGTTTATCCACGCGGCCAGCCCTGCCAGCTTACCGAAGATCCACTTTACGACCTTGCCTATGCCATACAGCAGCAGGACCAGAAGGATCAGCGATATTATCTTCTCCGACATTGCATCGTACCTCCCTGATACCATGATATAAAAACCCCTGTACAAATGTATGTACAGGGGTCTGTGGTTTTGTGCTTTATTCCTAATACTGTTTCTCGCCGTCCAGGATCATCATGTACTCTTTGTTCCGCGGGATCTCGCCGTTGGTTATCCTTTCGTCCCAGTCGGCGGGGCCTTTCTTACTTTTTCGGCCCGCCCTTTACCGCGGTCAGTTCGAAGCTCTGATCCAGCAGCATCTGGATGTCCTCGTCGGCGGCGCATACCCTGCCGCGCTTACCGTCGCTTTCCAGCACTGCCGTTATCCAGTGAGTCTTGTTCATGTGATACGCCGGATGAAAGCCGGGCTCGCGCAGCATGGATCCTATGTACATGGGATCGGCTTTAAAGTTTACTATGTCCAGCGGCTCCGGGTCCCTAAGCCCCAGGGACAGACCGGAAACTTTCATAATTATCGCAAACCACTTGCGGTTACCTGCGTGGCGGAACACGCAGATGTCAGGCTCGTCCCGGAAGATGTATTCCGCGGCAGCCCCGTAGTGCTCCTCTATCTCCTGTGTAAGCTGAACTCTGGTCATATTATCACGATGCGCGCCAGGTCAGATCCAGCTTACGGTTGGCCTTTACACAGTCTCTCAGGTATAGATTTATCAGGGTCTGGTAAGGGATGCCGGTATCCATCGCCTGCTCCTTAAAATAGTCCAGCACTATTGGATCCACCTTGATGGAGATCTGCTTTTTAAGCGCCTTTGCGTATGGATTCCGAACGGCCTTACTGAAATCGAATTCCTTTTCCAGCAGCTCGTCGTCTCCGGGGGCTGCGTTCTTTGACTTGTTCTCTTTATTGTCCTTGTTCATAGTTTTATCCTTAAGTTTTCGTACCCTGTGCGCTCGGCTGCAGTAGCTTTCCTGGAACTTATGATCCTTATTGTTCCGCCCTCTTTGATGCAGTGAACTACCAGCAAAACGTTCCCCTTTATGCTGCTGCCCAGAATGCGGAAGCGGTCCTCTTCCGATGAATGATCCGCATCGTATTCGATAAGCGCGTATTCGTCGTAGAACACCGTCTGCGCTTCTTCGAATGTTACACCGTGTTTTATTGCATTGACTTTGCTCTTTCTCTCATCCCATTCGAACGAGTACATGTAATACCCCTTTTGATTTAACTGCATTATATCGTATATACTTTGTATTGTCAATTCCTTGGGAAAGTATGGCTGCACATAGCGCATACATCCCCGAACTGATAATATCATTTTCCTTTGGTAAAAACGGTACAGACATGCGTTCGGAAAGGTTGAAACGGCACAGTTATTGCAATAAAAAAGGCGGCTTTCGCCGCCCTTTGAGTTACAGCCACTCCACGGTCTCTTCCAAGCTCTTTCTCTTGTCGTGCCAGCCCTTTGCCGGATGGGAGCCTTCCGCGGGGTATCCCAAAGGCAGGAACGCCACGGGTTCCAGGTTTTCCGGCAGGCCGTAGGCCTCCGCTATCTTGTTCTTGTCGAAGCCTCTTACCCAGCAGGAACCTATGCCAAGATCCCAGGCCTCCATCATCATGTGCGTTATTACTATGGCGGCGTCTATGGGCGCGGCGTAGTGGCCGTCCGGGCCCACCCAGGACTCGTCCATGTTGGCGCAGATAAGCAGCACCACCGGAGCGTTGAAGGCGTAGCGGGTAAGGCTGCGCACCTTGGCTATGGCCTCCGGGCTCTGAAGCACGCTTACGCGCCAGGGCTGGTAATTGCAGGCCGTGGGAGCTGCCTGGGCAGCCTTAAGGATCTGCTCCAGCTTCTCCTTTTCCACGGGCTTGTCCGAGTATTTGCGCACGGAGTATCTACTCTGCGCAAGCTCCAGGAATGTTGTCATGATGGTGTAACCCTCCTTTGCCGGTAGATCGATGACACGTTTTACGATCGCTTGTAAATCGATGACACGTTTACAGTCGCTTGCAGATCGATGACACGTTTTACGATCGCGCTCTGCTTGCTCCAAGCTGCGATTTGATCCCAAAACATCAAAATAACAACAAGTGGGAGCACGAAAATCCCATTTTCAAACGGGCACAAGCAGCAAAACAGCCCAAAACGGTTCGAAATTGCATGATCTGAGTGAAAAATTCATCCCATTCGCAGCTAATAGACGGATACGGGAGCACTTTCACATTACTGCCGTCGAATTATGGTGCTCCCGGTCGGCTTATTTTTGCAATTATGGGTGCATTATCGCATTCGGAACCCTAAAAATGAGCACAAATCTGAATCTGTATCGGTTTTTCCGCGTTTCTGAATTCGATTGTAACGGTTTTTCCGCGTTTCCGGCTTCGACTGTATCTGTTTACGCGTTTCGTTTTCAGTCTTAATGCCGCGTCCATTATACCACCCGGCGGTGATTACGGGTACAACCGCGTGCGAAACTGTGGTACAATATCCCAAAAGTATTGCGAGGTAACATCTATGAAACTGGAATTCGGATACGGCAGCGGAACGCAGACGGTGGAAGTACCGGACGCGAACGTTAAGGCAGTAATGCTCTCCAACGAGATGGAGCACGAGCGCCGCGGAGCGGAGGCGGTCCGTTTTGCGCTGCGTCATCCGGTCGGAACGCCGGGGCTTAAGGAGCTTGCAGGCGCGAGATCCAACGGACGCTTCGTGATAATCACCAGCGACATCTCCCGTCCCCTGCCCAGCTACGACGTGCTGCCGTCCGTCCTGGACGAGCTGTCGTCGGCCGGCGTTAAGGACAATCAGATAACCATAGTTTTCGGGCTCGGGTCTCACCGCGGCCACACCCCGGAAGAGATGAAACGCCTTGTGGGCGAGGACGTCTACGCGCGCGTAAAGTGTGTGGACAGCGACCCCGCCGACTGCGTCAATTACGGCATCACAAAGCGCGGAACGCCCGTAGACATCACCAGGATAGTCGCGGAGGCGGACTTCCGAATAGCGCTTGGAAACGTTGAATTCCACTACTTTGCCGGCTATTCCGGAGGCTACAAGGCGCTGATGCCCGGAGTCTCCACGCCGGCCGCCATACAGGCCAATCACAGCATGATGGTCCGCGAGGAGGCCAAGGCCGCAAGCCTGGAGGGCAACCCCATCCGCGAGGACATAGAAGAAGCCGGAGCAATGGTGGGCCTGGACTTCATTGTCAACGTGGTGCTGGACGAGCACAAGAAGATAGTATACGCCGCAGCCGGTCACCCGGTGGACGCTCACAGGGACGCCTGCCGCTACCTGGACAGAATGTACATTAAGCCCATAGACGAGCCGGCGGACATCGTGATCGTAAGCCAGGGAGGAGCGCCCAAGGACGTAAACCTCTACCAGACGCAGAAGGCCCTGGACAACGCATCCCACGCGGTAAAAAAAGGCGGCACCGTGATACTGATCGGCGCCTGCCCGGAAGGCCTTGGAAACAAGGTGTTCGAAGAATGGATACGAGCCGCGGAAAAGCCGGAAGACCTGCTTACCCGCGTCCGCGAGAACTTTAAGCTGGGAGGCCACAAAGCCGCAGCCATAGCAATGGTACTTAAGAACGCGGAGGTAATGCTCGTCTCCGAGATGGACGACGCCTTTGTCCGCAGCATCTTCCTTACACCCATGCCCAGCGCCCAGGCCGCTTTCGACGCGGCTATTGCTAAGCACGGGCCCACGGCAAGCGTTATAGCGATGCCGTTCGGCGGAGCTACCCTGCCGGTGCTGAAGTAGCAGCGTTTTACGTTAAAGACTGCAGAAATAACGGAATATAAAAGGCCGCCGGCAAGACCGGCGCCCGCGCCTATCACTACGGCGTCCGCCTCCGCAAGCGCCTTCTTAAGTTTTGCTATGTTATCCGAGAAGCTCCCGGTAGATCTGACTATCCTTATCCGAGAAGACATTGAATATTACCTCCATCGCGCTGTTTGCGCGCTCTTTATACTCTCTTACTGTCCGGACGGCTATCTCCGCGGCGCGCCTCTTGGGGAAGCCGAATACCCCCGTGGATATGCAGCAGAACGCCAGGCTCCTTACGCCGTTATCCTCCGCAAGCTTAAGGCAGGAACCGTAGCAGGACTCCAGAAGGCTGTCCTCCGTGGCTGTAACGGCGCCCTGGACTATGGGGCCCACGGTGTGGATAACGTATCTGCAAGGCAGGTTGAACGCCGGAGTTATCTTGGCCTGTCCGGGCATCTCCTCGAAGCCCTGCTCGTCCATTATCTTTGCGCACGCGGTCCTAAGCTGCACTCCCGCGTAGGTGTGGATGCAGTTGTCTATGCAATTGTGGCAAGGCCTGTAGCACCCCGTAAGACCGGAGTTGGCGGCGTTGACTATTGCGTCGCAGCGCAGCGTGGTTATGTCCCCCTGCCACAGATAAATGCCGGGCTCCGAGGGCTTAAGGTCCGCCGCGTCCGTTATTCCTTTCTCCTGTATGGCTTCCTTAAGGTACTCGTCCTGGACCTTAAGTAATTCCGAGCTTATGTCCCCGGGCATGCGCACGTTGAAAAGGCTGCGAAGAAGACGTTTCTGCTCCTCCGCGTCGTCCGGGATCTGCATGTCCTTATAGCCCGGCTGTTCGGCCAGAAGGTATTTTATCAGGTAAAGTCTTTTTTCTTCGTGATCCATGGCATTGCTCCCCTGTGTCTGCGATCTCTGTTTTCATTATACCCCAAACGGCCGGGAAAAGAAAAAAGGCTCCGTTAATGCCGGAGCCCTGTCTGTTAACTGCCTATTGTTTAGATCTCCTCGAAGAGGTCCACGATGGGGTCTCTGTCGCACAGAGCCGCCAGCTTTGGGAAAGTGGAGGTGAAGTGCTCGGTGTTGTTGTGGAAATCAACGGCAATATGCTTTTAAGGCACTTCCCACGATTGCGTTGAGCGATGTGCCTTCTTTTATTGCTTTATAGGCCGCCATCCTGTGGACCTCCGGATCCACCCGGACGTTAAAGCAGCCCTTGTACGCGACCTCGGGAGCAACACCTTTTTCCTTGCAAAGCTCCAGGTACTCGTCTACGGCAGCATGGAAGTCCGAGACCAGCTCGGCGACCGTCCTGCCCTCGTAGGAAATAAGTGACTTAATGCCCAGGACCTTACCGAAAAGCAGCTGATCCTCTTCCGATAATTCAACGCTCCCGCTGTAACCCTTGTATTCTATAATTGCGCTCATATCAGTTCCTCCGAGGCTTTTCTTTTGTACTCATTTCTCCTCCTGAATATACTACAATTAAAAACGTCTTGCAACTATTTTTAGTTACAAGACGCTCCGATTATTATGATCCGAAAGGACGACAGTTTTGTGTTCCGGAAGAACCCTTTCATACATTGCTCCCATCTTTATTCATGACAATATGATAAGACCGGCTGCACAAAGATTGTGTTAAGCCGGTCCGGTGAGAAATCCAGTTTGCATTAACGGAAGCTTGGGGCCATATGATATTGACCGGTCTGAGATACTGTGATATATTCAGGACATAAAGGGGCACCGCCGATAGACGGTCAGTCCTCAAGATTAGCTATTAGAAATAGCCGCTTAGGGATTTGGCGGCTATTTCTGTTTTTTGTTATTATCGCGCATGCTGCGTCCGATCAGGATCCCTATGCTGATACATGCAAGTACCAGAGACATTATCCCGACAAACGTAATCAGAGCCGAATGTCTGTACCGTTTTTGACTACGGAAAAACTAACGTGTTAATCGTCACAAAAAAAGAATGTGTTATTCATAAAACGAACAAAGCGCCCGCAGACCAGATATGGGCCCACGAGCGCTTAATATACTAATACCACGAATAAACAGCGAAGCGATTAACAGAACAAAAACAAGAAATAGATTATTATGTGGATATCAGTTTCTTCGCCCTTTTACGCACAGGATCGCTATATAAATAACGGTAAAGGCTGCCAGAACAAGAGATACCGGAACGAAGCACTTAACATAGCTCTCAACGCCGGTGATCCGTGCCGCGGCCATCGGAACATAGGCTGCAGCGGACATGCCAATGTAGCTTACAACGTCGAAGAACGACAGGACCTGACCATTCTTTTTCGAATGGATGCGTTCCACCACGGAAGTCTGGTAATACGAGAGACCCAGAGTATAAGTCGATCCGATAACGAAGTGGAAGAAGCATATAGCAACTACGCCGATCGGGAATGACAGAGCTGCCGTGCCTATGGCGGCCGCGCAGAACATCACCGCCGGGAAACCGTTCTTAAGCTTGGCATAGAGCCTTCCGAAGAAGATCCCTGCAACGCCGCCCACCGTAGACATGGCCGTGAACACTCCCGTCAGCGCGGAATTGCCCAGAGCTCTTTCCGCTACGTAAAAGTCCGCCGAGAAATAGAACACGTTGGACAGACAGTTGAGCACCAGAGAAGCCGCCAGTGAAAAGATGATCCAGAGCCAGGGCAGTCTTTCGTTTTTCTCTCCCGGTAATTCTGAAGCATCGACGGCTGACGGAGCCGTTTTCTCCCGCGGGGGAAGCGACGGTACATAACGCCAGATAAGAAGCGGAGTTATGAACGAAAGTATGTTGCTGAACAGCGATGCCCTCCAGCTGTAAACGCAGAGGAATCCGGAAAGCAGCGACAGCGCCACGCCGTAAGCGGATACGGCGGTCCAGTGGAGACCCACCATGCTGTTGCGTTCCTGCGGATCATCGTAGACCTCGTTGATCGCAAGCACTACGGCAACACCTACCATACCGTCCGTAAGACCGTCGATAGCGCGGGTAACGGCAAGGAACGCTGCGCTCGGAGCGAACGCGCTGACAAAACTCGCTATTGAATAGACAAGCGTACCAAGCAACAGTACTTTCTTCTTGTTAAGTCTATGTATTATACGCCCGGTGATAAGAGCGGAGACCAGACTGAATAGAAAAGCGCCGCCCATGATGAAATTGAGAAGGACTTCGCTGGTGTCGGGGAACTCGCGCAGGATCGATGTCGCCAGAGGCACGATCACCGCGTCGGACATAAGTCCGTACCCGCAGCAAAGCAGGGCCGCTTTTTCGAGGAATTTATTAGATCGCATATCTTTTGCCTTCCTGTTAAGGATATGTTAGCTTAACGCACGTTCAATAATTGATCTATGTGTTTATTATACTATGGTTCAAAAGGCCGCGCCTCAAAGACTTGCTCCGCAGCGCGGCCTTCCGACGTGTTATAGATCACTCAGCACTGCGCATCTTGGCGGTGTTGAAGAAATCAACTACCAGGCAGACTATGCAGATGATGCCGAATATCAGAGATGCCGTGGTGATGGAATCTCCGACCATACCCATGATCCAGGTCGTTGCGTATGGCCCTATGAAAATGGACGCGGCGTATACTGCTGTCAGGTAGCTTATTGCTTTGTTCGCGTTCTCAGGCGCTACAAGTACTATTACCTGAGTGAACATGTAAGAGTAAAGGAATCCGTATGTGGCGCCGGCGATGGCACAGAATACCAGGAAGATGGCCGGTCCCTTTATGAAGTACATTCCCAGAAGCGCAATGCCTACTCCCGCATAGCTGATCAGGGATGTTCTGGCCTTAAGCTTGCTGTAGACGAGGCCGAAGAGCAGGCAGAACACACCGCTGGCAATGGTTCCGACGGATCCCGCAAGTCCTGCAAGAGCCTCGTTGCCCAGCGCGTTCTCCGCAATGTAGACAGACGTCATCATCATCATCGGAGTGTAGGCTACGCACAGCACGAAGAACGTTATCAGCATTATCCAGAACTTAGCGCTGAAGCCGCCCTTGGCCTTAACCGCCGAAACATCGGCAGTCTTTGCCTCCTCCTGAGCCTCCTCGATCTTTGCCTGGATCCTGGGAACAAAGAAGATCACCAGCAGGATCATCGGTATGGAGATCAGGTAGGTGTAGTACGCATTCTTCCATCCGTTAACGGCGAGAACACCTGCGACGGCGCTCATTACCGCTCCTATGGCTGCCATTCCGGCGTTGTATACGCCCATGAATGTTGCGCGTTTGTTGTCATCGATGAAGTGATCGGCCACGATTCCGATGACCACTACCTGAACGATTCCGTACATGAATCCGCAGATGGATCTGGCAATGATCATGTATGTAACGCTGGTTACCGCGGCACCTCCGATCGAGAAGACCGCGAAGATGACGCAGGCTATTATGAGGAGCGTCTTCTTATCGATGACCTTCATGATGTAAGGAGCCAGAAGCGAAGCGACGAACATGAAGATCGCAGGTCCGGAGATTATGAAGTTGACGCCGGCCATGTTCTCGTAGAATAACTCGTAAAGATTGTTTACGATCGGATAGATGACCATGTCGTGCATCGAGATCACGTGAGTCAGGATCAACGCCGCACAGAACAGTATGAATTTGGGTTTAGACATCTTAGTAGACATTTTGTACCTCCTGTGTATTGCCGTACTGTTTATCTATAACACAATTAATTGATCAAGCAGTTTATTTGCAGTTGTTTTCGCCGGTAAGCTCCCATGCGATCTCGCGGCCGAGACGGTAAAGGATCTTTCTGGTGACAGCAACTCGTTCGAAGTTGTAATCCATAAGGAGCAGCATGCCGCGGTGATCGGTGCAGTGCGCGCGCATGGTCTCTTCCAGATACTTCTCCAGAGCCTCCCCTTCCAGTTCGTCCGGGATGACCGGATACATTTCCAGCATCAGATCGTCGCCGCAAAGCTCTCTGGCCTTTTCCATGTCGACGGCGGTGTCCTGGACCTGCCAGGCATCGATGCCGGTAGCTTTATAAGCGGGGATAAGATCTACGCCGTTTCCGCAGCTGTGCAGGGTAAAGATCATGCCCTTGGAGTGAGCGTAGTCGACAAGCCTCTTTACGTAAGGAACGATCAGTTCCATGACCGTGTTGAGCGAGAAGAACGGAGAACGCTGCGCCGCCCAGTCGTCGTGCATCAGGAACGCCTTGCAGCCGAAATCGTTGATGTAGTGATCCATTATCTGCATGTTGAGATCCGTCAGCTTGTCGAAGAACTCCTTTACGGAATCCGGATCGGTTATGAGAGCCATAGCGGCGCCTTCGAAGGTCATTATGGATATGAGTCTTTCGAAGTATCCGGAGAGCAGTGTGCCGCGTCTTAAGCGGTCGTCGTCCTTGTGCCTTTCGCGGAACATCTTTCCGTACTCTTCCCAGCCCCAGCTGTCGACGTCCGGCCACTTCATGGTGCGCCAGTCGGCTATGTCGTCTATAAGGAAGAATCCGGGCTCCACGAACGCCGGAAGCATGGAACCGTCTCCTACAGGGATCCACTTTACTCCGAAAGCGTCCAGACCACCTGTATAATCGGAGGCCGAGGCATCCGGATTGCAGTCCGGCGTCAGATCCAGCGAGTCGCTGCTTAGATCCGGTATCCATTCGTAATCCTCACCGCGGTAGTAGCGGAGAAGATTCTCGGCAGGTGTGATCGGCTGCGTGAGCATTTCCACCGGCATGTACGGATTGCCGTACCAGGTTCCTGTCTGAGGATAGATCCCCCGGACCTGCATTTCTTTTTCGGGATCGAATTTGATCTTACTCATTTGTTTTCTCCAAACTCACTTGTTTTTCGTCATTATTTGCTAAAATTTGTGTTGATCGATCATTTTCGAAAACATAATATCATAAACGTTTTCCGGCATAATAGACTCTAAACTGTCCGTATTTTAAAATAGAATTTGTATATTTTATACGAACTTTATATAATGGAAACCGGAAGACGCGTACGCACTGCGCTGCACAAGGAAAGGCAGGAACAATGAGACTGAATCTATCTATCATTAAGGATGAAATGCCTGAATGGAATCTAAGGATAAACAGGCCGGACAAACCATATAAACTGAAGACCGCCTATCCGGTCCTGCTGGATGATACCCCGGAAACGTTCGGCGAAGATGTATTGTACATAGCCGAGGCCGGCATGCTTCCGGAAAAGCTTCCTAAGGTCGAATGCGGCCGCCCTTCCCTGATCTGCATCGGCAGGCCTGCGAAGAAATGGCTGGACTCGGACCTGGAGGTAGCATATACAGAACAAAGCATAAGCATCCTGTCGGTCATGAACGGGGTCAGCAGGACCTTCGCGAAGTACGGCCAGTGGGAACAGAAACTGCAGTGGATACTGGACGAGAACAGACCGCTCAGGGAAATGGCGGAAGTTACGTCCGCGTCGCTGGGGATCAGGAACCCGATCTGGGCGATCGGAGCGTCTTTCCGGTACATCTTTTCGTACGTACCGAAGCTGGCTCCGTTTGATCCTCAGATCAAACAGCTGCTGGAAGAGAACCCGCCGCAGACAGGAGAAGCTATGACTGCGGAAGAGATCCAGGAGCTGCTTGCAGACCCGGAATACCACAAGACGAAAAACATAGACGTCCCGACCGTCTACCCGGGAGACAACGAGGGATACAGGACTCTGTTCTACAACATAGTCGTAAACGACGTACACCTTGCCAGGATAGGATTCCAGGAGATCAGCGACCCTATAGTCGAAAAGGATTTCGCGATCATACAGGTCCTTGGGCAGTATGTTAAAAAGGCACTGATATCCAGAGGCACCAACGCTTTCGACCGGCCGGTGGAAATGGATCAGACACTGCGTGCTCTTGCGGCGGACCAACCTGTATTCGGAGACAATATTTCTGCCGTTCTGAGACACTGCGGGTGGAAAGGAAAAGACTGGTTCGTATGCATGTCGCTCTGCCTGAAGGGGCGCGGAAACACGCCTCAGAACATGGTCGACGCGAGCCTTATGCTATCGTCGTTGTTAGGCAATGACTGCTATACGGTGTTCGAAGACCGCATAATCTATGTGTTCGATCTTACGCATGCCGGAATGACAAGGGAACAACTGCTCGAAACGCTGCTCCCGATACTGAGAGACAATCTGCTGGAGGCCGGGATAAGTACGACCTACGACAACTTCCATCAGCTCCACTTTTTCTTCAGGCAGGCTGAAACGGCAAGGACCCTGGGAGTCCTGAAGAACCCCACTTACTGGTATTTCTGCTATGAAGACTATCAGCTGGACGATCTTCTGGACAAGTGCCTTAAAGATACCATACCCGACACGCTTATCCCGGACGGTCTGAAGGCTCTGATCTTGCACGACAAAAAGAAAGGCACGGAATACGTAGAGCTACTGCGCATCTATCTGGAGAGCGAACGGAACATAGCGGAGACCATACGACGGGCATATATACACCGAAACACTTTTTTATACCGCATCGGGCGCATAGAAAAGATACTTGACATGGATCTTAACAATCCGCAGAACCGCTTAGTACTGGAACTGGCGTTTGCCGTCCTGGATCAAAACAAAAGTTAAAAACAGATAAGTGCCGCAATGGTCATGATATCGTTAACATAATAGAAACCCGTTGCCGGGTCAAAAACACAAATTGGTACACAATTGGCACATCCTTGAAATGGGCATGAGCTCAAAAAAAGACTGAACCCCGAAACCGTTGAAGTTTCGGGGTTTTTGGTGGCCCATACAAG
>JAEEGF010825541.1_pt1 | contig 12310 bp, 13 predicted proteins | sample 9134171 | NCBI WGS metagenome assembly JAEEGF01 (sample SAMN16246542, study PRJNA631951) | gut metagenome | biome: gut microbiome; feature: rumen; material: AP-attached | host: Bos | place: Iran: Karaj | collected 2018-10 | reverse complement strand
GAACCCGGAGCACGGCTTCCGGGGTTTGCTGCAGATTTAAGTGCTATTCAGCTTTGGCATCGGCAATTTCTGCCGGGGCTTCGGCCTTTTCTTCGCTCTTCCAGATCCTGTACTCGGGCTGAGGGTGTTTTTTATACCAGAGATAAAGGCCGATGGCAGCGGCTATCAGCAGAATGTCCGCAAATACAGTCCCTTCGACGCCGAAGCCCACATTGTAAAAGAGGCTGTCTCTGGCGGTGCTGGCATCAAGCATGAATATGGAATAGGGCACGACAGAGCCGCTGTTTGGCAGGCCGAATATGATATTCTGCGTGAAATTCCAGGCGGTGTGGGCTGCCATGGCGCACCAGATGCTGTTGCCGCAGTAGACCATGATGGAATAAAGAATGCCCACGGCTATGATATTGACTATGGCAAGGGGCGTTACCCCGGCGTTGAAGAGGTGAAGGACCCCGAAAAACACGGAATTTCCGATGATGGCCACCCAGGGGTTTTCATAGCTTTTTCTGAGCCTCTGATACATGAAGCCTCTGCAGAGCAGCTCCTCAGCTGAAGATTGGACGAAGACGCAGAAAAGTATCCAAAGAAGCGGAAGCGGTTCAAAGCAGTAGAAGCTGAGGAAAATGTCCTTATTCAGCAGCGCGGCAAAGGCACAGAGCGCGTTAAGGAACATGCCGAAGAAGAAAAAGCCGATTAGGAACATTTTTATGTTGTTTCCGGGAGAGCCGGTCCAAAGAGCCTTGAATATAGGCCGGTTTTTCTTCCAGATGAGCATGTGAAGCAGGACTATTGCCCAGATCCCAATAAACAAAACGTAGAAGAATGCCGTCTGGGATGCGTCGGACATGCTTTCGGCTCCGGGTATAAGGTAAAGGAGGGATCCGAGATTCTGTCCCAGTATCATAAGCACAAGGCACAGGAGCCAGAGCCCCGGCATACTGAAGATCTTCCACAGTATCCTTTTCGTTTCACTCTTTTGCATGGTATCGTTATCCTTTCAATCGGGAGTTTCATAAGATATAAGATTATTTTATCACCAATCGGCTCCGAAGTGCAGCCGAAGAAGGGGATATTTCTTTTTGGTTTTGTAATTATTGTTTTAATCTGTATAATAGGGGTGAAGACAATTATATCACCCGGACAGGATCGTTTAAGATCCAAGGAGAAGGATATGCAGTTTTTAGTAAAGGCATACGATGGAGAAGGCATGCTGGAAAAGAGGATGGAGGTACGTCCCCGCCATCTGGAGGGTATGCAGAAAATGCTGAGCCATATAGTGATGGCTGGCGGCCTGCTGGACGAGGCGGGCAAAATGAAGGGCTCCGCTCTGGTCCTGGATTTTGAGAGCCGGGCTGAACTGGACGATTACATTGCAAACGAGCCCTATGTGCTTGAAAAGGTCTGGGAGAAGATCGAGGTCGAGCCCATAAACGTGGTCATCGCAGGCGGCGAATTCGTTAAGAAGTAAGGAGGACAGGCCATGAAGTATGTGAATCAGCTGGAGCACCCCCACCTTATGTATAAGGCAGGAAAGCCCCTGGACTACGATTTTTATCTGAGATATAAGAGAGCGGCCGATGCTTCGAAATTTCTGGCAAATCTCGAAGTAAAGCCGGATATGAAGCCCGTCACCCTGGGCACCGGCGTGTCCAATGTGGCTGTGGGCGGCTGCGGACTCTGCTGCGCGGTAATGGCAGCAGACAGACTGACTCCCAACAGCAGCTTCGCTTTAGAGGATGCGCTGGACCTGGCCTATGCCAGCGGCGGAAACGCTGCAGCGGGAACCGATTACGGTCCCTTTGCCCCCGCCTTTGCGGAAAAGATGAACTACGACTGGAAGGGCACCGCCAGCTTTGATGAGGTGGACGAGTGGCTTGCCACAGGCGGCGTCTGCGTGGTCGAGGTCGCGGGCGATAGAAAGGACGGCCACATCGGCGTCTTCACCCACGGCTGGCATTTCATGCTCATCCTTTACAGGAGAGCTGACGGCAAATACGCCATACTGGATCCCTCCCAGACCCCCACAAAGTACGAAGAGGAGGGCCGCAAGGGCCTCGTGGAGGTGGAAGGAAACATGATCTATGCAAGCAGGGAGGTGCTCTGGGAAGAGGTGAAGGATTTCGACGTGCCCTTCTATCTTTTCAGAAGAAAATAAAGGGAAATGAATTCGATAGTACTGTCATTTAATGCAGTTTTTCCGCTGCTGGGCTTTATGCTCACGGGTTATGCCTTAAGAAGGCTGGGTCTGCTGGACGAAAACACCGCCTCGGGCCTCAGCAAGCTGGTTTTTAAGGTGTTTCTGCCACTGAACATAGTCCAGAGCATCTATAACGCAGATATCAGGACTGCCTTCGACGTAAAGCTGGCCCTTTTTGTGGCGGTGAGCTGCATCTGCAGCTTCCTGATAATCTCGGCATCGGTAAAGGCAAGGATAAAGGAGCCCACCATTGCGCCTGTTATGATACAGGGCATGCACAAGGCCAACTACAACCTGCTGGCTATCCCCATCGTTTCCAGCTTTTTCGGAAGCGAGCTGGGTATGACGGCTGTGCTGGTGGCGGTGGTGACGCCCATCGTCAATACCTGCTCCACCATTGCCTTTGAGTCCGCAAGGGGCGGCAGCATAGGGCTTTCCAAGATGCTGAAGAAGATCGTCACAAATCCTCTGGTCCTTAGCAGCATCATAGGTCTGGCCCTGAATCTTTCGGGGCTTAAGGTCCCAGCTGTTGTGATGAACAGCGTTGTTGGCAAGCTGGCTGCCATGGCTACGCCCTGCGCCATGCTGGGACTTGGAGCGGGCTTCAACTTTGCTGAGATGAAGAACTGGGTAAGGCATCTTTCTGCGGTGGTGCTGGTAAAGCTGATAATTCTGCCTTCAGTGATAGTGCCTCTGGCGGTGCTTCTTGGCATCCGCGGCGCCAACCTGATCGCGGTGCTGATCTACAGCGGGTCGCCCTCTGCGGTGAACTCCTACAGCACGGCGGTATCCATGGGCGGCAACGAAAAGCTGGCTGGGGAGATCGTGGCGGTGACTTCGCTGCTTTCGGTCCTGACCCTGTTTATATTCCTCAGCACTCTGGGGACTCTTGGATATCTATAACCAGTCTTTAGGCGGCGCCGGAGCGCTGCCGGAAAGGAGACAGCTATGAGTGAAATAAAGGAAATGTGGGAGGCTGCTAAAAAGCCGGGCCTCACTCCAATATCCCACGCCTTTGACATGATGCGGGAGGAGGGGCTGGCAGAAGAGGCTAGAAACGAAGGCTTCGTCTGGACCATAAGGGCCGGCGGTACCACCAGTCTTAGCGTGGCAGGCCTGGCCAAGGTGGACTACACCCTGGATCTGAACTGCTCCCATGTGGGACCCACCCCCTACGGCATATACAGGGGCGAAATGTCCTTCAGATTCGACGGCTCCATAGGCGGCGTAAAGGCCATGCTGGGGCTGCTGGGCTTCAGGAGCAGCGAGGATGTTTCCGGCTGGTTTAAAAACGACAAGTTTGTGATGCGGCTGAGCGAGTATACCCCGGAAAATGAAGCTGAGTTCATAGAGTATTTCGTAAACGGCGGAAACAATGTGATCGCAGCCCCCGGCTCTGCAACTGATGGCAACGCTTCCTCAGGCGATCCCAATAAGGACGCTGCCTATCAGGCGGGGCAGGAGCTGGCCAACGGCATCGTGAATGCGGTGCTTGGCAGCATAAAGAACTCTCAGCAGGACGAGGCGGACAAGGCTACGTCCTCCAATGCCCCCACAGGTATCTGGCACGATTTCGACTACCGCATGACAGAAGGCGACATGGGGACCTATCTTAAGTTCTCCGGCGGCAGGCTCTTCTGGAGGGGCAGCGGCCAGTCCGGCATGAGCAGCGAAGGCCACGCCGTAAAGGGCAATGCCACTGTCCATACCATTGCAGGTACCGAAAGCGCTGTGGTCGATGAGGACGTGCTCTTCCCCTTCCCCTATGTGCTCAAGGTCTATCCCAACAACAGGGTCAGATTCACCCTTTACAATTACAAGGGCGGCCCTATAACCGTGGACTGGCTGGGCTGGATAGACAGCATCCCCGTAAGCCAGACAACGGTGGTAAAATAGCAAAATCAAAGCTTGATAGTCTATCGCCTATAAACGATTAATGTTGATCGGCCGGTTCCGCGAGAGCGGAGCCGGCTTTTTATATTGCCAAAATTCTCTTGACAATCTGGTTTACTTAGGATAAACTTAAGGCGTAGTTTATCCTGGATAAACCAAACTGCAGTATTTTTGTTCAAAAGGGGGTAATCATGACAGAGATCGAATTAGGAGAGGTTCAGGCCAGATTTGCGGATATAGTCTGGGCGCGGGCGCCCATAGGCTCGGGAGAGCTGGTCAGGATCTGCGAAAAGGAGCTGAACTGGAAGAAGCCCACCACCTACACAGTCCTGAGAAAGCTGTGCGAGAAAGGCCTCTTCAAAAATGAAAACGGCATCGTAATCCCGCTTATAAGCCGGAGCGAATTCTATGCCAGAAGGAGCGAGCGCTTTGTGGAGGAAAGCTTCAGCGGCTCCCTTCCCGCCTTCATCGCAGCCTTTACGTCTCAGAAAAAGCTGAGCCAAAAGGAGCTGGAGGAGATACAGGCGCTGATCGATGCCTACAGGGAGGGAGAGCAATGAGCGCAGTATTTCTTAAGCTGCTGAACATGAGCATCAGCGCAGTCTGGATAATACTGGCTGTTGCGGTGTTCCGGCTGCTGGCGAAAAGGGCACCGAAATGGATCAGCTGCCTGCTCTGGGCTCTGGCAGGAGCAAGGCTGATGCTTCCCTTTACCATAAAGAGCGCCCTCAGCCTTGTACCAAGCGGCGAGACCATACCGGAGGACATCATGATGTCTCCTCATCCGGCCATCGCTTCGGGGATCCCGGCGGTGGACAGCAGCATCAACCCGGTGATAGCGGAGAGCTTCACCCCGGGCGTAGGAGACAGCGCAAATCCGCTGCAGGTCTGGGTGCCCATACTGGCGGCGGTCTGGATCCTGGGCATGGCAGCCATGCTGCTTTATGCGCTTGCGAGCTATCTTAGGCTCCGTAAAGCTGTGGCAGCGTCGGTCCTCCTTCGGGACAATATCATGGTCTGCGACGACATCCATAGTCCCTTTATACTCGGTGTTGTCTGTCCGAAGATATATCTGCCCTCGGGGTTCGATGAGGCTGCCAGGGAAAACGTGCTGCGCCACGAAAAAGCGCATATCCTGAGAAAAGACAACTGGTGGAAGCCTCTTGGATGGCTGATCCTGGCGGTCCACTGGTTCAACCCGCTGTGCTGGCTGGGCTACAGGCTGTTCTGCAGGGATATCGAGCTGGCCTGCGATGAAAAGGTGATCCGCGGTATGGACAGGGAGAGCGTCGCGGATTATTCCCAGGCGCTGCTGAGCTGCGCTGCTGAAAGGCGGCTGATCTCCGCCTGCCCGCTGGCCTTCGGGGAAATAGGGGTAAAGGAAAGGATAAGAGATATGTTCAGGTATAAAAAGCCCACAAGGGCAGTGATAGCGCTGTCCCTGATGGCCTGCCTGGCCCTGGCGGTCTTTCTGATGACAGATCCCGTGGCCGCGGAGGGCCCAAAAGAGACGCTTTCGGAGGCATCTCAAAGTGATTTTGATCTTCTGATGGATCACGATCCTATGGTTATAGCTGTGCTGGAACAGAATATGCCAAAGGATGCAGGTATGAGCCTGAGCTATGTGGTAGACAGGTATATCGCTGTATCCGCAGATGGCAAAATGGTCGGTTTTAAGGGCGATGGAGCGGAGGTTCCGGTTTGGCTGCAGGAACTGTTCGCAGTTGAGGAAGATGACGAAGCGATTGACATAGTTGTGGTTCCGGGCACTGCAGATCCGTCGCCTGCGCAGAATTTGACAGTTGATGTTTCAAAAATCGATCTGTCCGGCACAGGCTGGGTATGGCCGGTGGACAGCACGGAGATCAGCTCGGGCTTTGGGACCCGCTATGGTGCAGTGCATAATGGCGTGGACATAGTTCAGTCCAAGGGTGAGCCTATATATGCAACCTCAGCGGGGACCGTAAAAAGCGCAGGCTGGCAGAGCGGCAGGGGCTATACGGTAGAGATAGAACACGGAAGCAGCGACAACAGCATCGTGACCCGCTATTGCCACATGGACAAGATCTCTGTGGAGGAGGGTGCATCAGTGGAATCCGGCGCTGTTATCGGGACTGTGGGCTCCACCGGAAACTCTACTGGCCCTCATCTGCACTTTGAGCTCCTGCTGAACGGAGAAAATGTGGACCCGATAGAGTATCTTCAGTTTCAGGAGCAGCTCAAAAGCTCAAATTAAGCTGCAGTCAAAAATCAAATAAGCCAAATCAAAAGGACCGGAGCTGCCTGGCAGTTTCCGGTCCTCTGTTTCTTTTGTCAGCGCCGCGCCTCGGTGCGTCACCCTAGAGCCATTTCTTCTTTCTGAAGTACACAAGGCACACCACAACGATGGCAATGCTTATGAGTATCACCACCGGATAGCCCCACACCGTGTAAAGCTCGGGCATGTACTTGAAGTTCATACCGTACCAGCCAGCGATCAGGGTCAGGGGCATGAAGATCGATGTGATGATGGTCAGTATGGTCATGATGCGGTTCTGCTTCACGTCCACCTTGGCCTGGAAAAAGTCCCTGAGCTGGGCAATGTAGTCCCTGAGATTCGTGAGATTGTCCTGAAGGCGCATGACTCTTTCCGTAAAGAGGCGGAAATAGCGCAGATTCCCCTCTGCGAAGAAGCCGTTTTCGTTTTCCTCCAGCTCCTGGCCCAGGTCTATGAGCTGCTCGTAGTGGGAGCGCATGGTAAGAAGCTCCCCACGGACATCGTTGAGCATGCTGGGGTAATCGGCTGCGTCGTCGCTCTCCATGGAATCTTCGATCTCTATGAGGCGCTGCTCCTTTTCGTCCAGCAGAGCCAGGTCCCCATCGATGATGCTTTCGAGAAAATCATAGATGAAGCGCTCCAGGCTGGGAAGCTTCCACTTCTTGCTTTTTGCTATGAAGCCGATCTTCTTTTCCACAAAGCCGCTGCCGTCTATAAAGACTATGCCCTTTTCGTCCAGGGCGAAGGAAAAATCGAAGTCAGGCCCGTCGATGTTCTTTCTGTCGGGCACAGAAAAGCCCCCGGTCAGGGAGTCATAATTGACTATGGCCCGGGTCTCGTGAATTTCTGCGCCTGGCATCTCCATGTCGATGCCCATGCGGAAGCTGTCCCTGAGCGATGGCCATTCCTCGGGGGTCAGGACCGCCACAAACTGCTCCGGCCCCTCTAAAACGGCGCCGTAGCTGCTGGCTTCAAGGGTCTCTTTTATCTTAAAATACTGCATCCGGAGCTGTTATACCTTCTCCTTTGCTGCAGCCATCTCATCTGCCAGCTTTGCAAGCTCTGCCTGAAGCTCACCAAGAGCTGCAGCCTGTTCAGCGAAATTCTCGGTAAAGAATTCAGGGAACTTTTCCACCAGAGCCTTGCCAACCTCTGTGTAGAGATCCTTAACCTTAAATTCGGCCTTCTCCTGAGCGATCTTTATCTTTGCCTGATTGCCAAGATCCTGAGCCTTGTCCAGACCCTTCAGGCCAACTTCCTTAACTTTATCAAAAAGTGCCATAACGTACCTCCTGAAATTCGTGTTAAAATATAATAACTAAGAACAGTATAGCACAAGTTTGTGCTTTATCATTGAAATTTTTGGATTTTGGCATTATGCTTGTATAAATACCTACAAAGGAGCAATACTATGGAAAAACTCGGATATTATAACGGAAAATTCGGTCCTCTGGAGGAGATGTCAGTTCCCATGAACGACAGGGCCTCCTGGTTCGGGGACGGCATATACGAGGCGGGTCCTGTCCGCAACTACAAGATCTTCGCGCTGGATGAGCACCTTAACCGCATGTACAGGAACGCAGGCGAGGTTGAGATAACCATGCCCGTAAGCAAGGAGGAAATGGCCCGCATACTGTACGAGATGGTCCAGAAGATGGATCAGGGAGAACTCTTCCTCTACTGGCAGGTGACCCGCGGTACCGGAGTACGCCAGCATGTCTATCCCGACAGCGACGCAAATCTCTGGATAACCGTCACACCCCTTAAGATGTCCGACGGCAGGACTCCCATACAGCTGATAACAGAGCCCGATATCCGCTTCCACCGCTGCGATGTCAAGACTCTGAACCTGCTGCCTGCGGTAATGGCCTCAGAAAAGGCAAAGCAGGCAGGCTGCGGCGAGGCGGTGCTCTACAGACCCGGCGGAAGGGTCACCGAGTGCGCCCACAGCAATGTGCACATACTTCAGGACGGCACCCTATGGACTGCGCCTCTGGACGAGCTTATACTCCCCGGAATCTCAAGAGCCCACCTTATAAAGGCCTGCAAGGCCCTTGGCATCCCCGTAAGGGAGGAGGTCTACTATCTGGATCAGCTCAGAGCGGCGGACGAGATCCTGGTGACCAGCTCCAGCAAGCTGGTGGTCCGGGCGGACAAGCTGGACGGACAGCCCTGCGGCGGCAAGGACTTTGAGACCTTCGAAAGGATCCGCAAATACATGCTGGATGAATTCGAGGAAGCAACAAAATAGCAACAAATCAAAGGACGGCTTAGGCTGTCCTTTTTCATAAGCAGGATGGTTTTATGAAAGGAGCGGACTCCCGATGATAAGAGAAAACACCCGGAAGATACTTGAGCACATCAGCGGTGACAGGGCCTTTGAGACTGTCGCCGAGGTATCCACCTACCACCGCATACAGGCCTCCACAGGCTACAGGGCGGCGGCGCAGCACGTTAAGGAAAAGCTGGACCGCATGGGTCTGGGCGGAAAGGTCCTGTCCTTTGAGGCTAAGGAAGGCGGCTTCTGGGGCCCGTACCCGGCCTTTGCCGAGTGGGACATCAAGGGAGCCTGGTGCGATCTGGTCTATCCTTACGAGGAACGGCTGGCGGATTTTGACGCCTGCGCCATCTCCGTCATGCAGAAAAGCGCCCCCTGCGATTTTTCAAAGGAACCTGTCCCCGTGGTCTTCCTGGACAAGGGCGCAGATGAAAAGGCCTACAAAGGGCTGGAGCTTGAGGGCAGGATAGTATTCTACCGGGGCGACATAAACGACATCTACGAGTGGGCTGTGGAGAAGCGTGGTGCGGCAGGACTCATCACCGACTTCGTGCTGCAGGCCCCCTTCGTAAGGGACCGCCACGACCAGTCGGACACCCGCCGCTACACGTCTTTTTGGTGGAAGCCCGGTCAGAAGAAGGCCTTCGGCTTTGTTCTGACCCCCAGGCAGGGAGACAGGTTTGCTGCTCTCTGCAGGGAGCTGGCGGCAAAGAAGGAGTATCCCAAGGTCTGCTGCAAGGTGGACTCGTCCCTTTATGATGGCTTCATCGAGGACGTGGAGGCCTTTATTCCGGGAGAGACGGACGAGGAGATCCTTCTGACCGCCCATCTCTGTCACCCAAGAGCCTCTGCCAACGACAACGCCAGCGGCGTGGGCGCAGTGATCGAGGCCATGAATACCATAAAGACCCTGGTGGACTGCGGAAAGCTGGCGCCCTTGAAGCGCGGCATACGCATGCTTCTGATCCCGGAGTTTTCCGGCACCTACGCCTATCTGGCCAAGTATCCAAAGAAGGCGGAGAAGATAAAGGCTGCTTTCAACCTGGACATGGTGGGAGCCCGCCAGACTGCAGGCTACGGACCCATAACCATCACGGACCTTTCCCTGGCTATGCCTTCATTTGTGGGTGACGCAGCGGCGGTGGTGCTGGACGAGATAAAGCACCAGGTCAGCGGCATGGGACCCGAAGCCTGGTGCCCCATGTTCAACAGTCACCAGACCTGCTTCAGCGGAGGCTCAGACCACATCATCTGGTCGGATCCGGCCAACGGAGTTCCCTGCCTGATGCTGGGCCAGTGGCCGGACAGGTATTATCACACCTCCACCGACACCCTGGACAAGGTGGATCCCTTCATCCTGTCCAGATCCACAGCACTGGCGGCTGCCTACGCATACAGCCTGGCGAACCTGGAAAAGGAGGATGCGAAGGTCATCATCGAAACGGGCCTGGCCCGCACGGCGGAGTACATAAAGGAACTGAATACCCTAAGAGCTAAAGGCTGCATGGATGAACGCTTCTACCCCGGAAGGATAGAGGCCTACACGAATTTCAGATGCGGTGCCATCGAGAGCTTCAAGGGCTGGGACCTCTGCGAAGAGGCAGATAAAGGGGCCTTCTTTGAATGGCTCGACGGTGAAAAGCTTCGCCTAAGAAGCCTGGTGAAACTTTTGGCAGGCTTTGATCCGGTATCAAGGCCGGTAAAGAGCCCTGTTACAAAGAGCCAGAAGGAAAAGTACAGCCTGGTGATCGAAAGGACCGTGAAGACACCCTTCCAGATCCGTAAGCCCAGGGCTGTCTACCCGGAGGAGATCCAGAATCGCATAGATCTTTTCTCCGAGAAATACGCTCCGAAGCTTGGTCCTGCCCTCACCGCCATAGGCTATTACTTCGACGGCAAGCGGACCACCGCGGAGGCCGCAAAGCAGCTGGCCTATGAGTTCGGCCGCTACGCCCCAGACGCCGTGGACGAATATGCCCGCATCCTGGTGCTGCTGGACTACGCAAAGGTCGTGAAATAGCAGAAGCAGCAAATAAAAGAAAAAGCCGGCGAGATCCATCGCCGGCTTTTGTAATCTCATATTATAATTCCCTTTCTGCTTCTGAAACCAGTCTTCCTTCAGCGTCGTAACCCTTAAAAATCAGGCGTCCGGGGTAAGCATAGTTTTCCTTGTAGCAGCCTCGGGGGTCATCCATGCGGGCATAATCCCAATAATAGATAAATTGATAGTAGAGTGACCGCAAGCTTTTTTCCTGATCTTTCAGACTTGCGTCCGGCATAAACAGAAAGTAGTCAGCCTTTTTATTGAAAAGAGTCAGAGGATATTGCATGCCCTCCATTTCCAGCGTCAGCTCAGCCATATCACAATCGGCTTTCACTGCGAAACAGCACTGACTCCCATCATCCATTGCAGGGAGCAGCGGAATAATGTACGCATCCCCGGCGTTTGGTGTTATGGTCAGCATCCCGCTGTTTCGCCATATGAACAGGGAATCCCTTTTTACAGTTCCCTGATATATCTGTCCATCGATCTCTTTCAAAAGAATTGAAGATTTAGGCGTGGCGCTAAGTTCCATGTCGTAGTTTGTGTGGGGGAGCAGATATCCGTCCAGCAGCTGGTTCCAGGCAGCTCGTTTATTCAGTGCGGGCATGCCAAAACTGATCCAAAGCAAAAGCAGGATCGAAAGGATCAGAGCCATGTTTCTCAGCAGGCGCTGTTTTCTGAGCGCAAAAGAGTTTTTATTCTTTGTCGTCATCCTTTACCTCCTCGAAGAAAAGACGCAGTCTGAAGGCATTTGGCTCTTTTTCGTGTACGATGTCGAGCCAGTTCATGTTTTTATCGCTGCTCGGAATACTGATCTTAATGTAGTAGGTCCCAAGCGCCCGGCCTACAAGGCTGATATACAGCTCTCCGCTCATGAATTCGCCCTGATACGGCCCTGCATATCCAAAACGGTATTGATTGCCCAAATCATCTTCCGCGTAGATACTGTTGAGAAGGACATGGGGCGGCCCCTGGTAAAGGGCTGCAGTAGCTTTTAAGATTACAGTAAGCTCACCGGTATCGCTGTTGTCAAAGGCCTTGAGGCTCGCCTGCTCAAGCTCGAAGCTATATTTGCCTGCCCTGATGCCGTCTGTGGCAGTCCCTCTTTTTGTCGGGCGAAGCTCCCCCTCCGATTCTGCAGAAAAGGAGGAGGCAAAATGCTCTTCATAGTAACTTGGGACTGGATAGCCGTAGTAAAAAGGATTGGTAAAGATATCAGGACTGAACAAATGCCAGCTGATCACAAAAACAAGAACGATCAGAACCACGCACAGCATCCACTGACTGATTCTGTAAGCCCAGCCAAGCAGGGGTGAATGGATCCTGTTAAGAAGAGCCCCTGTTTCATCCGGATCCCCCAGCGCCTCAAGAGCTCTTTTTTCTGCCAGGTCTTTCGGCACACCGGCACAAATAAGCGAATCCATGTGATCCTCGTAATTCGCAAGCAGCTCATCCCGGACGGCAGCCCTGTCCGGTGTATAGCGAACATGGCTAATAACCTTGCTCAGCCATTGATTTATGGAAGCATATGCATCTGACATTTTGCTGCCTTTCAGATCAGCTGCCCGATCTCACTGGGGGTCAGTATCTTGTTAACTGCGCCGGAAAATGCGTTCCATTGCTCGGTCTGCTCCTGAAGCT
>JAEEGF012033199.1_pt1 | contig 12312 bp, 4 predicted proteins | sample 9134171 | NCBI WGS metagenome assembly JAEEGF01 (sample SAMN16246542, study PRJNA631951) | gut metagenome | biome: gut microbiome; feature: rumen; material: AP-attached | host: Bos | place: Iran: Karaj | collected 2018-10 | reverse complement strand
GTCGTGAAGAAATTGCTCTTGAAGATGCCTTTCTCCTTACAGAATGCGTCCACCTCGGACATCTCCACGTCGAGCGTCCGCACCATACTGGCCTCGCTGTGCTCCGGCTCCTCAAGGTCGGGCATCAACTGGGTGAAGCAGTCGCCGCAGTCGAAGTTCTGGGCATACCACTGCTTCCCTTCGTCGAAGGCCGCCGTCTTGCGCAGCTCTGCCTCTGCCGTCGCCACCTCTGCCATCGTCATCGCCTCCGGTTCCAGCGTGCCGCCGCCGTACACCTTGTCTATGTCGCTGAGCATCACCTTCAGCGTGGTGCCGTCGCCGATGATGTGGTGGATGTCCATAAAGAAGTAGAAATGTTCCGCATCCTTGAACAGACGGATATGGAACAGGCGGTCCTTGTAGATGTCGAAGGGCGTGATGAGCGGCTGACCATTGAAAGTGCCTCCATCTTCAATCTTCAATGTTCCATGTTCAATGTTCAACGTAAACGTCTCCGTATCGTCGATGGTCTGAAGGGGGTCGCCATCGTTATTCAGTTCGATACGCGTGAACAGCGTGGGATGTGCTGCCACAGCGGTCTCAATGGCCCGGCAAAGCTTGTCGCCGTCCAGCGAGCCGTCGAGCACGTAGAGATAAGGAAGATTGTAACAAGCCTCTCCCTGATGAGCGACACACTCCACATAGAGGCCATATTGAACTTTTGATAATGGTGCAGATGTCTTCATTGTAATATCGTTTTTAGTTTATTATTTCAATTTCTTTATCAGCGTCAGGAAGTTCTGCCCGTCTGCACGCTCATAGTTGATGGAGTCCATCAGTTCGCGCACCAGCAGGATACCCAGTCCGCCTATCTGACGGTCTTCGATTGAGAGCGAGGTATCGGCCTTCTCCTTCGCCGTGGGGTCAAAGGCCACGCCAGAGTCGATAATGACCGTCTTCAACGTCTCGCCGTCGAACATCATTCGAACCTCGATGTCACCCTCTTGTCCTGGAGGATAGGCGTAGTCGATCACATTCACCACAGCCTCCTCGACAGCCAGACGGAACTGGCGGGCAAGTGATTTCTCGACATTCAGTTTCTCCATCACCGACTTGATGAACTCACTGAACTTCGACACTTCGTGTACGTCGTTCTTGATCAGAAGCGTTTCCGTCAGTCTGCTCTCGAAGTGCTTTGGCGTATAATGGATGGCCAGCATCGTCAGGTCGTCGCTCTGCTGGGCATCACCGACAAACTTATGTACTTGACCAGTGATGGTCTCTATCAGCTCTCGCGGCTGAATCGGGCAGTCGCCTCGAAGCACCTCTTCCAGTCGTTTCAAACCAAACAGTTTGCGTTCCGCATTCCTCGCCTCTGTCAGTCCGTCCGTATAGAGAAACAGCGTTGAGTCCGGCTCCAGCACCGTCTCCTGCATCCCATAGTTCACGTCTTCAAACACCCCGATCGGCAAATGCGGCACACAATCCACCTTTCTCACTCCTGTCTCCTTGTCTCCCTGTCTCCCTGTCTCCTCGTCTCCCTGTCTCCTTAAGACAACCGGTGCATCGTGACCGGCATCGCAATATCTCAGTCGCCCCGTCGGCAAGTCCAGCACACCGATAAACATCGTCACGAAGATATTCTTCTCATTGCCCTGACACGAGATCTCATTGATGGCCTGCATCATCCGCGCAGGATTATTCTCGTGCGCCGAGAACGCCCGGAACAGCGAATGCATCACACCCATGACCATCGCCGACGGAGCTCCCTTGCCGCTGACGTCACCGATACAGAACAGCAGTTTCTCGTCGCGGATGTAATAGTCATACAGGTCTCCGCCCACCTCACGGGCAGGCACCAGCGAGCCGAAGATATCCACATCGGCATGCTGTATATGGCCGTGGGGCAGCATGCTCTGCTGTATCTCGCTGGCCACGCGCAGTTCGCCGCCAATACGATCCTTCTCAGCATTCACCTTACGCAGGCGTTCCAGGTTGCGTGACGTGCGCCACACGATAAACCCAATCAGTATCAGACCTGCAAGCACGGGCAACAAGAGGTTTGCGCGTATTTTACCCAGTTTGCTGAACACCTCCTTGTCATTCTGGATGCTGATCAGGATCCAGTTTGTATTACCGCCGACGGGATGGAAATACACATGACGCTCATCGCCCTTCTCATCTGTAATGGTTTCTAAGCCCGCCCTGTCTTCATCAGCCTTTACCAGTTGATGCACCGTTTGGAATAATTTACTGTCCTTACCTGCCAGCAGGTTTCCTTTATCAGTCACGATATAGCGCTGGGTGCTCTTGTAGAACTTTCCTTCTTCCACCACCTCTTCGAGCCAGTCGAGGGCGATGTCCGCACCCACGACACCCACCGTCTTACCTTTGTCGTCGTGTACCGGTACACTATAAGAGGTCACCATTGCCTTAGCCCCGTCTTTGTCATAATAAGGCTCGCACCAATTGCCGCCGTTCTTGGCCATTGCCTCGGTGTAGAAATCTATCTTCGTATAGTCATGTTCTGCCGAGCCTAACTGCATGGTCTCAATGGTTCCGTCAGCCCTTCTCACGGCATACGGTTCAAACCAGTGTCCTTTCTGCGGGAAGTAGTCCGGCACGAAGGCCACCATACATCCCAGTATCGAAGGATTGTTCACCACCAGCCTTCCGGTAATCGAATACATCCAGTCCGGATCCTCCAGGTCGTCCGCCACCACCCACGCCATGTTGTCCACCGTCACCTCCACCTTCGTCAGTTTGTTCCGGATACAGAGATAGATGGCGTTCATCTCCCGCTCTATCAGTTTCTCCACCGTCCTGTGGATAATCGTCTGCGCCGAGTAGTACAGCACCCCCGACGTCAGTTCCAGCAACAGCGCCGCCCCGATGATCAGCGTCAGCGGCAGGTTATGCCTGACCACTCCGCTTATTCGATTCCATATTGATTTTTCACTTCCCACCTTTTACCTTTTTTACTTTTTTACCTTGTTTACCTTTAACTCAAATCTGGCGTGGCTCAGCTTGTGAATCATCACGATGAGCGCGGCTTCGATGGCATAGGCGATGAGATAGCTGTACCACAGATAGTCGGGAGCGACATGCGACATGATCCACAACACGGGGATCACCGTCAGCGAAAGGGCCAGCGAGATGAACAGCGCTATATGGTGATGGCCGTACAGCTTGTACACCACCATGATGGTATAGATATAGCAGAAAGGGATGAAGCTGAGCGCAAAGATGCGCAGGGCCCGCACGCCCTCGGCTACCAGCGCGTCATCCTGGGCACCGAAGAACTTTGTGATCGTCTCAGGTGCCGCCCAGATAAAGACGCAAGTAATCAGCATGGCCATGGTGATGAAGCGGAAAGACTTGCTGATCACGAGACGGAACTTCTCGTCGTCCCCCTTACCCACCTGAATGGCGCCGAGCGACTGCACGGTCCGGCAGGTGCCCGAAAGGAAGAGATTATAGATATAAAGAATGTTCATGCACACGGAGAAAGCAAAGATTCCTACGCGGCCCATGGTATTCAGAACGATGCTGTTCGCGCAGAAGAGCAGCGCAGTCAGGCTGATGGAAGCTAACGCCAAGGGAGCACCCTGCGACACCATGCTCTTCAGCGTCGCCCAGGCCTTCCCCTCTCCCAGACTACCTGTCTCCTTGTCTCCCTGACTCCTTGTCTCCAGCCTCAAGTGATGACTGGGGTAGCGGAAATGCCAGCACATGATCGCGATGCCGACGATATGGCCCACGACGGTGGCCGTAGACGATCCTTCGATCCCCCAGCCGAACCACTGGATGAAGATGATGTCGCAGCCCAGGTTAACGGCATTGTCGATGAGGATGGCGATCGATACCAGCTTCGGACTGCCGTCGACGCCTACCATCGTGCCCAGCGCCCACGACATCATATACGTCGGTGCGCCGATCATCAGCGGAAAGAGATAGTCGCGCGTAGCCCCATAGAGCTCCTCGTGAGAGCAAAGCCATCCCGTGATGTCGTCGGTGAACAGAAAACCGGCCGCCGTCTGCAACAGTCCGAAGACTAAGCAGCCTATGGTGGAGAGGGTGTAGATATACGAAGCCCGCCCATAGTCCTTCTTGCCCAGTTCCATGCCCACCAGCATACCGGCCCCCGTAGAGAGCAGCATGCTGACGGTAAACATAAACTGTGTCACCGGCTTCGAGAGGTTGATGGCACTCACGCCGTCCTCTCCGATCAGGTTGCCCACGATGATCGAGTCCACCACATTCCCTAAGCACGCCGACAGTGCAATCAGTATCGATGACCACAGGAATACCCAAAACTCCTTATTGAAACCTTTCCTCTCTTCTTTGTCCATTGTCAATTATGCATTATGCATTATTAATTATGCATTATGATTACCATTTCGTAGTAAACAGGCTGGGCGAAATGACCAGCGAGAACCATCCCCAGCGAGCCTGCTGGCTGCTGTCATCCTGCTTCAGACGCTCCATCGTCTCCGTTCCCATCATCTGGGTATAGCCCGCCGAGAGCGCGATGTCCTTCGTAAACTGATAGCTCGCCTGGAGGTCGATGCAATGTCCCAGCGTCCTGTCGAGGGTGCTCACCTTTGTGGCCACGGCCATATAGTGGTACGTGGCGCGGCAGGCAAACTTCCCGTTCGGCTTATAGTAGGGGCCGATGAACACGTTCTGCAGTCCGGGCGTGAAGCCGTGCGCATAGGCACTCTCATAGAAATAGTCCATGATGCCATAGAACTTCTTGTTCGAACCGTAAAGCGGAGAGAAGCCCTTGATCACGTCGTGCCTCACCATCCCGAACTTACCCCCGTACAGGTCCGGCACGTAGTCATCACCGCTCAGATAGTCGTAGCCCACCGTCACGCCGTACTTGTCCGACGGGGCCACGGTCACCTTCGCACTGGCCATCCAGGCGTCGATCTCGGGCGCCGTCATGTCCGTGTTCACGATCCTGCCCCCCTGCCGGTAGTACGAGCCCTCAATCGTCAGGCCCTTGGGATGGTAGTTCACGTACGCGCCGTACATCTGCTGGTACACCGTCCGCGCCCCGTTCTTCTTGTAGTCCCAGTCCTTCGTGTTGTTCGTTCCCGCCTGCAGGCCCATGTTCATGAAGAGCAGCGAGGCGCCCAGCGGGAAGTTGGGCACGTCGTAGTGATACCACGCCGTCTGCATCGTCTTGTAAGGCTGCGCGCCGCCGACGTAATACGTGCCGTTATACACATTGCTGCTGTTCTGGTTGTAGGCCAGTATCACGTGGGCCTTGTGCCCGTTGCCCTCATAGCCCAGCCGGGCCACGTCGTGAGTCTTCGATGCCACTGCAAAGTCGTTAGGACCGATGATGCGCTCGTCGTCATACGCCAGCGCCACGCGGCCCAGCTGTGCGAACAGTCCGTTCCTCGCCGTGAGCTTCGCCCAGCCCTCATACAGGTTGAGCGCCTGGTTGCCGCTCGCGCCCCACACCGCCTTGTTCTGCACCACGGCGTGCACCTGCAGCCCCCGCCGCTGGTAGTCCGCGTTGATGCGCACGCGTCCCAGAAGGAACCTCGACTTGTCTTCCACCTCGAGCGTCCCCGCTGTCTTCGGCATTCCCCCGCCGACGACTTCTCCGTGGGTCATGAAGTCCAGGCCCACGCTCAACTGATTCACTTTCGCTGAGTCCGTCTGAGCCCCGCCTGTCGTTGATGCCAGCAACAGCAGCATCATGCAATAGCTTCTCATAGGCCGCCGTCTCAATCTTCGAACTCGAAGATACTGATGAATCCCGTCAGCTTAAACACGTTCTTGATATCGTCGTTCACCCCGCGCATGATCACCTTGCTGCCCGTGTTCTTGGCGCCCTTCAGGATGCTGAGCAGGATGCGCAGGCCGCTGGAGGCGATATATTCCAGGTTCGTGCAGTCGATGATCACGTCCTTACCGTTGCTCTGATAGAGTGGCTTCAATACTTCCTCAGCCTCAACAGCTGCTGCGGTGTCCATTTCTCCTTCTAACGTGGCAATGAACTTGCCGTCGATTTCTTCAAATTTTGTATTCATAACCTCTTTTGTTTTATTAAAGTAAGCATATTTATCCTTTAGTAATTGCAAAATTAAATTAAAAATCAGAATTACCGCAAATTCGGATGTGTTTTTTTGCATAATTAACATTCCGCGTTCTCTTTGATTGAGTACTTAACCTTAGCCATAATACAACAAATTTTAAAGTTTAAAGGAATTATTGACAGACTCTCAGTCATTAGTTTAGAATTCTGTCTCCGTACCCCGAATTTCGTAAATTAGTTACTTTACTTTCGTAAATTAGTTACTTTTCATTCGTAAAATAGTTACTTTAGATTTCTGGCTCTACTGGCCAGACGGGTGTGGCAAGTACAGTACGCTATCGCGTCAGGGAGAACTTGACGGAGAGGCCGAAGTCGTGGGTGGTGGTGGGATAGCTCGACGAGGAGAGCAGCGGGGTGTTGGTCTGCGAGTCGTAGTAGGCCGTAAGGGTGAGCAGCCGCGAGAGGGTGTAGTCGGCCATGAAGGAGAGCTTGAAGGCGCTGTTGCCGCTGGAGGCGTTGGAGGTGCCGGTGGCGATGTCGCGGGTGATGGAGGCCTGACTGCGCAGGGAGACGTCGAGACGCAGGTTCAGGTCGTGGTTCACGCCAGACGACTTACGGCTTGAAGTCTGGCTGCTCTCCGACTGGCTGTCCTTCTGGTTCTTCTTGCCCCGTTGCGCCTTGCCGATCCGGCGGTTCATCTTCTGGCCGAAGATGTTGAAGTCCTGGATCTTATAGCTGAGGCCCATGACCCAGTCGCGGCTCAGCGCCTCGTTGAGCTGCACGCTGGTCATCGAGAGGTTCATGACGCGGGTGGTGCGGTACTCGAGCTTCGCCGTGAGGTTGTTCTGGAACGTGGCGTCGACGCCGAGCAGCGGGGAGAAGGCCTCGTTGATGCTGACCGTCGAGACATTATACATCGACGACGGCTGCAAGGCGCCCGTGGTCGTGTTGACAATGAATCCCCAGCCGTTCATATACTCCTGCCACGTGCTGTAGGAGGCATAGCTGCCGACGGCGTAGACCGACTTGTAGGAGTGGTTGATGTTGACGCTCTTCAGGTGGTCGCGGATCCACGGCAGCTTCGAGAGGCCCGAGTAGCGCAGGGTCCAGTTGGGCAGCATGCGGGAGATGGCGGGGAAGATGTCGAGCGACGAGCCTGCACCCACGGTATAGGCCGAGAGGAAGGCCGGCACGAGGACATCGGCGCCGTAGGGATTCACTTCGGCGAAGGTGCCGGGGGCGTCCTTGTACTGTGCCTGCACCTGCTGCTGGAACTCGGGGATGAGCTCACGGAAACGGTCGAAGGCGTCAGACTGATAACCGTCGGCGGCGTCGCCAATGCCGGCCAGCGACCCGCTGAGCGAGATGGTGGTCATGTTGAATGTACCGCTGTGGGTGGTGGGCAGCCCTGCATACATATAGCGGATGCTGCGGGCACGGTTGTCGGTGCGGGAGGCATTGAGGTCAATCTTCAGGTCGCGAATCGGCTCCAGCACGGCCCGCACCTGCAGGTCCTGATTGCTGTTGACGGTGGCCGAGGTGGTGGCGACGTCTTCGTTCATGAGCAGCCAGTCGTTCTCAAGCGCCTTGTCGATGTAGCTGTCGCCGATGAATCCGAAGGCGAAGTCGATACCCGGGGCGAGGACGCTGCCCCCACGCTGGCCGAAGACATCGCCGATGTTGGGCGTGAAGCCCGGCAGGTTCATCGTGTACTGGTCGCGGAAACTGACGTTCACGCTGCGCACCATCATCAGCAGCCGGGCAGCCGTCTGGGCGGGATTATACCACCACTGGTTCTCGAGCGGCTCCTTGGGTACGACGCTGATCATGATCTGGGCGGTATCGAGGTTCTTGATGAGGATCTTGTTCTTGTCGATCACCTTGTATTTCACATCGTAGGGCTTGCCCTCCTTCGTGCGGGCGGTGACGATGAGCCGCTTGGAGTTCTTGTTGTGGGCGACGATGGTGGTGGTGTCCAGCTTGAGGGTGATCTCACGCTGGTAGCTTTGCTTCACCTTCGCGAGCGCCTTTTCCTCCTTGTCAGGCTTTTCATCCTTGGGCGCGTCAGGGTCTTTAGGGTTCTTGGAGGTCTTGGGGTCTTTAAGGCTCTTTTTGTTCGAGAGACGGTTGTTGCCGCGCTGGTTCTTGGCGTTCTTAGAAGAGTTGCCAGACTTCTTGAAACGCTCGTTGGCCGCCTTCAGGAACGGCACGTGGTTGTAGAGCGTCTCCATATTGAACGAGCCGTTGATGGTGAGGTTGCGGTTGCTGTTGATGGTGTTGCCGTAGCTCGTGCCGTCTTCTGTCTCCGTACCTCTCACCCAGCTATAGCGGGCGTTATAGGAGGCATCGGCGTTGAGCCAGTCGAAGGCGGGCAGTTTGTTCAGCGGCAACTGGTAGCTGGCGGTCACCTGCTGCTGGTAGTCGAGCGGCGTGCCGAGGTGCAAGATGCTCTGCCAGACAGAGTCCTTCCAGGCGGCATACTGGTCGGGATAGAGGTCCTTGTTCACAGGCGTATAGGGCTCTTCAATCTGTGCACGGGTGCCCGACTGGAAGCTGAAGTGCAGGTTCTTGGTGAAGTCCCAGCGCAGGGTGAAGTCACGGTTCCAGAGGAATTGCTGGTTCCAGCGCAGGGGCATATTCTGGTTCTCGGCGTTGTCGAGGTCGCGCTCCTGCATCTCGTAGTAGTCGCGGCTGATCTGCGTGTTGAATCCGATATTCTGCGGCAGATAATTGATTCCGAAGGCCTTGGGGAAGGCGAGCCACTTCGACTTGCCCTTGAGGCTCTTGAACGGCTCCCAGGTCTTATAGACGGGCGAATAGCTGTAGTTGAGCGATCCTCGCCACTCGTCGCGCTTCTCGTAGACGGTCGTCTCGCCCGAGGTGAAGAAGTGCGAGTGGCTGTAGGAGAACGAGAAGTTGGCGGGGTCGTAGGGCATCGGATGGCGCTTGGTCTTCAGTCCCCATCGCACGTTGGAGAGGGCGAAGTTGGTGTTGGTGGTCTTCACGACGGAGAGCGATTCGATGCTGTCGCGCTCATGCTGCGAAGTGGTGGCATCGAGGGCATCGTCGAGCATCATATCGTTGTCGAGGGCGCTGTATCGGGGCCTCACCTCATCCTTCGTCACCGAGTAGTAGAGGGGTGCGCTGACCTTCGCCTTTTCGGGGAAGAACTTGCCGAGTTCGAGCGAGGTGGTGACGGAATAGTTCTTCTCCGTCTCCATTGAGCGCTGCAGCACGCCTTCCTCAATACCGCCGAAGCCGTCGCTGATGTAACGGCCCGTCACGTTCACGTAGCCGAAGTCGGAGAGTTGCACCTTCAGGCTTCCCGAGGCCGCCCAGCCACCCTCGTTGTTGGACTCCAGCAGGCGCAGCTCGTTAACCCACACCTCACCTGACTTCACCTCGCCGGAGACGTTGCGCACACCAATCATCATCACCTTCACATCGCCGATGGTGGGATTACCCATCACGCTGACCTTATTGCCTGGACGGTCGGGATCGTAGCCGCTGAACAGCTGGGAGTAACTGGCGCCACCCTGCGACTTCTGGATGTTGCGGTCTTTCTTCAGGTCGGTGAAGATGCTCAGGCGGATGTCGAGCATATTCTCCAGCGGCCAGACGATACGACGGTCTGCATTGGAGTATTTGTTATAGTCGCTGCGGTCGGGCGTCAGCTGCAGGGGAATCTCATACTCGTAGTAGTTGTTCTTGTAGTCGCTACCCAGACGGACGAACACCGCCAACTGGTGATCCTTCAGATTGGTCAGGTCGGGAATAAGGTGGTTGGCATGGACGAACATCTGCAGGCGCTTGTACTGGCGCAGGTCGAGCGAGGTGTTCTTATAGACGGCCTTCGACTCTCCCGGCTGCATATCCGTCACGATCATATTCAGGGCCTGCTCGTTGTTCTCCACCAGCTGGGGCTGCGAGGGGTCTGTGGCGCGACTGATACCCGGGGGCAAGACATAGTTCACGGGGATCTTGTCGTTGTTCTCCTCGATGTTCACGGCGCTCACCGAGAAGGTGCCGGTCTCCGTGGCAGAGGTGTTCAGGTTCTGCTTGTAGATACGCCACTCGCCGCGCACGAGGTCGAGGCTGCCGAAGCGGAGCACGATGGGCTTCTGGAATCCCGTCATGAACATACGCATGAAGCGCATGCTGGTGAAGTCGTTGATGGAACCCACACGGTTCACATATTTCACCAGGGGGATGCGGAACTGGTACCAGTTGACGCTCGTCGTGTCGCCATTGCGCAGTTTCACGCTGCTGGTGCGCATATCGGTGATGAAGCAGTCGGGGGGAGTCGCCCCGTTGCGGTAGGCGTCGAGAACCTCCGGCGAGATGCGCACCTTATACTGGTAGTAGCGCTCGTACTCGTTGAGGGTGAAGTCGAGGTTGATATCCTCAACGTCTGGTCCCGACTTATAGCTGGTATCGTACGATTCCGTCTGGTCCTCTGTCTCCGGCGAGTTGTTCTGGGGGTTGTTATAGAGCTTATAACGGTCGAGGATGCTCTTCTGCTCGTTGTCGTAGTCGGAGCCGCGGAAGTAGTGGTAGTTGTCGCCGGCAGGGTCGTTGCGCCAGGCCTCGATGATACTGTCGTTGGTGATGACGCCGCTGTTCACCACTTCGTCGAGCCATTCCTTATAAGCGCCGTACTCGCGCTCCTCGTCGTCGTTGAGTCCGTTGAGACCCACATCCTGCAGTTTCCTTGAACCGGTGGTCGTGGCGAAGGCGTAGGTCTGCGTGGCCTGCATCGGGATCTTACCCCACTGGGTGTACGCAAAGTTGGTGGTGCCGTCGACGGGCATACCGCTCTCGTAGAACTTCTTGCCGTCGCGCAGGATATCCTCCGAGATCTCGCCCAGGTCGAAGTAGAGGTCGCCACTGTAGTCGGAGGCAGTACCTTCCTGACGGGTGTAGATGAATGGGTCGAGCAGCCAGAACTCGATGTACTCGATGTTCGCCTGCTCGAAGTCGTTGGTCTCGAGGTTGCGCATGATACCACCCCACTTCGTCTCGGGCTGACGGAACGTACCGTCACTGTTGAAGTCGTGCGACAGGTTATACGGTCCACGTTCCGAGGGATAGTATGCCAAGTTCAGCACCTCGAGCGTCGAGGTGGCGCCGTTATAGGTGCTCTGGTCGCGGTTGGGATAGAGCTCCTTCACATAGACCTCACGCACATAGTGGTTCGACAACTGGTTCAGGTCGCTCTTGATGTGACTCGGCGTAAGCGTCGAGCTGCGGCGGGTGAAGATGGGGTCTACGGCGTACCACGCCAGCTTCGCACGGTTGTAGCCGCTGGTAACGCCCGTCTTGTCGGCAAACTCCTGGAACATCGTCGGCACACTCGAGAGGAACCATGACTTCGGAGCCTTCACGCTGATATAGTTCTTCGTATTGTCGAAGTCGTCGATGTACGAGGCGTTGTCCTGTATGTCGCCGGACGTTCCGGTGATGAGGTGGGCGAACTCTCCCGTGAAGGCGATATGCGAGGGCTGCTTCACGTGGAGGAAGGGGATCTTGTTGAGCATCGACGTGAGCCAGTTCGACTCCTGCTTCCAGTTCACGTTCAGGCCCCAGAGGGTGTTGTTCAGCGGTTCCTCGCCCATCGCCACCTTCGAGATGAGCGCCTGCTCGGAGAGATGCATCAGCGTACCGCCCAACTGGAAGTTCTTCGAAAACTCGTATTCCCAGTTCACGCCGATCATCGTCTTACGCTGCATGCCGTATTCCGTGTTCGACTCCAACGACACGCTGACGTTCGTGCCGGCATCAATGATGCTCTGGTTCAGGATGGTCACCTCGCCCGCAGAGTAGTCCACCGAGTAGTCAGAGCCCTCCTGCAGCGTCACGCCACCGGCCGTCACGACGACGGAACCACGCGGCACGTTATAGGCACCCAGAGAGATGACATTGGCAGACGAGCCCTTGTACAGACCCGTCATGATGAACTTATCCTTCTCGGCATTCTGCTTCGCCACGGTCTTCGTCGAATCGTAGAGCTGACGGAACACGTAGGTCTCAGCCTGCTCATCGCTGAGACCATATTTCAGAAGCTGGGCGCGCAGGTATTCACCGAAAGGCTCTGCCGAGGGCAGGAACACACGGCCGTTCTGTACCGTGTAGCCCTCCACGTAGTCGAAGTAGCCGTTCGGGTGCGCCTTGAGATTATTGTCCAGACGGTCACAGCCCAGGAGTTTTATCAGCGCCAGGCCCTTCACCCGCTGATCGGGAATATAGGTCAGATAGACGCCCGCCGTATCCCTCTGGTA
>JAEEGF011489173.1_pt1 | contig 12312 bp, 15 predicted proteins | sample 9134171 | NCBI WGS metagenome assembly JAEEGF01 (sample SAMN16246542, study PRJNA631951) | gut metagenome | biome: gut microbiome; feature: rumen; material: AP-attached | host: Bos | place: Iran: Karaj | collected 2018-10 | reverse complement strand
ATTACTCTAGTTATGGAGATTGGTATTGCTATGCTACTAACAATTATAATTGAATTGCTAGTTGCGAAAAAGATGAGAATATCTCAATATAATACAATTATTAAAGTAAACATTTTCACTCAGATATTATTTCATTTAGTATTTCTAATTCCACAAACATATTTAGGCATATCATTAGTAACTTATATCGAAATGGTATTATATAATCCAGTTAGAAATATTATTGGATTTATGTGGGCAGCAATTGTTACAATGTTTTTGTCAGTTGCAATTATTGAATTGATTATTGTAATTATCGAATTCTTATTGTATAAAAAATCAATTAAGGAAGAGCCGAAGAAAAGGCTAATCAAATATGCATTTCTATCGAATTTGGCTAGTTTTGTATTATCGATTGTGATTTTTATTCTTGGATTGCTAAGTAATTATGGAATAGTGTAAATTCTTTATAATTTCCACTATGTCAACTTGGCATATATTAAAAAAGAAATGACATTTTTTGTTGAGGAAAGGAGCTACTTATTATGAGTAAGGTATTAGTAACATATTTTAGTGCTAGCGGTGTTACAAAAAAACTAGCAGAAAGAATTGCAAATGCAATTGGCGGAGAGTTATTTGAAATTGAACCAAAAGAAAAGTATACAGATGCAGATTTAGATTGGACAAATCAAAAAAGTAGAAGTTCAATTGAAATGAAAGAGGGAATAAAGCCAGAAATTTTGAATAAAGTCTCTAATTTGGAAGAATATGATACGATTGCTTTAGGTTTTCCAATTTGGTGGTATAAAGAGCCTACGATAATCAACAAATTTTTAGAAGAAAATGATATGGCTGGTAAGAAAATATATGTATTTGTTACAAGTGGTTCTTCTACAATTGATTCAACATACAAGAGCATTAAAGCAGATTTTCCGAATTTAAATTTTGTAGATGGTAAAAGATTTACTAGTAGAGAGTCGGATGAGGATTATAGAAATTGGATTATATAGTAGAGTTGAGTTTTTACTTAAAAAGAAATTTTTTGGCAAAAAATAACCCCTCTTATGTCTTGACGGACAGAGGGGTAATTTTTTAACTTCTTTGTATGCTAATCGTTCAAGTTAGACTTCCATGTGTAATCTCTTTAGCAAATTCGATGTGAAATGTATAATACAAGATTTATTATGATTAACAATAAATAATACTGGCAATGCATATATAAATGCTAAGATAGCATCTTCTATAATATGTTGTTTAGTAAACATCGTCGAAAGAATAATTATTCCAGAATAAGTAACGATTGCAATTCTTTTCTTTAGATCTTTTTTTTTACAACTCATAATGAAATAAACAATTATAAAGCAATACATATAAAAATAAAAAATATTTATATTTTCGCATAATATCTCCTTTTTCTGGAAAGGCCTCAAAATAGGCCTATTTTTATCCGATTTTGGACATTTCAGCAAGTAAGCCTATTGAATCACAATAGGCAAGAAATACAATGCTTTCAACTAAATCGGCCGATATTATTGTCTAGAAAGCCCTCCCGTGATATATTTATATTGACTATTTAGGAGGAAGTTATGAGAAAAAGAAGATTTGGTGATAGATATGATGGATTTAGAATTAGAAAAGGTGATCCAACAAATGTTATTATTCCTTATCTAATGAAAGAACGTAATGATTCACTAGTTTATTTTGACTTGGAGCTTGATTTGACGAAAGTAGAAGAGCTAATAAAGCAAAAAAGAAAAGAAGGTCTAGATATAGGTATATTAGATTACATGATGGCAGCATTAGTAAGAACTATGTCACAATATCCTAGAGCTAATAGATTTATTGCAGGAAGAAGACTATATGCTCGAAATGAGCTATTAATTTCTATGGCTGTTAAAAAGAAAATTGATATTAATACTCCTGAAACTATTGTTAAATTCAAATTTGACCTAGAAGATACAGTTTATAACGTATGTAAGAATATTCGTAAACAAATCGCAGACAATAAAGGTGTAGATACTTCTAATAGCTTGGATGGACTTTTAAAAGTCGTAAATCATCTTCCACGCTTTATATATAGTGCTGCGGTAAACTTTGTTACTTGGCTTGATTTCCACGGGAAAATGCCAAAGGCCATTAATAGGGTTAGTCCTTTCCATACCAGTATTTTCCTTACTAACATGGGGTCAATTGGAGAAGAGGCAATTTATCATCATATTTACAACTGGGGAACTACTTCTGTATTCTTTGCAATGGGGAGAAAGAAAAAAGTCAATGTCCTAAATAGTGATGGCACTATTACAGAAAAGAAAATAATGAGAACAAGATTTACTGCAGATGAAAGAATTGCAGACGGATTATATCTTGCATCTTTCTTAAAGTACATGAGATACTTGTTCTTAAATCCGGAATTGCTAGAAGTTGCTCCAAAGCAAGTTTTTGAGGATGATCAAATATAAAATAAAAAACACAACTGCTTTGCAGTTGTGTTTTATTATCTGATTAAATAACTTCAAGTTCTTCTAGAACTTCCTTAATTGCTACCATTGCTTTATCCATTTGCTCTTTTGTGTGAGTTGCTGTATATGATGTACGAAGTAGAGCTTGTCCTGGAGGTGTAGCTGGGCTAATAACTGGATTGACATACACGCCTCTTTCAAGAAGCTTTTTACAAGCTAAGAAAGCTTTCATATCGTCATAAACATATATTGGAATAATTGGGGTTGTGCTATCGATAATTTTGACACCAAGTTTTTTAAGCCCGTCTCTCATGTATTGTGAAATATCAGCAAGTGCTTTAATACGCTCTGGATGCTCGCGAATAATTTTTAAGCTTTGTCTTGCACATGCAACACTAGCAGGAGTAATGCTTGCACTAAAGATGTATGGGCGAGAGGTGTGTTTAACCCACTCAACAACTCTTTCATCTGCAGCCATATAGCCACCAAGTGATGCAAGTGACTTAGAAAATGTACCCATAATAATATCTACGTCTTTTTCAAGATTGTAGTATTCGGCTGTACCTCTACCATGTTCTCCAAGAACACCAAGAGCATGCGCATCATCAACCATAACACGTGCGCCATACTTTTTAGCAAGAGCTACGATTTCTGGTAATTTGCAAATCTCACCGCTCATACTGAATACACCATCAGTTACAATTAAAATTCCGCTTTCAGCAGGAATTGATTTTAATTTTTCTTCTAAGTCAGCCATGTCGCTGTGCTTATAACGAAGCATTGTAGCATAACTTAATTTAGCTGCATCATAAATGCTTGCGTGATTTTCTTTGTCGCAAACAACATAATCATTTCTTCCGCAAACAGCACTAATGATACCTAAGTTTGATTGGAATCCAGTAGAAAAAGTTATGCATGCATCTTTATGTAAAAATTCTGCAAGCTCTTTCTCAAGTTCAATATGAATATCAAGTGTTCCATTTAAGAAACGTGAACCGCTGTTACCAGAACCATATTTTTTAAGGGCTTCTATACCAGCTTCAATAACACTTGGATCACTTGTTAATCCAAGATAGTTATTTGAACCAATCATAATAGTATGAATGCCTTCCATTTCAACTTCTGTGTCTTGACCACTTGTTAGCATATGAAAATAAGGATAATATCCTTCTTCTTTTCCTATATCATATGCTTGTTTTTTGTACATTTTTTCAAATAAATCCATAGTTATTTCCCCAATACTAATAAAATTTATAAATAAAATAGTTTGACCATTTAACTGGTACAACTTTTAGTAGGAAAGATATACATTTGTATCCAGAGCCAACTGAAGAAATCAGAGGAGGATTTTTACGAGTTGCCACTTTATACACTAGCTTTGAAACAGCAATTGGTTGCATGCCATTGATTTCAAACTTCTCCATATTAGAAGTTTTCTTCTCAATAATGTTTCCATAGGCTTCACTAGTTTGCTCATTTTTATCACGAGCTTCAGTAAAACCAGTTTTAGTATCGCCAGGACGAACACAAGAAACTTTGATTCCTTGATCTCGCACTTCTTTAGAAAGGGCAAGGGCAAAGCTTTCAATTGCGGCTTTAGTAGCTGAGTAGCAAGCTTGGAACGGAATTGCAGCCGGTGCTGCCACAGAACTTGTAAAAATTATTTTGCCTTTTGACTTACGCAAATACGGAATATAGATTTTGCACATATCAATTTGAGCAATAGTATTTACAGCAAAAATCTTTTCAACTTTTTCTTTTTCTGTAAATTCAATAGCGCCTGATATCCCAAATCCAGCATTATTAAACAAAACGTCAATTTGCCCCTCTTTGTCATAGATTTCTTTTGCTATTTTTTGCATAAGTTCAGAGTTGCAAATGTCACCTTGATAATAATTAAAGTTTACTTTTAATTCTTCGGAGGGTTTCCTAGCAATTCCATATACGGTCCAGCCGTTTTTTTAGGAAAAAGTCGGCTGTAGTAAGACCAATACCACTGCTAGCACCCGTAATAATAATAACTTTTTTTGTTTGATTTTTCATATATCATTCCCCAAAAAGACAATTACATTATATAATGATAAAAAGTAATAAGTAAAGCGTTTTGCCATTTTTTGACTGACAGAGTTTATATAATAACCTGTTGAGGTTTATTGCATTTTACACTTTCTTATGGTAAAATAACACACGATTTTTGCAATACAAAAAACAAAAAAGGAGGATATTTATGAAAAAAAGTTTATTTGCGTTACTTATGATATTTGTAATTTGCTTAGTTGGATGCCAAGAAAAGAAGGCAGAAGAGAAGCCGGTTGAAAGTAAAGAAGAAAAATATGAGGTTGCTTCTAGCACGCCATCAGCTACCGATAATAATCTTAACTTGAATAATACTCTAAGTTATGATGAGATGGTTGAAGAGCTAAAGTTGACTGTATATTCAAATGTGGAAGTATCTCAAAGAGAAATATTTCAAGGAACTGCTGTTGATAATTTCATTTTTGACATAGATAATAATGGCGTGCCAGAGATTGTTGTTATTGGAAATAGCATATTGAACCAAGCAGAAGATTGTTTCCAAGTTTATACTATTAAAGATGACAAGGTTGTTAGCACAATTCATGAGTTTTCGTTAGTTTGGGTTACAACAGATATTTATCAAACGGATGAAGGCGTTTTCGTTTATGAAGTTACTGGCGATGGCCCTGAAACATACAGAAACTTATATAAATTAAATCTAAAGGGATTGGAATTAACGAAAGAAGAAGTCTTAATTTGTAAAGAATTTGATACAGATTCTGGCTTAGCTGGAGAAAACAAATATATGGTAAATGGTAAGCAAGTTTCAATCGAAGAATATAATGCAAAGAAAAATGAGTTAGAAGCATTAAAGGTATCTAAGTCATTAAGTGGCAAAACAAAGATTTTTGAATAGAGAGAAAACTTAATTATCAAGGATAAATATTATGAATAAAGAGTATAGATGATAAGGAATAAAGAAAAGCCATTGATTCGATGGTTATACTATTGACATTTACATAATTAGCGTTTAAAATGTCCATGCAGATAGATATTCTGCGTATGGTAACCCAAGTATTTATTACTTTGCCAAAAAAGGAGGTAGCACTCATGAGCAGGTTCACTATTTCTGACTACACGGTGAAGGGAGCAATTCAGGACATTCTTCGGTATGGTGATGTGTTAGTCTCTAGTGACTGGATTCTTAAGGACCATGGTGCCTACGTTGAGGCCGTTGTTAATGCGGAAACGAGGGAGAAGGGACATGTGACGTTCGACCTCTATTTCGACGAAGACGGCAAGCTTGTTCGTTGGGAACAGCATAAGTGATAAAAAAGGGCTCTAGCGTGTAAATGCTAGAGCCACTTTTGTAAAGGAGTGAATTTATTTGGCAACGTCAAAAGAATTTAAAGATTTTATTATTGAAAAAACATGCTATTTTTGGTATCCTAGTGTTGAAAAAAAACGACTAATTAGCATAAGAAGTGTAGTCGAAATAATGTTGTATTCGTAAGGGCGAGCGGTGCTCGCCCTTATAAAATATAAATATTATTAAACATTATAAAGGGGGATAAACCATGGAAGAAGTTGCCGAATTTTTAAAGAAATGTGGAACATTCTATATTGCAACTGAGGATGGAGATAAACCAAGAGTTAGACCATTTGGAGTAGTAAATATTTTTGAGGACAAATTATATATTCAAACCGGAAAAGTAAAAAATGTATCTAAGCAAATTGAAGCAAATCCAAATGTGGAAATATGCAGTTTCTTAGATGGAAAATGGCTTAGACTTGAAGGAAAAGTTATAAGAGACGATAGAAGAGAAGCAAAGAAAAGCATGCTAGATGCAAATCCTGTTCTTAGGGGAATGTATTCTGAAGATGATGATAATACAGAAGTATTATATTTTGAAAATGCTAAAGCTACATTTTATTCATTTACTGAACAACCGAAAATAGTTGAATTCTGATCTATAAAAAGAAAATTTAGTCTAACTATTCTAATATTAACCTGGGAGGTAGGTATATGAAAAAGGTAGCTGAAATACTAAAGAACAATATCTGGATTTTAATTTCATTTCTGATTAACGCAGTGTGGGTTATATACTTTGCTATTCATAGTTGGTACAATTTAATGCCCTCAGCAGATTTGCATGGAGAGGAAATACGTAAAAATCCTTTTAATTCAACGGAGATTATTTATAAGGCAACGCAAAACAAGTATTTAACTTTATGCATAATGAGTATAATTTCGTTTATAGTTGCATTTTGTATTGGTAGGTTCATATTGAAGAACAAAGATAAGACTATTAAGGTAATCTGCACGTTGGTAATTCAAATTGTGTTCTTTATATTGATATATCCTTTGACAGATAGCCTGATAGCAAGGGCATGTTAATTTACTAGCCAAGCTCAGGCACTCTACGATACGTAGGTTGTTATTAACATGTGTTCTTTTATAATTCTATCTGGAGGTGTAAATAATGAACAATTATATAACAGGTAAAATTATAAAAGAATTACGAGAAAAACAAGGCTTTACGCAATTAGAATTAGCTAGTATTATACGTGTAAGTGATAAGACGATTAGTAAGTGGGAAACGGGAAAGGGACTTCCTGACATAACATTAATTGAACCTTTATCTCGAGCTCTAAAAGTATCGGTAATTGAACTTATGAGTGGAGAGTACATTACAAATCAAAACAAGGCGGGTAACTTGTTAAAATCTAGTTTTTCTGTATGCCCAATTTGTGGAAATGTTATTTATTCAATAGGAGAAAATCTAATATCTTGTTGTGGAATAAATCTTCCCATTCTTGAAGCAGACTTAGAAAATGAAAAGCATATTATAAATTGTGAAATGATAGAAAACGAATACTATATTTCTATTAATCATGATATGACAAAAGAACACCATATTTCGTTTATAGCATATGTAACAAATGATAGATGCGAAATCGTTAAGCTTTATCCAGAGCAAAACGCAGAAGCAAGATTTTTTAATAGGGGAAAAGGAACAATATATGTTTATTGCAATAAAGATGGATTAATAAAAAAAGATATGTAATTCTACTGCCATCTTTGATGGGAAGATAAGGAGAGATTATAATGGGTTCAATTTGTGGAGCTGAATGTAATGGATGTGAATATGGTATAAAGAATAAATGTAAGGGATGCGCAGAAACCAATGGATGCCCATTTGACAGGCAGTGTTTCATAGCCAAGTATATCTTAACAGGTGGAAAAGAAAAATATAATGAATTTAAAGCGCAATTAATCGAAGAAATAAACTCACTAGGTGTGCAAGGTATGCCCAAAGTAACTGAATTATTTGCGTTAAATGGAGTGTTTGTTAATTTGGAATATCCTATGCCTAGTGGACAAAGTCTAAAGCTATTGGATGATGGTGAAATGTATTTAGGTGCACAAGTGGAGTCAATTTATAATGACGGAGAAGTAAAAAAGTGCTTTGGCATCGTTGCCAACTTGAACTTTATTCTTGTTAGTGAATATGGTGAAAATTGTTCTGATCCAGAACTAATAGTATATAAGAAAAGATAATAGAGGGGAACGAATAGTATGGAATGTTTATATAAAACAACAACAAAATTCACGATAGAGGAATACAGAAAATTTAATAGAGCAGTAATGCATAAGAATTATATAATGGTTGTTACAGCCATTGCTTTATTAATGATAATAGTAGGCGGAATAGTGCTAGAAAGTCCGTTCTTAATTATATTTGCTATTCTGTACCCTTTTCTATTCTTTGCAGCAACTGAGATTGGCGTAAGGAGAGTATTTAACTCTAACAAGTTGTTGCAGAATGCAGAGATTACTTATGAGTTTTATGAAGATTACTTACATGAAACACATGAAGGTGGAGAAGAAAAAGTTTCTTACGACAAGTTTGATAGAATTATAGAAACAAAAACCAACTTTTATTTGATGATTGCTAAGAATCAGGGATTTATGATATCGAAAGAAAACATGCCTGATGGATTGGAAGAATTCATTAGAGGAAAGAAAAAAGCATAATTATCATCTACGATTTCGTTTGATAAATAGTTAGTAGTTGGATATAATGTGATTGAAATTATTTTATTGAAGAGGAGAAAATAAGTATGAAAAAATGTTTAGCTAGTCTATTAGTTTTCAGTTTAGTTTTATCAGTTTCGCTTGCATTTGCAGATATTGTAGTCCCTGAAAAGTTTAGAGTAGGGCCAAGTACAGAAGATTTGCTAACACCACCTATTGTTTCAAATCTTGAAATTCACAATGATGGTGGAAATAATGTTTGGCTTGAAATTACTATTAAGACACCAGATAATGTTAGAAAAGCAATAGATTATTTTGAAAACCATGAATTAGGTTATAATCAAGCAGGTTATATCGGTGGACTAAGACTTCAATATGATATAGATGGAAAACAAGTTTGGGATGATATAGAATTAAACTATTCTCCAAATTATAATCAAGATGATGACCATTGGAATGGAATATTTGAAACTGGGTATTTATCAGAGTTACATGTAGATTCTCAAGTTGAAGCAAGAGCATTTTATGTAGGAGCTACAGCAGAGGGATATGAACGTTCAAGCGACCCTTCTGAGACGCTTGTGCTTAATGAGAAGGTTAATTTTAAAGCATCTGATTGGGCAATTGATGAAGTTACAAAAGCAAATGATGCTGGATTAATTCCACATATTTTTGATAAAGAAGATTTAACTAAAGACATCACTAGAAAAGAATTTGCTCATCTTGCAGTAATCCTTTATGAAAAATTGGCAGGGATTGAGGTTAAAATTGCATCTATTCCAAAAAATCCATTTACTGATACGGATGATGTTCAAGTATTATGGGCTTATGAATATGGAATTACAAATGGAACTTCAGATACCACATTTGAACCAAATTCAAAGATAACAAGAGAACAAATGGCAACAATGATGACAAGAGCTCTATTAAAAGCAAAAATTGATGTAAGTGTTGATTTAAATAAAGTAAAGAAATTTAATGATGATGATAAAATGCATTCATGGGGTAAAGATTCAATCTACTTTATGTCAGAAGCAGGAATCATTAAAGGTATGGGCGATAATCAGTACGGAGTAGAAGGAACAGCATCAAGAGAGCAAGCTATTTTAATTAGTGTAAGAAGTGCAGAAAAGTTCAGCCGCTAACGCGAAGCGATTACGGATGAGCTTATGCATAGCAAAAATTTGCTAAATAATTTAACATAGCAAGACTCCGGGATTTCCCGGAGTCTGTCATATAAAACAAAAAGGAGATAAAAATGGACGCCTTTACATTAGCTATTATTGTTCTAGTAGTTGGAGGAATCCTCATTTTTTGGGCTGAAAAGGAACAAAAAAAGAGAGATGCAAAAATGAAAGAAGATAGAAATAAAACATTCGAGAGCAAAGGTTTTATTGCAACAAATGAAGATTCATTTTCACTTGTTGATGGAAGAGAGCTAACTAAATACTTTGATAAGTTAAATTTGCATCCTAGTGTTTATTTTAGCGAGTCGACTGTGTATAAAAATGGTGAATGCAAAATCGCCGAAGTGTCATATATAGAGAAAGGTGAACAAGGTTATTTGGAAGACGGAATTGATGGTTTTTTTCTTGCAAAAAAAATAGATTTTTCTATTGATAAGCCTCTAATGTTATATCATGAAGAAGACATTGATGGTGAAGTATTATATTTTATAGATTATGAAAAATGGAAGTCAGATGTACCATGTAGTATAGATATTGAACCTAAAGAATTAGATTTTGAAATTGAAGGGATTCCCGAGCTAAATGGTGCTTATGTTAGTAAAGAGGAAGCTAGCTTTAAGCAAAAATGTGCTAATCTTATAAATGATACAGTATTTGATTTTATGTTTGCATTTAGTGGAAATGAGTTGGAAATTTTATTAATAGATGTAGCAAAGGAAGATAGAAAAACTGAAGCAGAGATGCTTAGAAATATGGATGAAATCGAAGAGCTAGGATACAAGATTGACTACCTAACAAGGCTTGCAGATAACATTGAAAAGCTATTAAAAGAAAACATGAAATTGTTAATATAGAGTAGTTTTAGGAGGAAATATGGGTTCGATTTGTGAAGCTGAATGTAATGGATGTAGATACGGAATAGCGAATAACTGTAAGGGATGCGAGCAGACTAATGGATGCCCTTTTGGAAAGCAATGTTTTATTGCAAAGTATATCCTAACTGGTGGAAAAGAAAAATTTGAAGAATTTAAAAAACAATTAATAGAAGAGATTAATTCTCTAAATGTTTTGGGTATGCCAAAAATTACAGAACTGTTTGCACTAAATGGTGGAACTATAAATATAGAATATACTCTACCTAATGGACAAAAAGCTAAATTATTGAATGATGATGAGAACTATCTTGGTACTCAAGTTAAAGCAGAATTTAGTGACGGAGAAGAAGATAGGTGTTTTGGAATAGCTTCCAACATGAGCTTTATACTTGTAAGTGAGTATGGTCCAAATGGCACAAATCCAGAGCTAATTATTTATAAAAAGAGATAGTTTGTGGTTTAGAAGTATAATGAATATAGAGAAAGATAAAGGAGACGTTAAAGACATGGGTAAAAAAGTAGTAGTTTTATTATTAGTTTGTATATATGCTATTAGTTCGTTTGCATTTGCTGACCTAATTATTCCACAGTTTAAAGAACCAAGTAATTTAGACTTAACCACTCCACCTATTATTTCAAATTTGGAAATTCATAATGATGGAGGAAATAATGTTTGGCTTGAAGTAACAGTTAAAACACCAGACAATGTTAGAAGAGCAATTGATTATTTTGAAAATCATGAGGCTGGATATAACCAGGCAGGATATATTGGCGGTATTGTACTTCAATACGATATAGACGGAAAAGAAGAATGGGAAGAAACTAGTTTAAGTCTTTCACCAAATTATGATCAAAAGGATCCATGGAATGGTATTTTTGAAACAGAGTATTTATCAGAACTTCATGTTGATTCAGAGGTTAGGGCGAGGGCATTTTATAGTGGTGCAACAGCTACTGGAATTGAACGTGTAAGTGACCCTTCTGAAGAACTAGTATTAAATGAAAAGGTTAACTTTAAGTCATCAGACTGGGCATTGGATGAATTAAAAAAAGCAAGTAAGTTAGACTTAATCCCAGAAAGATTAAAAAAGGGAGATTTAACACAAAACATTACTAGAGAAGAATTTGCTGAAGTAGCGGTACTTGCTTATCAAGCAATTTCTGAAAGCTATACACCACCAGTTGAAGTAAATCCATTCACTGATACAAATAATATCGAAGTATTAAAAGCATATGCAATTGGAATAACAACAGGAACTTCAGCAACAACATTTGGACCAAGTGCATTAATTACAAGAGAGCAAATGGCAACTATGATGGCAAGAGCATTGGAAAAATCTGGCGTCGATACTAAGAAATATGATCCAACTGCAAGAGTAGAATTTGCAGACCATAAATTAATGCATGACTGGAGCATGGATGCAATTTACTTTATGTCTGATAGAGAAATAATTAAAGGAATTGGCAACAATGAATTTGGCGTGTTAGGAAACGCTACAAGAGAGCAAGCAATTATTATTAGCGCAAGATGTGTTGCTCAATTTGCTAATGATTAATCAAATAGGAGATAAGTAATGACAATATTTGACTATGGATATAAAGCAGACACTAAAGATGAAATAGATAGCAATAAAATTGTTGCAAGAATAATTGCAACACATAAAGACAGATTTGAAATAGCTTGCGATAATGGAAAAGCTTATGCACAAATTAAAAGAGGGCAATTTTATGATAACCAGGATAGCATATATCCGACG
>JAEEGF011419864.1_pt1 | contig 12312 bp, 14 predicted proteins | sample 9134171 | NCBI WGS metagenome assembly JAEEGF01 (sample SAMN16246542, study PRJNA631951) | gut metagenome | biome: gut microbiome; feature: rumen; material: AP-attached | host: Bos | place: Iran: Karaj | collected 2018-10 | reverse complement strand
CCTTTATTGTCTACAAAAAGAATTACGTCTGGACGACGAACGGAGCCAACAACACGCTGTATCAGGTTCCGGTGCTGTCCACCCGGAACAGCAAAGCCGATCTTGATTACGGGACCTATACCGTCGTGCTGAAGCCGCAGTATGCGCCGCTCTTCGATCACGACAAGTCTGACGCCTCTTATACGCTGTATATCGACGGTGTCCGAATCTACGGGCCGGCGCAGGGCCTGGATCAAAATTATTATCTCCAGGACCACGAAGGCTGGCCGCAGTTCATTGAGATGAGGAAACTGCTGATCAATCAAAACGGTTTTGCTCCTTCGGAGGAGGGAGCCCCCGCAGGCATCGTCTTTGTCGATGGAGGCATTGATCCAACGATCTCGGATTTCGCCCAGTACGGTCCGAACAACGAGATTTATCTGGAGAAGGACCAGTCCATTGCCTTCCGTCTGAAGAAGGGCGACACAGCTGTCGTTGATCAGGTCCATGTCAGCATGAAGCAGGTCTTCGGGGGCGATCCCTGCAGCGTTGCGTTCAGAAGCGGCGTGGAAGGCAGTCTCAGAACTGCAACAATCAGCCTGAATACGGCCTCGGAATGCTATTACGATCTGAGCGGCGTGATCCGCTGGGAGGAAGGCAGTAATCAGACAGAACTGATCGTGATTACCAATCAGAGCGACAGCATCCTTTCCCTGCGAAATCTGAAGATCACCTACAAGCAGGCCGTCACAAATACGGATGATCTGGCAGCCGTAGCCGAAGCCACGCCGAACCAGACCGCGGAAGCCATGAACCTGCTCTGCAGATCCGCGGCGCTGCCCATCGTATTGGATGATGATCCCGCCTTCCTGGGCGCCAGCATCAGTCTGGAAAGCGATTTCTCCTTGCATTTCTATATTCCCGCCGCCTTCCTGGCCGACAAGACGAACCCCTACGTGGTTTTTACGAAGCAGAGCGAGAACGGTCCCGTCGTCATCTGCCAGTATGACTATGCAGAGGAAATGGTCGGAGAAACTCTTTGCAGAAGGTATACCTTCCAGAACCTGTCTGCCGCGGAAATGGGGACGGAAGTCACAGCGCGTCTGTTCTATCATGCGGAGGGTGCGGATCATATGAGCCTTGTTCTGCCCTACAGCGTCCGGCAGTATGCCATGAACATGCTGGAAAAGACCGACGATGCGGCGCTCAAGACCCTCCTGGTGGATATGCTGAACTACGGCGCTGAGGCGCAGAGGTATTTCGATGTAAACGAGTCCGGCTTCGTGAACGCCGAACTGACCGAGGATCAGCGGAAGTATGCGACAGAAGCGGAGCCCGAGCTGGAGAACCACATGTCCATGATCCGGCACGAAGACGCAAAAGTTTGGTTCGAGGGATGCTCCCTCAGCCTTGAGAGAAGCGTCACGCTGAACTATTACCTGGATCTCTCCACCTGCGGGATTCCGGCAAATGAGCTGGCCCTGGAGCTTTCCTGGGTTACGCACGACGGCATCAGGAAAACGAGCAGAATCGACGGTACGGTCTTCACCGCAAAGCAGATCGGGAATCGAACGTTGTACGTTGCGGTTCTGGACGAGCTGAACGCGGCGCAGATGCGGACAATCGTATCCGCAACCGTTATCAGAAAGGCAGATCAAGCCAGGATCAGTGATACCATGTGCTACAGCATCGAGTCTTATACGCAGAGCAAGATGAAGAATGATTCCGCTTTGGCGGCTCTGATCCTTGCAATGATGAAATACGGCGATGCTGCTGAAGCTTATTTCTCCAATCATTGAGGAGGAGCAGAAATGAAAAAAACTTATGAGAAGCCGCAGATATATTATGAGAGCTTCACGCTTTCCAACAACATTTCTTCCGGTTGCGAAGGAATTGCCAACCTTGCGGAAAATCAGTGTTCCGTCACAGTCCCGGAGCTTGGCTACTCGATTTTTAACGTTGATTTGATCTGCGACGTTACACCCCCCGGCGGAGATGATACGATTTGTTATCATGCACCGACAGAATGGAACAATGTTTACAGTTCCTGAGTCCTCAGCCGCAACCCATTTTTTCTACGAGATCGGAGGCTTCCGGGTCAGCCTGGATTCATTCTCCTTTCATGAGTCCGAATACCTGGCGGCATTCCGCACGGAATGTCGCCAGGGCTCGGACCTCCGCATGACGATCCGCCAGGTCCCATCTATTGCGGCGCCGGAAGAAATCGCCGTGGAGCGGACGGGGGAGACCGTATTTCAGAATGAGGCCGGACAAAGGGTGCGGATCTGTCTGAACGAAAGAAAAGATGCAATTCTTTATCAGGTGACAGAGCGCTCTGAGACGGAGCTGCTGGCGGAGATCACGCCCAAGGCCGCTTCGCAGCTGGGCTCCTATCTGATCCTGCGTTGGCTGGATCTCCCGAACAGATTTCTGAAACGCAGCGCGGTATTCCTCCATGCCTCATTCATTCGCTGGAAGGGCAAGGCAATTCTGTTCACAGGCATCAAACAGATCGGAAAATCCACGCAGGCAGAGCTGTGGCGCCGCTCCCGCGGCGCTGAGGTGATGAACGGCGATCGCGCGCTCCTGCGAAAGACCGACGGCGTATGGACGGCCTGCGGCTCCCCGTTCTGCGGAACCTCCGGGATTTGCCGCAACGAAGAAGTACCCATTGCAGCGATTGTCCTTCTTAAGAAGGGGCCGAACAATCGAACAGAGCCTGTGAGCTTGAAGGATGCGACCGTTGCGTTTCTGTCTGGCTGCACCTTTAACACCATGAGCGGGGAAGCCACCGAACAGGTGATGAAGCTTGCAAAACAGATTCACAGCGAGGTTTCGATGCTCCGCCTGACTTGTACGCCGGACGAGCGTGCGGTACAGTGTCTTGAGAGGCAGCTGTGCAAGGAGGGCGATTATGGCTGAGCCCAGATTGGCGTTGTATCTTCACAGCAAAGCCGCCGCAGCGGGGTTCCCGGCAGCCGGAAACTTTGAACTGACGCCCAGGTGTAATTTCAACTGTAAAATGTGTTATGTGCATTTGACAGAAGAAGAACAGAGAAGGCGCGGAAAGGAACTGACGACAGAGCAATGGTTGAAAATCGGCGAGGATGCCTGCCGGGAAGGCGTGGTATTTCTCCTGCTGACCGGAGGCGAACCGACACTGCGCCCCGACTTTATGGAGATTATGAGCGGACTCAAGCGCATGGGTCTGCTGATCTCCGTCAATTCCAACGGCTTTCTGCTGCATGGGGAGCTGCTCCAACGGATTCTCAGGGATCCCCCGCACCGTTTTAACATCACGCTGTACGGAACCTCCAACGAGACCTACGAGGCGCTTTGCGGGATTCCGGCTTATGATACGGTCCTGCGCAACATTCGTGCTCTGCGGGAGGCAGGCGTGGATGTGAAGCTGAATCTAACCCTGACGCCCCAGAATTGCGGAGATCAGGCGTCGATCGCGGCGGCGGCGAAGGAGCTCGGCGCCCATCTTCAGACTGCAACGTATCTGTTTCCGCCGGTTCGGGTGACCGGATCAACGGCGTTTCCGCAGAGGCTTTCGCCGGAGTCCGCCGGAAAACTGGAGGCAAATAGACTGCAGGAGATCCTTCCCAAACAGGAACTGGAGAATTTACGGACAAAGCTGACCCTTCCGCAGGAAACGGCGGACGAATGCCGTTACTGTCGTTCGGGACGCAGCTCGTTTTGGCTGACCTGGGACGGAAAGCTCCTGCCCTGTGGGATGCTGCCTGAGCCTTCGGCGGATGTGCTGCGCGTCGGTTTCTCCGAGGCCTGGCGGACGATTCGGGACTCGATGCGAAGCTTACGGTATCCCAAGGCCTGCGCGGCATGTCAGTATCGGGAGCTGTGCCACATTTGCCTTGCCAAGTGCTATTGTGAAACGCTCGGTTATGATCGGCCTCCTGCATATGCGTGTCGGATGACAAAGGCCTTGCTGCAGGAATTGGAGATCCCCAACCAGTTGGAGGTGCCTTCTTGAAGAAAAAAATATGGTTCGTCATTTGCGCGGTGCTCCTCGTGACTGTAACTGTCCTGGCTGTCACACAAAAGAAGCAAGCGGATGAGACGACGATACCGACGCTGCCAGGCATCAGAGAGGGACAGGGTCCGATGGTTCCTGCGCCTGAGGCCGGGCAGAGCGACACGCAGCGGGTAATCCCAGCCGATACAGAATCCCCTGAAGGCCGGAACCCCTCCGAGGCAGCTCCCTCAGAGGAAGGAAACGGCATGACAAGCCCACCGGAGGAGCAATCCTTCGAGACGGTGCCGTCGGGGATGGATCGTGATGACCGAAGCGGCTCGGAGACGTCCCCTGCTGCGGTGGACCCAAGCGAAGAGAATCCGCCGGAAGAAACGGAAAGCCCTGCGGAGACAGGCGGCTATGCAGGTTTTCCCATCCTGCCACCGGATATTTTTCCATAGGAGAAACGAGAATGAAGGGAGAAAAGAGAATGAAGCGCCTCATACAGTCAGTGAGTATTTTCGTGGTTTTTGTCCTTACGGTCGTATGCATGACAGCTGCAGCCAACGCGTCGTATCTTGAGCCGCTTAGGCAATCGGGAGATTGGACGGATTCAGAGCTTCCGCCGGATTTCTTTGACGACGATTGCGACGGGGGTGCTTCCTGCCCCGGACGTCTGTTTGCCGATATGCCCGCTGTCGGCCGCTGGTCCCATGTGCCCATCGACTGGGCGCTGACCCGCCATATTACAGTCGGAACCGGTAAAACGACCTTCAGCCCCAGGCAGGGATGCACCAGAGCGCAGGCTGTGACGTTCTTGTGGAGAGCAGCCGGTTCTCCCGCGCCGAGCGGTACAGATTGTCCGTTTTTGGACGTACCGGAAGATGCGTATTACAGAACCGCCGTCATTTGGGCCAGCGAAAACGGGATAACGACCGGCACCTCTGCCACGGCTTTTTCGCCCCGGGAAACCTGCAGGCGGGCTCAGATCGTCGTGTTCTTATGGAGAGCAAAGGGTTCTCCCGCGGCTGCTTCTTCAAACCTTCGGTTCGCGGACGTCCCGGCCACGGCATACTATCGTGACGCTGTGGCCTGGGCCGTAGAGCATCGCATTACAAGCGGAACGTCGGCGGACGCTTTCAGCCCGAATCTGACTTGTACAAGGGAGCAGATCGTGACGTTCCTGTATCGGTCGAGCCGTTCATAACGGAAGCAGGCGCCTGTCCGGAGATGATCCGGGCGGGCGCCTGCTTTATTTGGAGCTTCCATAGAAGCCTCTTATTCTTCATCCTTCCGTTTTAGGATTCTTTCTCCAGGATTCCGAATTTCCGCAAGAGGGAAAGCCGTTCTTTGCCCAGTCGGAGGGTTTCCAAGGGCTTATCTGCGGGATTCGAAACAGACGCTCTGAGATATTGCATCAAACGCCTCTCCCAAATCCACGGAAGCAGAAGCGGATGCTCCTTCAGAATGGGGAAGTCCCCATCCAAGGATTTGGCCGAAGGGAATATCGCGGTCCTAAGACTCCGGCGTTTACCCTTCCGCTGCGCCGCGACCGCATCCTGCGTAATACGCGAGGTATGTTCGCGGCTTTTCGACGAAGTGCCATAAATGCCCCCGTCCATCAGATCCCGCAGCAGGGGAAGCGGGTCCGGTACGTTCTCTGTCCACAAGTCCGGAAGGTTCAGAGGGATCCTGAGATCCTGTTCCGCGATCCGGAACAGAGCGCTGCAGAATTGAGCGCCGTGAACGCGCTCCGCCTGCTCCCGTAAAAGCGTCCAGTTTATCTCATCCTGCCAACGGGACGCCCAGAGCCCAACGTCGCAGATCTGCCGCAGACCGAAGCCGGTGTGGATGAAGTGCTTCATGGCGTGCAGCAGAAGATACAGCAGGTGGTCATGGGGAGAAAGCGACAGGACAGAAACGCCGCCGTACAAAGGATATTCCTTCGTATGCTCGAATACCTCTGAAAAAACAGTCTGAAGCAGGCCAAAGGGACCGGAGTCCGGCGCAAACAGGTAGCGATGCAGTTCAATATAGGTCATCCCATCCCTGCTTCTCCAGGCGAGCTCAGCGGCGAGAGCAGGGTCCTCCTCAGTCCCTGCCGTCAGCCCCGCTTCCGCCAGGATCCTGCAGGCTTCCTGAAAGCTTGCATCTTCCACCAGCACGTCTTCATCCGCGCTGATCCGCAGTGCTCCGTTGGGGTAAACGGACCGGCAGAGGCTGCCCTTCACCACCAACGCAGGGATCCCTGCGTCCCGAAGCTGCTGATAGATCGGCAGAAAAGCCGCGTCCTTTTGCGTCTGAAGCAGGACCTGGCGCATGGCTGCGCTCCGGTATGCGGAGAAGTGAGGATCCGTGCCGGCGTTCGGGCACGCACAGACTGCGTCCGTCAGGATCGGGAGCAGCTTTTGCATTTCGGCAAGACGAAACAGGGTCCCCCATTGTTCCGGAGGCAGGGGATCCCAACGAACGCGTTCTCCGTGGATTCCGGCAGAAATTGCTTCCAGAAACAACGATTCCGTAGACGCATCCATCTGAATCCCACCTTTCCTGCTGTTTTGGCAGCTTGATTCATGCTTTTCGTAACCTATATTCTATCATACTCCGTAAGAATTGTCTATTGATGATTGAAAGAAACAACTTGACGCGAGCCTCAGTTTGAGGGTAACTGTTCAGCCCCCCCTCCTGCGTAAGCCGGCCAGACCTCAGCAATGTTACTAAGTTAAGAAAAACAATAACACAGTAGGGGACGGTTCCAATGTCATTAAGCCAGGAACAATCGCCAAAAAAAGATCATAAAAATACGAATAAGCACTTGACAAATCCGGACGAATGCTGCTTCCGATCTCAAGCTTGATCTGGTTTTCTCTTGTGCCAAACCAGACGTACATGCTCTTGCTCCGGTTGGAGCGCTCTGCAATGATCTTCTCCGTCTCAGCGCCAACGGTCATCGCAGCTTCAATAAAGCGTTCGATTGATCCGGGGTAGCACTTACTCAAGGAGGTGCCGCCCTTAAAAACACATTGCTCGGCGTAAGGACTTTCAGCCAGATTCTTCAGGAGGCAAACGATATAATAGTCACGCTCAATCGCGGATTCCGGCAAGTGCTTCCGGTCTGCAACAATTGCAATCAGGTCCCGGAATTCATCAAGAAAGGTGTGCAGCTTCATAGAGCTCCTCCATTTTCGGGTATTTATAGGTGGACATCGAAGAAAGGTAGCGATTGAGTTGATTCTTTTTCCCGTAATGCTCCAGGATTTCTCTCAGAAATGCGATCGTTGACTTTGCGTATTTTCGTTTGGAGATAACCTCCTTGAAAACAGCCTCGTCAAATTGTTCTGCAATGCTTCTGATGTAGGAGAGCAGCGCATGATAGTTGATATCTTGAATTGCAGTGACGTTCTGAAGTACTTCCAGCAGGTGCACCATCTCAGCGGTTTTTTCTGAGAAGTGCAGCGGGGCCTGGTGGATCAGGACGTTGCGGATCTGTTTGGTTTGCCCGTCCAGGGCGGAGGAAAGCACCTCGATTTGCTTTGCAATCTGCGTCGTCAGGCCAAGCTTATTGTATAGAGAGTACCCGATGACGGTGCCGCTGTTATTGCTGGTAAATGCGGAAACAATGTCCTTTTCGGAGAGAGGAACCATGCCAAGGGCGCCTTTTTTCGGGATGTAATACGTCCCCTTTGCTGCCTTTGCCAAAACACCGGCTTTGCACATCCGCTCCAGTGATTTGTAGAACACCGGCTCACTGACTTGATCGGCCAGCTTCTCGCTGTATAGCTTACTCGCAAAAATCAGCTCATTCGGCTGATGCGTGCAGATCTCCTGTTCAACAATTCTTGCTTGCTTCATAAGGCACCTCCTTCCGTACTTTCTATTCCCAGCTTATGATATAAACGCAGAAATGTCAAGTAAAATCTGAATTTACTTGACATTTCTTCTGCTGTTATTATGGTTACTTCATTCGTTCAGCCCATCTCGCTCCAGCATCTGCGCGGGGGATCTCGTCGGCCTTGGATCATTTACTTCAATTATTCTTTCAATTTCCAGTGGCATTTTCAACTGGATTGGTGTATAATGAACATCGGTGATATGAAGTTTCATAGCAGTTACATGATACCACCATTTGGCTGCTTCCGATAGGGGGCAGCCATCTGCTGTGCCTTCAATGCCTTTTTTGTCGAAAAAGGCGCAATTAAAACAGCGGAAGCTTATGCCGATGATCTGCTTGTCGAGCGATTTTTGGAAATGGGGACCGAGGATATAGACAAACTGCTGGCCTGTTGCGAAGAATATGGCCATCCCTGTCCCAATGAGCTGCGCTTGATATACATACCCGTGTGGGGCGTTTTGACGTTAAATACCAATATCAGCCTGTTCTTGAGATGGAGGACTTGAGTTTCTCTGGTTTGTTCACCAGCTGGATCTCCGAAAAAAAGGAGGAAATGCGGAATTGAACGAGACGATTCTTGAAACTGATTGCCCGCACGCAGAGAGGAAGTTAACAAAAGACGAGCGACAGGTTCTTTTAGATCATCCTGAGCTTGTGATGTTCCGGGTAAAATGGGAGCTTGATATAAATAAAATAGCGATTTTCTTTATTCCCGGCATCATGAGTGTATTGATTCCGACAGCGCTGGCTTTTTCACCATTGGGAAGATCACATTCCGGACTTGTTACAGTATTATCAATAGCCTTGCTCATCTTATTTTGTGCTGCATTTGTATGGCTATATCTGTATTTCGATAAAAGACGGTTTGAGAAAGCACAGAAGAACTACAACATCAGCCTTTTGAAAAGGACACTTCCGGAAGAACTCTTCTGTAAGGTTGTTACGATCAAATATATCATAGAGCAACAGGCAGAGGGCGTTTATATCGAAGATGGAGAAGAGAAACTGTTCGGATATACGGGGTATAACAATTATTTTCCTCTGGTGCCGAACACGGATGTTGCTATCGTTACGGATAACAAAAGCTTTTGGGCCTTTATAAAACGAGATGACGCAACTGAAAGCATTTACAGTCGAGGCAAGCAACAGTGATCTTAGGTAATCATCAACAAATCAGCCAGGGAGGTAATCGTATGACCAAAGAAGAGTATATCCGTAAAATGAATGAAGATCATGAATGGGCTCCCGGGTGGGATGTCATCGAAACGGAATTCAGCAGACTCTATCCGGGTCAGAAACCCGCACATTTCGGTACGGCCATCAACACTAGAGCGATGTTTGGCGGAGAGGAGTACCTGGACGGATTTTCCGTTTACACCAATCCGAAGGGCTATCTTCATCTTGTGACTTTCGGAATGACTGAGCTGTATTGTGACTCAGATGCCTTCGGCGGAGAGTACAGCAGGTGGGGATATGAGATGACTATGAAGCTTAAGGAAGACAGCCCTGAAAACTGCATGTGGGCCATGAATATGCTGTCAAATCTTGCGAGATATACATATAAATCGGGAAACTACTATGATCCGGAGCAATGCGCCCCAGGCAATGGGACTTCCCTTCATATCGGAACAGATTCGTTGATCACAGCTCTGATCACGGTCGACGACACAACTGCCAGAGCTCGGGATTCTTTGCATGGAAAAGTAGGATTTATACAATTCGTTGGGATCACGGAGCAGGAATTGAACGCCATCCGCGAAGATATCGGAAACATCCATAAACTGATCACCCTGATGAAAAAAGACAATCCTGATCTGGTAACGGATATGAGACGGGATTTTTCGTATATCGAATAAATCAGTGAAAACACTGTTCAATTCAAATATGTCTCAAGGTCGTGAAATCGGAATTTGCGGAGTAAATCGTGAAGAAGATTTTTCGCACAGTTTATCGGTTCGTTGATCTGATCCGGACGGAGGTGGAGCGAAATGAGCGAAACTGAAAGAAACACAACAGGGGTTATGATGGTCCAGTTGCTTTTCAGGCACAGACCGAAGTCCCCGACAACAAAGCAATTGCGTGAGGCCCTCGAGAAGTATTTGGGGGATTTGGGAGAAGTACCATATGCGGAAGCTTCCATGGAAAGTACAGGAGACATGTTTATGTTTCCTGTTCCAAAGTACAAGGCAGTTTTCGAAGACAAACCGGACGGGGTGCCCGTTGTTGCAGCATTCCTGTCATCCGAGGCCGATTCGGGGATTGAGGCGGATGATATGAAGCGTCTGCAATTCTGGGACGTACCAAATGGAAGCGATATAATTAGCGAATGTAAAAACACGATTCTGGTACATACAATGCTGGGAAGGGCACTTCCCTATGTGCAGCAGGCGGAGATTCTGTTAGCCCAAATTGGCGCGGCAATAGATTGCTACCCAGAGTGTATTGGGATATATGCTCCTCACAGCGGCAAGCTGATTACTCCGGAGAAGTTTAAGTCTCTAAAGGATGCCGATCTATCGGCTCGGTTTATCAACGTTTTTGTAAATGCTCGATTCTACAACATTGCCAATACAAACGAAATGATAGTGGACACATTAGGGTTTGACGTTTTTGGAGGTGCTGACGTTCAGGTCCATTTCAAGAACTTAACACCAAGTCATGTTGTTTCTTATGCGTATAATGTCGCAAGTTATCAGTTTGAAAAAGGGTTTCCGATAGAAAGCGGAGAAACAATAGATAGTATGGATGCAAACGGAGAGATGCAAACGACACCTCAGTGGACCGTACAATACGAAGACTCAATGGTGGAACCCTCACGTACAGTGCTGGATATAAGCTGCGGTGAATACGCAGGCGGTAACAGATAGGGATCAACAGCCGCAGGGGACAGAGAGAAAGGTGTGCTGATCGGCAAAATTCCAGTTTGTCGAGGGACTAAAAGAAAAGTGGTCATTTGTCGTTCGACAAACGACCACTTTCCTTTTTCGATGTGCTATCATGTAGCCACAAAGAAAAACAAGGAGGTCACGCATTATGTACGGAGCAATTTTAGGAGATATGATCGGCGCGCCCTATGAATTTGACAAAGGCAACAAGACGAAGGAATTCCCAATGTTCACAGAAAAGAGCCAATTCACCGACGACAGCGTAATGACCCTTGCGGTGGCGGAGGCCCTGCTGGACACATTGGGCGTCACGGAGGCCCAGGTCAAGGCAGCCCTGGTGCGGTCCATGCAGAAGTGGGGACATCGTTACCCCAACGCAGGCTACGGAGGGATGTTCTACCGTTGGCTGCGGATGAAGAAACCCAAGCCCTACGGCAGCTTCGGCAACGGCTCCGCCATGCGGGTAGTGACGGCAGGCTGGCTCTACGACTCGCTGGAGGAAACTCGGCAGGCAGCCCGCTGGACAGCGGAGGTCACACACAACCATCCCGAAGGCGTCAAGGGTGCCGAAAGCGTGGCTGTTGCCATCTGGCTGGCACGGCACGGCAGCAGTAAGGAAGAGATCAAGGAGTATATCATCAGTGAATTCGGCTATGATCTTTCCCGGACCTGTGACGAGATCCGCCCGACCTATCACCATGTGGAAACCTGCCAGCAGACAGTTCCCGAGGCTGTCACTGCATTTCTGGAGGGCACGGATTTTGAGGACGTGATCCGCACAGCGGTGTCCCTGAGCGGCGACTGTGACACTCTGACCTGCGTCGCCGGCAGCATGGCAGAGGCCATGTACGGCGTGCCCCTGCTCTATGAGGCCCAGTGCAAGGCCAGGCTTCCCGAGGATCTGCGGGCGGTGCTGGAGCGCTTCGATGAGGCCAGAGGCCGTACCATCGACGCCTGTGCGTCGGGAAAGGAGGGCTGGCATGGCACGCAGAGAAGGAAAGAAACATCAGATTCTCAATCGGTTAGCGGACTCCCTGTGTGAGACGATTCTCAGCATGGAGATCGGCTCCAAGACGTCCATCGGACGGCTGGTAAACCAGCACTACGAGAGCCTGGATTATGAGCCCCGGCACTTGGGGATCAACCTCGGCTGGGGCTGGACCAAGGACGGTGGAAAAACCTATGTAGTTGCGGGTGACGATCTATTTACCGTCTTGGCCCTCGTGACAGAAAAACTGGAAGGTAAACGCACTCTGGATTACAGTGAATATGAGAATATGGTTGTAGGTCTCCCTTATCATCTGGATTTTACGATTCGATTACCGCAGCAAGTCACTTGAAAAGCCGCAAAACGCCGGGGGTGTGCGTGAAAGCCCATTCATTTTGTTTCGTTCCTTTTGCTGATTACAGAATCCAGGGGCTGCAGCCCAGATAAATCAGGTTGACACCCGCTGTGATAACGCCGCAGCCGATCAGTACGCCGATCACGCCAAGTCCCAGCATAGGGTTGAGGATAACGATGACGCCGAAGAGGGTCAGCAGAGCGCCGAGAATCAGCGCGATCCACCAGTTGGAGC
>JAEEGF010762923.1_pt1 | contig 12312 bp, 2 predicted proteins | sample 9134171 | NCBI WGS metagenome assembly JAEEGF01 (sample SAMN16246542, study PRJNA631951) | gut metagenome | biome: gut microbiome; feature: rumen; material: AP-attached | host: Bos | place: Iran: Karaj | collected 2018-10 | reverse complement strand
AACTGCCAAGCGTGACAATTGTGACAAAGGACAACGCGATTTTTGCGCCTCAAAAGGGGCGCAAAATCTATATATACATACATCACCACTACTAATCATTAATTTATCCGTATTATTACTACTGATATTTTACACAACTTAACACAATTACACCTATAATCATTCAATAATCCTCTCTAATCATTCAATAATGATGATATAATAAAAACTACAGGATCTTCTCTAACCCTCCTACATGACCTCCCCCTCACCCCTCCTGTAGGAGGGGGGGAAAACCGTCCTCCCCCTACAGAAGCGCCACATCTAACTATCTCCCCTCCTACAGGAGGGGTGAGGGGGAGGTCATGAATGTGAATTGCTATGTCATTGCCTTCGAGGGAAACAGCCATATGATTACCTAAAATATATTGACTTTATAGATTAATACATAAGTATTTGTATTCAGACAATAATAGTAATTATACATAATCATATAATAATCAACAACTTATAAAAACAGGGAATTTAATTACCAGAAAATAACATCACCTCTGGCGATGTGGGTGGCGCGAAAAAATGCATTGTCCATTTGTCACAATTGTCACGCTTCATGTTTTCTCATTATTATCTGCACGCCCGCCAATCAATATCTCTATGCCCACCAATCAATATCTCTGAGCCTGCCAATCAATATCTCTGAGCCCGCCAAACAATATCTCTGAGCCTGCCAAACAATATCTCTGAGCCCGCCAAACAATATCTCTGAGCCCGCCAATTGTTATCAATGATGGTGCGGGAAGACAAACTTCTAAACAGTTGTTAAAAAAGGAAAGAATCACAATAATTATTTGGTGATTTGAAAAAAAATACATATATTTGCCCCACGTTTTGTTCCAATTTGGCATCGGGCTGTAGCGACAGCTGTTTGCATTCCACGAACGAACACATTTATTTAAGAAGACATCATACAGAATCAATTACTAATCAATAAAAACAAAAGCAATGAAAAAGAGTATTCTTTCTCACAGTTTGGCCGTATTGCTGCTCACGATAGTGGGGAGCCTGGCCATGCAAGCCAAGGTGGTCATCCCCTTCGGCCAGTTGTATCAACAGCCCTTCGAGGCCAAGTATTTCTATGCCACGCAGGGAGCTGCAGGCCCCAGCGACACGTGGTTTGCGATGGACTTCGACGACACGTCGTGGGGAACGCTCACGATGCCTATCTCCAGCGAAGGCACACTGGCTTACTACAACACCACGCGCCCGAACGAGCGTTGCCGCTACTGGGTGCGCAAGTATTTCAACCTGACGAGCGCTGACCTCGCCAACGAGTTCTTCCTCCAGTACGCCCACGACGACGAGTGCACGCTCTACCTGAACGGCACGAAGCTGTTCGACGAGAATGGAGCTGCCAACTACAACATCTACCGTCTGACCGAAACGACGAAGGCGTTGCTTCAAGCTGGCGAGAACGTGCTCTGCATGTATGTCTACGACAGTGGAGGCGGAAGCATGTATATGGACTTCGGCCTTTACGAGGACGAAGGCAACTTCCAGGACATCGTGAAGGAGAGCAACCTGCCCATCACCTTCACCAACGACGCAGAGAACCCGTGGCTGCTGAATGGCGCCAATGCCATCAACGGCAACCAAGGAAAGAACTATTCCACCTCGACGCTGCAGATGGCTTTCACCAACACCTACACCGCGGAGCTGAAGTTCGACTGGTTCAAGTACCGCTACTATAATGGTGGTCTGGATTTGCAGCTTTATATCGACGGCGTGGAGATAAGCTCCACCACCAACGGAAGCTGGACCACACCGCGCTACTACATCGAGCCGGGCGAGCATGTGGTGACGTTCCGCGACACCATTGGCAGCGACAACTATCGCGCCAATAGCGGACTGCGCAACATCATCCTGCGCGAAATCTATCCCTTGGAGACCGCCGTGCTGACCGCCAACTCGATGCCAATCACTTTCCAGAACAACAGCGCAACGCCTTGGACCATCGAAGATGGCTTTATCGAACACAACAACTATGGTGTTGCCAACACAGGATCTTCGTTCTTCACCACCTTTACCCTCGACAAGACTTCGAAGCTGTCGTTCGAGCGCAGAGTGTCGAGAAGCGATAACAACTACAACTACGAAGACCGCCACAATTTCTTTGTTTATATCAATGGCATTCAGATTTCCAAAGACTGGGATAAGCCAAACTATGAATACTGGTGCGTGGCCTTGGAGCCGGGTGAATATACAGTAGAATGGAAAGACACCATTTACAATCGTGGAGAATGGTACTACAGCCAAATCAAGAACATCGAGCTTTCGAACAACTGGATCGACGTGGAGTTGGCTTCGGTAGGAACACTCGGCTATGAAGTGCTCTACAGTGGCAAGGCTGAGGTACTCGACGACGTGGAGTTCCTGAAAGTGACCGGTCCCATGAATGCTGACGACTGGACGGACATCAAGAACATGAAAAACCTGAAAGCCCTTGACCTGAGCGGGGCAGTCATTGCCGAGATTCCCAATAACGCTTTCGACGGCAAGAACTGGCTCAACAGCGTGATTTTGCCCGAGGGCATCAATCGCATTGGAGAATATGCCTTCAGGGGTACTAATATAAGAAAGGTGAACATTCCTTCGACTGTGACAGAAATCGGACGCAACGCATTTATCGGAACACCTGTACAATATGTAACATTCGCAGAAAACTCACAGCTAGAAACTATTGGCATCCATGCTTTCGAGTCGTGCACATCGTTGCAGGATATCGACCTGACAGGCATTACGACATTGACAACTCTTGGATACTGTGCTTTCAATGGATGTAGCCAACTGAAAGAGTTCATCATGCCCAACTCCGTGACAACGATAGCCCCCTATCTATTCCAAAACTGCTCACAGATGAAGAAGCTAATATTCTCCGATGCTATCACCGATGTCAGAGACTATGTATGCTACAACTGCTCATCGCTCGAAGAGGTTCATCTACCCCAAAACGTGAAAGTCATCTGGCATGAGTCGTTCATCAACACAACAAGTCTACGAAACATTGAATTCCCCGCCAGTTTGGAGGCTATTCAGTATAACGCTTTCGAAAACAGCGGACTCGAATCGGTTGAACTGCCCATCACCATGCTTCGTCTCAGCACGAATGCATTCCGCAGTAATGCAAATCTGAAGAACATCGTGCTGCCTTCACATCTTGTCAACGAGGGCTGCAACGTAAGCTATAGTTACTACGATGATGGTAGCGTTCGCTATACGACCAATCAGAATTACGGTTACCGCAACAACTTCAGCAACTGTCAAGCCATCGAAACAGTTGTCATGCGCGCTGCCACGCCCCCGGCAATAATTAACGATGTTTTCGAAAGCAGCCGCTCCAAGAGCCTCATCACGCTGGTGGTTCCCTCGTTCGCCGTAGTGAACTATAAGCTCGACACCTACTGGAAGCAGTTCGGAAGCATTATCGAGGGCGACGACGTGGACTACTGGATGATCACCTCTCCGCTGATGCTGACCAACAACCGCCGCATGCAGGGCAAACCCGACATCGACCTCTACTTTGGCGGTCAGCTGACCGTGGGTGGTAGTGCACCGATGCCTACAGGACAGTTCAACTACTATGTGAACGAGTCGAATCCCGGCCGTCTGCTGAACACCTGCGACGCGCTGACAGCCGACAATGCCGCTACGAAGTTCGCCGTAGAGGCCAACCGCTGGTATTTCTTCACACCGCTCTACGACGTGAACATTGCTGATATCGAAGTCAGCAACGGCGCCAGCTACGTGTTCCGCTACTACGATGCTCAGAACCGTGCTGCCAACGGTGCTTCGGGCAGTTGGAAGAATGTCGATACCGACAAGCTCCTGGGTGGTCAGGGATATATTTTCCACTGCAACACCGCCTGCGAGATCACCTTCCCAGCTGATGCCACAGGTCGCGCCAAGCTGTTTGCCACAGGCGACGTCACCCGTACGCTGACTGTCAACGAGGCTGAGTCGACAGCCAACCGCTCGTGGAACTATGTGGGCAACCCCTACCCCGCTTACTACGACATCTACTACATGGACTTCACAGCCCCCATCACCGTATGGAACGGCTCTACCTACAAAGCCTACTCCATTGCCGACGATGAATTCGCCCTGCGTCCCATGCAGTCGTTCTTCGTGCAGAAGCCCGATGCCGTCGACAACATCATCTTCCACAAGGAGGGCCGACAGCTGTCAAGCGACATCAACCATCTCAATGCTGCCAAGCCCAATGCACCCGCACGCAATGGCCGCCATCTGTTCAACATCCAGATTCAGAACGACGAACAGAATGCCGACGAGACCCGCGTGGTCATCAACAGCCAGGCTTCGATGGGCTATGAGGTGGAGCGCGATGCCGCCAAGTTCATGAGCTTCGAGCCGCAAGTGCCACAGCTCTACACCTTCGATGCTGAGGGCAACACCTACGCCATCAATGAGCGACCGATGGACAACGGACAGGTTCGCCTGGCCTACTATGCCGGACAGGCTGGCAACTTCACCATCAAGGCGCTGCGTGCCGACGGCGGCGTGAGCCTCTATGACAGCGAGACCGACACGACCGTCGACCTCACCACAGAGGACTACACCTTCGAGAGCGATGCCACAGGCGGTGTGAACACGAGCCGCTTCACGCTGACCTTCACCGTAGGCGACACCACGCCCACCGACATCAACGCTGCTGCCGTTGAGTGCGATGAGATTCCGTCTCATCAAATCTACGACCTGCAAGGCCGCCGCGTGAACAAAGCTCAGAAGGGCATCTATATTGAGGAAGGCAAGAAGGTTGTTCGCCAGTAACTTGTCAACTCGTTAACTTAACATAGAAGTAACAACTTGTCAACTCGTCAACTTGTTAACTTGTCAACTAAAAAATAAATAGCTATGCGAGGTTTCAAGTATATTCTCTTCACGCTGGCACTCATAGCGAGTGCCAACGTGTGGGGGCAATACAATCCGGCGAACCCGGCGGAACCTGGAGCGCCCGTCAATCAGCACACGCTGACGCTTCAGGCTGATCCGCCAGGGGGAGGAAGCTTCAACCTGAACGCGACGACCACCCAGAACGCGGGTGCCACCATCAGTCTTCGCGCCTATACGGCTTCCAACTTCACGTTCGTCTCGTGGGAAGAAGACGGCACGGTGATTTCCACCACCGCCAACTTCAACTATACGATGCCCGACCGCGACGTGACGCTGATTGCCCACTACAACTATACGCCTTCGAACCCGGCGGAGCCCAGCGAGCCCAACATTCCCGCCAAGCCCGTTTACTCGAATCTCTATCTCACGGCCAACCCATCGGCTGGCGGCAGCTTCAACATTGCAAGCGGCAACAGCTATCAGGTGGGCAACTCCGTGCGCGTACAGGCCTACCCGGCCTCGAACTTCACCTTCATGAACTGGACGCTCAACGGCGAGGTCATCTCCACGAGCAACATCTTCGACTACGTGATGCTGGAAGGCATCGATGCCAACCACCTCGTGGCCAACTTCTCGTATACGCCAGGCAGTCCCAGCGAACCCAGCGTGCCTGTGTTCAATCGCAGGGTCTACCTCATGGCCGACCCAGAAGCGGGCGGATACTTCAACGTGTCGAGCGGCAATGAGTATGCAGAAGGGTCGCAACAGACTTTCCGCGCCTACAACAACCAATGGTACACGTTCCAGAACTGGACCATCGATGGTGAGATTGTCAGCACCAACAGTGTGTATACGATGACTATCCCCAATCACGACGTGGCACTCGTGGCCCACTACTCCTATGAATACAACCCCGGCAACCCCAATGAGCCTGGGCAGTCTACCACCAAACATCTCAGCATCTACGGTATGACCGCCAACGGCATGTTGGGACAAACGGTGCTCTATCCTGTCTTCTTGGAGAATACGGAGGATGTCTATGGTGTGACGGTGGTCATCCACTTCCCTGATGGGTTCCAGCCCATCACCTCGAATGCCGTTCAGGCAGAACGTGCTGCTGGTCATACGCTGACGGTGGAGCCATACGAGAGCGGAAACAATGCCTTCCGTTTCGACCTGACGGGCACTACGCCCCTGACCGGACAGAACGGCAAAATCTTCGATGTGCCGGTCGCTATCGGCAGCGAACTGATGACGGGACAGAGCTATCAGGTGGTACTCACCAATGCCGCTCGTCTCAATCTCGACGGTTCGAAGGAGGTCATCAACACCCGCGACGGCTATATCTATGTGGAAGAGCAGAAAGAGGACGGACTCTATGCACAGTTCTCCTACGAGAAGCTGCAGAACCGCGTGAAGTTCAACAATCTCTCCTCCGACAAGGCCCTCAGCTATTTCTGGGAGTTTGGCGACGATACCTTCAGCACGGAACAGTCGCCCCTGCATGTCTATGCCCATTCAGGCTACTACGATGTGCGACTGACCGTACAGGGACAGACGGGTAGCGATGTGGCCATGATGACGGTGCTCATCAACGATGAGACTTCCTGGCGAGTGAACGGTTCGTTCTTCCTCGACACAGAAGTGCTCACCGTGCGTCATTTCACCTCGTCGGACGATCTCTTTGCCTTCCTCTCGGCCCGTCCCATCGACAGCAACTTGCAGCTTACGGTGAAGGCCGGCGAGACGTTCAACTGTGCGCTGACCGATGAGAACATCGCCCGCCTGACCTCACTTCAGACGGCATTGGCCGACGGCGGCTATATGCTGACCGTTCAGAAAGGCACGGGCACGGGCGAGGCCGTATTGAGCTTTGGCAACGACGGCGACCACATCGAGAGCAACGTGGTGGAACTCTTCACCGCGCTCGGGCAGAGCATTCTCTGCGACGATGTCACCATCAAGCTGTGGGGCATCACTTTCAATCCCTCGAAGCTCTCTACCATCGAAGGACAGGCCATCCTCGCTGGCGAGACAACCGCTGCAGTGGACTTTGCTCCCATCAGCACCGACCTCACCTTCACGTGGACGGCCACTGCCGACTCCGATGCGCTGTCGGGCTTCACAGAACAGGGAACGGGCAACATCCCCGCTATGACCATCGCCAGCACCAGCAACGAGGAATGTCACCTTACTTATCATATAGCAGCAAGCTATCAGGGCAGACCATTCACCAACCTGACGCATGTCATCACGGTGAAGCCCTCGCTGGAAGGAAGTTTCACGAACCTGAAGCCGGAAGACGGAGCCACCCTGAAGTCGACCACCGTTACCCTGCAATGGAACAGCATACGCAATGCTGTGTATGATGTCTACCTATGGAATGCCGCCAACCAGCGCCCAGCCACACCCGTTGCAGAAGGTATCACGGAGTTGAGCTATACCTCACAGAACTTCTGCCAGAACGAGAAGAGCTACAAGTGGCAGGTGGTGGCCCGCAACGGCGAACAGCAGTTGGCCAGCGACACCATGCACTTCTCCGTCCACGTATTGCCCGACCTTCATGTCATCGCTGTGCGTGCCATCGGTGAAGACCCGCAGGAGCCTTCCTACCTGGAGGCTGCCCGCACCATCACCGTTGAGTGGACCGTACGCAACGACGGCGAAGGCGACACGGGCGAACAGTCGTGGACCGACCGAGTGTGGCTCGTACCCGACGTCTATGGTGGCACAAGCCAAAACAACTGCAAGCTGATGGCGACTGTACAGAACGTTCGCAGCCTGCAGGCTGGCGGACAATACACCAACCAAGCGCAGTTCACCGTCGAGGAGTCGCAATATGGCAGCTACTATCTGCTTGTGGCCTCCGATATGAGTTCAGTGACCCAGATAGAATGGAGCAGCGTGGGTGGTTCCATCGTCAATCCCTACGAGCCTGTCGTCGGCGGTTCTGCCGACCAGGGAACCTACCCCTACATCTTTGCCAAGACCACAGCCAGCGGCAACAAGCTGGTGGAAGAAGGCGAGACGACGACGCGAAGCGACAACTTCTTCTACACGAAGGTGGACATCTCCATGCCCACAATGAACGATGAAGACTGGGCGTTGCTCGAGCAAGTGTACCAACAGAAGGGCAACGGCGCAGGATGGAAGAAGACGTGGGACTTCAACGTGGAGCGACACACGACGCTGACGCTCCCAGGAGTAAGCATTCTGAACGGACACGTTGTCAGCATCGACCTGCCAGACAACGGGCTGACGGGCGACTTCCCCTTCGACCTGCTGACACTACCCGCTCTGCGCTCACTCAACCTCAGAGCCAACGGGCTCTCTGGAGATGTCGCTGCAGGAATGGCAGCCTTCCTCTCTGCAGGAGGTGATTTGCAATCCCCAATCACCACGCTCAACATCGCCAACAACCAGTTGGAAGGAAATATCGGAGCCTTCGTGCAGCCGCTGACTGCGCTGACCACACTCTACGCTTCGGGCAACCGATTCGATGAAGTGAACCCGATGATTCCCACGAAAGTGACAACACTGACCTTGGGCGGACAGACCATCGACTGTACCGTCGACCTCGACTTCCTGGCAGGCAATGTTTCGCCAGCCACGCTCTTGGCTCAGTTGCCCTCCATCGTGCGCTATAATCACAAGCAGCATAAGTTTGTCGACAATGTCACGCTCGTCTGCTCTGCTGCCAACGACTGGCAGGCACGCCTGGCAATAACCAGCGAAAGCATCACGTTCAGCAACGAAGGCAGCCAGAATGCCTTCTACGGTGAGAGCGGCAGCCTCATCGGACTGAGCAGCCTGACACCGTTGGAGGACTGTACCTTCAACTTGAGGTTTGCCTTCCCGCAGGGTGATGCCAACTTCAACGGAGACGTCAACGTGACCGACCTCCAGGCGCAAATCAACTTCGCCTTCGAGGACTACAACGACAAGCCCTTCAACTTCACTGCTGCCAACCTGTGGATCGACGATGTCATCAACGTGCAGGATGTGGTGAAGATGGCCGATCTGTTACTCAATGCAGGCGGTTCACCTCATACCGCCTACAACACGGCTCCACGTTCTGCAGGCAGCGGCTCTGCCGATGCTACGCTCTACGTGAGTGGCCGCCAACTGTGGATAGAGACCGATACGCCCGTTGCAGCCTTTGAAATGACGCTGAGTTCCGACAATGCCATAAGCGTGAGCAACAACCTCGAGCAGATGGGCTTCACCTGTGTGACTCGCCACCACGGCGACATCACCCGCCTCGTGGGCTACTCAATGAGCAAAGCCACCATTCCTGCCGGCACCACATCGATTGCCCAGCTTTCGCAGTCGGGGGTCCGTGTGCTGAATGCCGTGCTGGCCGACACACAGGCTGAGGAGATTCCTGTTTCGTTCACCACTACGGTGGCCACAGCCATCGACACAGCTCCGTGTGATGAGATCCTGTCTCATCAAAACATCTTCGACCTGCAAGGCCGTCAAATCAGTAACAACTCGTCTCCTCTCAAGAAAGGTGTCTACATCGTGAATGGTAAAAAGGTATTCATCAAATAACGCTTAAACCGGAATGATATGAATAGGAAAACAAGATATTGGCTACTGACGTTATTCTTGACCATAACGGCCAGCGTCTTTGCCCAGCAACGTAACATCATAGCTGTGCCCGACACAAAGGTGTCCATCGGAGAAGCACAACTGCCGGTAACGATTGAGAATACCGACGAGATTGTGGGACTGCAGTTCGACATTACACTGCCCACAGCGGTCACTGCAGGCAGCGATGCCATCAGCACCAACCGCTGCGACGGACACACCATCGTCATCCGCAAGATGGAGGCCACACGCTACCGCGTGATGCTCTACTCCGAGGAGATGAAGCCGCTCATCGCACAGCAGGGAACGGTGTTCTACATTCCCATCACCACCCCACAGTCCTACAGTCAGGGCGGTGAACACCCTATGTCCATCAGCAATGCCACCATGACCATCGCGTCGGGAGAGAATGTACTGACTGATGCCAAGGCAGGCAAACTCATCGTTACCGACCTGCCCGACCTCACCGTAAAGAGCATTCAACCCTCTGGTCTGACTATCGTTCCCAACGAACGGTTGTCGCTTTCGTGGCAGGTACAGAACGTAGGTGGAGCCTCAACGGGAAAAGGATGGAGCGAGCAGATCCTGTTGGTCAACAGGCTTGGAACGCGAACAAAACTCTTAGCCACTACCTATTGCGAAGAAACGTTGACCGCCGGTGCTGTCTTGACACGACAGGCTGAAATCACCGTGCCCAAACTGCTCGGCATCGAAGGCAATGCCTACCTGCAAGTGCGCATCGTGCCTACCAGCGAAACGGGCGAGAGCACTGCCGCCCAGGGCAACAACACCCTGCAGGCAACAGAAACTTTCAGTGTGGGCAAGCGGCTATTCGTCGAGATTTCTCCCTCAGAAATCAGTGAGAACAGCAGTCAGCGCATCATGGTGAAAGTCAGTCGTAGTGGTGATTGGAGTGGAGAGCAGGTCTTCAGCCTATCATCAAGCGACACCCGCATTCGACTGCCACAGCAGGTCACCATTCCTGCAAGCCAGTCGGGTGCAGAGGTGTTTACGACGATTACTGACAACACCGCCATCGACAGCAATTCGTCGGTAACCATCAGTGCCAGCGGCAATGGCTACGATACCGCCACTGGCCAGTTGGTCATCATCGACAACGAGTTCGCCAACCTCACGCTGACAGCTTCGAAGAGTACCATCACCGAGGGTGAGACCTTCCAGCTCACCGTCAGCTCTTCCATCACGGTAAAAAACAACCCACTCGAGGTGACGTTGTCCTGCGAGAATGCCAAACGTTTCTCCTTCCCACAGACGGTAAGCATCCCTGTGGGCAAGAAGACGGCAAAGGTGGAGGTGACAGCCATCGACGACGACGTGCCCTCGCAGACGCTCTCCACAGCCTTCACGGCATCAGCTCCCCAGTACAACAAGGCTGAGGCCATCGTTCTGCTGCAGGACAACGACCTGCCCGTACTGACCTTGGAACTGACGCCCGCCACCGTACAGGAGGGCGACGGACCGTTGGCTGTGGCTGCTGTGTTGCGACGCACCACTCACACCGACGCCAAGATCACCGTCCGCATCAGCGACGATGCCAATGGTGCGCTCTATTACGGCAATCAGACACTGGAGCTGGCCAAGGGCGTTGAGGAAGTACACTTCAACCTGGGGCCTGTCGACAACTCCAATGTCGATGGCGATCGCACCTACAACATCACTGCGGCCGTATGGCTCTCTTCGTGTAGCTGTAGTGCGGCTGGCGAGGCAGCGGGCAGTGTGTCGGCACAACTCCGCGTGCTCGACGACGATGGCCCCGCCCTCAGCATCACATCGTCCAAAAGCACGGTGAAGGAAGGTGAAAAGACAACGCTGACCGTCGAACGCAACACAAGCAATGTGTCTCAAGCACTGACTGTCACTTTGGCAAGCGACTATGAAGATGGACTGACCTACAACCACACGGTCACCATCGCCGCCAAGAAGAAATCGGCAACGGTGGAAGTGACGGCCAAGAGCAACAGCCAGAGCAACGACAACCACACCGTAGTCTTCACCGCCCAGGCCAACGGCTTTGCCACAGGCACCTGCTACATCATGGTGACCGACCAGACACTGCCCGATGCCCGCATCAGCAGCTTCACGGCCAACATACAGGAGGCAGAGGTGGGAACGGAAGCCCTGCTGACGATTGTCGTCAACAACGAGGGTGCCGCCGAATTGCCGGCGGGTATAGCCGTAAAGGTTTACCGTCAAGGTGAGTCAAAGGCTATTGCCACGCTCTATACCACGGAGACCCTCTCCATCGGAGGAAGCCAGACGCTGACACGCAACATCATCCTGCCGACCGAAGTGGGACTGCATCAGTTCTATGCGGTGGTGAATGAGTCGGGCGAGGTGAACGAGTTGTCGCACACCAACAATACCTCACAGATGGTTGACATCCGTACCGTTGCCCCGTATAGCGTGACCGTCGCCACCAACAAGACCAAGTACAAGCAGGGTGAGACGGTGGTCATCACGGGACAGCTCACAGGCAACAACACAGCTTCCACAGCCATCGACCTTTACATCATCAACGAGGGCGCACGCCAGGTATTCCCCGTCACCACCGACGAACAGGGCGCCTTCCGCTATGAATACACGCCCTACTCCCTGCAATCGGGCCACTTCATCGTGGGTGCCTGCTATCCTGGCGAGGGACTGACCACCCAGATGGCTGCCTTCGACATCTATGGGCTACGGAGGGTGGACAATGACTACATCACTTGCGACACGAAGTTGGGAGAGGAATACGTTGGCACCATTATCATTAAGAATCCGGGTCAACTGCAACAACCCATCAACTCGTTTGCCGTGGCTTCCAAACCTGAC
>JAEEGF010284559.1_pt1 | contig 12313 bp, 8 predicted proteins | sample 9134171 | NCBI WGS metagenome assembly JAEEGF01 (sample SAMN16246542, study PRJNA631951) | gut metagenome | biome: gut microbiome; feature: rumen; material: AP-attached | host: Bos | place: Iran: Karaj | collected 2018-10 | reverse complement strand
AGACCGCCCGTGTGCGGCAGAAGATGGCGGATCGTAATGCCGGGGAATGGGAGCCCCGGGAAGAACTTCGTGATCTCGTCGTCCAGAGAGAGGAGCCCGCGGCGCTTAAGAAGCATTACCGCCGACGCAGTGAACTGCTTTGTGACGGAGGCGAGGTCGAACACCATATCCTCCGTGATAGGCGTTCCCTTTTCAAGGTCGTTAATACCTATCGCGCCGGAACTTACGATCTCTCCTTTTTCTGCGTACAGCCAGGTCCCGGTAAATCCGGCTTTCTCGTGTGCATCGCGAACGAGTTTTTCGATCATAGTTTTCTTATCCATATTGCCTCCGTCAAACTTCGATTTGTTTTTTAGATTCTATCATAAATGCCGGCACAACGCAATGAAAACGCACAGCCATGCAAAATCAGCTGTGCTTTTGAAAATCCCCTTGCCAGAATACCTCAGAAGCCGCGTTCTTCGCCCTGAGCTATACCGACGTATGCGAAAGGGCAAAAACACGGCTGATTTGCGGCGAACGAAATAAAAGAAAAGGACGCGCCGCGTCCTTTTTTCATCACAGAATATGCTTTTTTTCGCCGCAAATGATCTGATGCCGTTATGGACGGCCGCATGCGTTAGCCCGTAAACGGGTTGTCCTGATGCGGCATCGGCGTGGAGACCGGCTGCTGTTCGTACGAGTCGTCGCTCGGCTGCTCCTCCGGCGGCGCGCTCGGCGCACCGTCCGGCGATGGCGTCGTGGGCGCAAAGGACGCCGGCGCGAGCGTCGGAAGCATGTAGCCCGGTTCGTAGGGCGAGATGTTCACGCCGCCCTTGCTGTACAGATAGATCGTCGCGGTGGTTTTGCCGCTGCGGATGAACGCGGACGCCTCGTCCATGATCTCCGTCCAGTGCTTCTGCAAAAGCATGAGCTTCGTTTCGAGGTTTGAGGTGTCCCCGACCTCGATCGTGTACGGCGCACCTTCGACGTACATGCGGATCTGCATCAGCTCCGTCATGTCGATGCGGTTGATGCGCGGGGTGCGTTCGAGAATGCCCAGCTCCTTGAGCTTTACGAGCAGCCGGATCAGCGCGGCGACCTGAATGTCGCTTGCGTCGCCGAGCCGCGCGCCGTTGACCGCGCTGGAAATGCTCATGCCGTCGGCGATCAGAAGACCGTTCGTCGTCTCCGCCGCCGCATTCAGCACCGTGCCGTTTTCGTCGATGATTGCCAGGTACTCGTTCTGCGGACCCCAGCGGACACACGCCGCCTCGTCACGTTTGCTCACCGTGACGGTGATCGTGGACGGGAATGCGTACCGGACGGTCGCATCGAGATAGGTATCCGTTTCGCGGATATGCTTTTCGACGTCGCGCGTGCTGATGAAAAGCGCGCTGCGTTTGCCGATCTTGGAGCTCAAACCGGACAGTTCGACGATCTGCTGTGCGGTGTAGCCCTCCGGCACGAACGGCACGTTCACCTTCTGCAAGCGCGTCACAAACCATGTGAGCCCCAGAAGCACCGCCGCGGCGATCACACCCAGCACCACGGTCGAAAGACTGCGCTGCCGCCGTTTGCGGCGTTCCGCCTTCCGCAATGCCGCCTTTTTCGCCTCTTCGCGGGCGCGTTTTTTGGCGCGCGCCTCGCTCCGTGCGCGGGCGTCGTCGTACTCGCGCTTCGCGACGGTCTCGTTTTCAATGACGGTGGTGGTCGCCTTCGGCGCGTTTTTGCGCTTGCCGTACCGCGCTTTCTTTTTTCCGATACGGCGTCCGTACCGGTCAAAGCGAAACTCGGGCGTGTCGGTTTTTTTATCCGATCCGTCCGTCTTTTCGGGCTTGTCCGGTTCGTCGGGTGAAAGCGCTTCCTCGTCCGCGTCGTCCGGCTCGACCGTTTCGTCGTCCGGCTCCTCGTCCGGCTCGTCGTACGGCTCGTCCGGTCCGAACAGGTCGATCGTTTCCCGATCCCTGCCCGCGTCGTCGTCAAACAGGAAGCTCGCCCGTTCGTCACGCTTGTTCTTCTTCGCCAATGCCTTTTTCCTTTCGTGTGATCGTTCCGCCCAGGGACGCGATCACGCTGTCCATTCGTTCATAGCCGCGTTCGATCCGCTCCGCATATTGAATCTGCGTTTCGCCCTCCGCCGAGAGCCCCGCAAGCACGAGCGCCGCGCCGCCGCGCAGATCGTGCGCCGTTACGCTTGCGCCGTGGAACTTCTCCACGCCGGAGATGATCGCCGTGCGGTCAAGGATGCGGTTCTGCGCACCCATCTTTTTCAATTCCTGCGCGTGCTTGAAACGGCTTTCAAACACGTTCTCCGTGAGCACCGAAGTCCCGTCCGCCCGCGACAGCAGACTGAAAAGCTGCGGCTGCAGATCGGTGGGAAACCCCGGGTACGGGCGCGTTTCGGTAAAACCGACCGCGCCGATGCGATCCTTTGCGCGCACGCGCACCGAATCGTCTTTTTTCGTGACCTCGCACCCGCATTCCGAAAGCTTAAAGAGCAGCGTATCGACGGTTTCCGGCTGCGTGCCGGTCACCGTGACGTCGCCGCCGGTGATTGCCGCGCCGACGAGGTACGTCCCCGCCGCGATACGGTCCGGCATGATGCGGTAGCTCGTACCGTGCCCTCTTTTCACACCGTCGATCGTGATCGTCGGCGTGCCCGCGCCGTGCACACGGAACCCGCAGGCGCACAGAAACTGCTGCAGATCGACGATCTCCGGTTCGCACGCCGCGTTGCGGATCGTCGTCGTGCCTTTTGCGCGGCACGCGGCGAGCATGATGTTTTCGGTCGCGCCGACGCTCGGATAGCTCAAATCGACGGTTGCGCCTTTTAAGCTGCCGCCCGTGCAGCGGATGCGTCCGCCCTTTTCCTCGATGCCGGCGTTCAGCCGCCGGAGCCCCTCAAGATGCAGGTCGATCGGGCGATTGCCGATCTCGCAGCCGCCGGGGTACGGGGCGTCCGCTTCCGAAAACCTTGAAAGCACGGAGCCGAGCAGGAAGATCGAGGAACGCAGTTCGCCGGAAAGCGCCGTCGGCAGTACGAAACGGTTTGCCGTGCGGCTGTCTGCGATCAGCGCGTCCCCCTCCCGCTTCACCGTGCAGCCGAGCGATTCGAGGATCCGGATCATGTTTTCCGCGTCCCGGATCACCGGGCAGTTCAGAAGTCTTACGGGTTCTTCCACGAGCAGCGTTGCCGCAAGAATCGGCAGCGCCGCGTTCTTCGATCCCTGGACCGAAACCGTTCCCTCAAGAACGGCGCCGCCGCGCACAAGCCAGTTTGACATCTTCAAAGTCCCTTCCGCATGATACCACATCTTATGCGGTGCGGAAAAGGAATGTGCTTAGGTTCGCGGGTTCAGGTCGCGCGAGATGCTCAAAAGAAGTCCCATTGCGGACAGGAAGACGATGAGCGACGTGCCCCCCGCCGATATGAACGGCAGCGACTGTCCCGTCGTGGGCAAAAGTCCCGTGACGACGCCGATGTTGACAAACACCTGGAACCCGAAAACGATCGAAATACCGGCGGCGAGCAAGCTTCCGAACCGGTCGCGGCAGCGCATGGAAATCACGATGCCGCGGAACACGATCCACGCGTACATCAGAATCACGACGAGCCCGCCGAAGAAGCCGAACTCCTCGCACAGGATCGCAAAGATGAAGTCCGATTCGCCGTAGGTCATATACAGGAGCTTCTGATAGCTGTTGTTCAGACCCTTTCCGAAGAACCCGCCGGAACCGATCGCGTAGTACGACTGCAAAAGCTGATAGCCGCTGCCGAGCGGGTCGGTTTCGGGGTTGGAAAACGAGGTCATGCGCGCCACGCGGTACGGCTGCGCGAATGCGAGTACGAACACCGCGATGACCGCCAGAACGCCGAGAATGATCAGCTGTTTGAGGTCGCAGCCGCCGAGATACAGCAGAACGACGCCGATGAAGCCGATGATGACCGCCATGGACATATTCGGCTGCAGCATGACGAGACCCGCGATAAAGCCGATCGCGATCAGCATGGGCAGCATGCCGAAGCGGAACGTGTGCATCTCATTCTTGTGCCGCGACATGTACGAGCACATGAAGATCATCAGACCGAACTTTGCAAGCTCGCTCGGCTGAATCGAGATACCGGCGATGTCCAGCCAGCGCTTGCCGCCGTTTAAGTCCTTGCCCCACAAAAGCACCGCGATCAGCATCAGGATCGACGCCGCAAGGAACACCGAGCGCAGGCGCTCGATGACGTTGTAGTCGATCATCGAAACCAGCAGCATGACCGGATAGCCGATCATCAGGTACAGAAGCTGACGCTTGAGGTAATAGAAGCTGTCGTTGCCGGCGCCGGAATAATGCTGCGCGTAGTAATAGCTGGCGGAAAAGATCATGACGAGTCCGAACGCACAGAGCGCGGAAACCACCAGCAGGATGGAAAAGTCCATCTTGCCGCGCGTCAGCCGCAGACTCTTGATGCGCTTGAATACCGATTCTTTTTTCGCCTTCTGTTCCGCCATGATTCCTCCGGTTTATTCGTATGCGCGCGCGATCTCCTTGAATACTCTTCCGCGCGTTTCGTAGTTGTCAAACATATCCCAGCTTGCGCAGGCGGGGCTCAAGAGCACGCAGTCGCCCGGCTCCGCAAGGTTATGCGCCTTGTCCACCGCGTCGCGGAACGTTTCCGCCGTATGCATGAGATGCTCATAGCCGTGCGCTTTTGCGCAGTCCAGAATCTGTTTCTTTGTATCGCCGAGCACGACGCACGCCTTGACGATCGGCGTGAACGCATCAAACAGCTCGTCGAAGCCGATGTGCTTGTCGTAGCCGCCCAAAAGCAGCACGGTCGGCTTTTTCATCGCCTCGATCGCGCGGATCGTGCTTGCGGGATTCGTGCCCTTCGAATCGTTGATGTAATCGACGCCCTGCTTCGTGCAGACATACTCGATGCGGTGCTCGACGCCCGCAAAGGTGCGGAAGACCTCGCGGATCGTTTCCGGCGCGATCCCCTGCGAAAGTCCCAGAAGCGCGCACAGCATGGCGTTTTCGAGGTTGTGCGCGCCGGGAATGCGGATCTCATCGGCGGGCATCAGCTCGCGCTCCTCGCCGTTCATGCGGTACACGAGGATGCCGTCGCGCACGAACATGCCGTTTTCGACCTCGGTCCTGCGCGAGAAGTACAGCACGTGCGCCGGCGTTCTCTTTGCAAAGCCGCGGACCGTTTCGTCGTCCCAGTTCAGCACCGCGTAATCGTCCGCGGTCTGATTGTCGAGGATCTTTGCCTTCGCTTCGATGTAGTTTTCCATCGTGCCGAAGTGGTCAAGATGGTCCGGCGTGATGTTGCACACGCCCGCCGCCTTCGCGTGGAAGCGAACGTTGCCTTCGAGCTGCAGCGCGGCGGTCTCCGCCACGACGACGTCTCCGGGCTGCGTTTCGAGCGCGTGCGCCGAGATCGCGACGCCGATGTTGCCGAGCACGAAAGTTTTCCTGCCCGCCGCCTTGAAGAGCTCGCCGGTCAGCGCCGTGCAGGTCGTTTTGCCGTTGGTGCCGGTGATGCAGACGAAGTCCGCCTTTGAATAGCGGTAGCCGAGCTCGATCTCGGAAATGACCTCGATCCCGCGGCGCTTCGCCTCGACGATGAAGTTGCGCGTCATCGGAATGATCGGACTCGGGATCAGAAGGTCCACGCCGTCCAGAAGATCCATCGGGTTCGCGCCGAGCTTGACCTCGTACGCGATGCCGGAAAGCTGTTCAAAGAGCCCCTTGATCTCGGGCTTCATGTCGTTGACGATGATGCGGTAATTGTCCTGATACAGAAGGCGCGCCGCGGCGATGCCGCTCTTTGCCATGCCGACGATCAGCGCTGTTTTTTGCTTTGCCATAGATCCTCCTTACTTACAGAGCCAGAAAATGATGAGCGCACCCGCGCTTGCGATCGCTGTGATGACGGTATACATCGAAACGATCCGCGTTTCCGGCGTGCCGCCGAGTTCAAAATGATGGTGCAGCGGCGCCATGCGGAAGATGCGCTTTTTGCGGAGCTTATAGGAACCGACCTGCAGAATGACCGAAACGGACGTCGCGACATACAGGATGCCCATCAGCGGCAGCAGCAGCGAGGTGCGGGAAAGAAGCGCCATCGCAGCAACCGCGCCGCCGAGCGTGAACGCGCCGAGATCGCCCATGAAAACCTTGGCGGGATAGGCGTTATGCACCAGGAAGCCCAGGCATCCGCCCGCGACCGCAAACGCAAACGCCGCAAGTCCCGAAAGCCCGTCCAGCATACCCTGCGAAGAGATCTGCGCGGAGACGTCCGGTTCCGCCGCCGTCTTCGGGAACGTCAGCACGTACAGAACGAGCATAACGCCCGTGGCGAGCGAGTAGACCGAAGTGACGGAGCTTGAAAGTCCGTCGAGTCCGTCGATCAGGTTCACGGAGTTGACGACCGCGATGATGACGAACATTGCAAACGGGATATAGAAGATGCCGAGATCGAGCCTGTCGAGCCAGATCGTCGGACCCACCTGCGGATGGAAATACATCGCGATCGCAAAGCCGAGCGACAGCACAAACTGCGCGACGATCTTCTGCCAGGCGCGAAGCCCGAGCGAACGCTTCTTCACGATCTTGATGAAGTCGTCCAGAAATCCCACGAGTCCGAAGAGCACCGTCATGAGAAGCGCCCACACGGTCAGGGAATACTTCCGGTCGGAGAAGATCAGCGTCGCAAGCAGGATCGCGACCAGGATCATCACGCCGCCCATCGTGGGCGTGTTCTGCTTTTTGAGATGGGTCTTCGGTCCGTCGTCACGCACGTTCTGACCGAACTTCAGCCGGTGCAGGATCGGGATCACGATCGGTCCCAGAAGCGCTGCGACGCCGAACGCGACGAGCAGCGCAAGCAGCGATTTCAGTACGATGGTTTCCATACTCCGTCCCCTTTTTTAATCCTTCAGGATCTCTTCCACGATCTCGCGGTCGTCAAAGTGGTGCTTGACGCCGTTGATCTCCTGATAATTCTCATGCCCCTTGCCCGCGATCACCAGAATGTCGTCCGGCTCGAGGATCGAAAGCGCGTACGCGATCGCGTCCCTGCGGTTCACGATCGAAACGTACGGCGTTCCGCTCTTCTGCACGCCAAGCTCCACGGCGCGCACGATGTCGTCCGGGTTCTCGGTGCGCGGGTTGTCGCTGGTCACGACGACGAAATCCGAATGCCGTCCGCCGATCTCGCCCATGATCGGACGCTTCGTGCGGTCGCGGTCGCCGCCGCAGCCGAACAGGCTCACGACGCGCGCCTTCGCGAACTCCCGCACCGAGGTCAGCACGTTTTCGAGCGCGTCCGGCGTATGCGCATAGTCCACATAGACCGAGAACGGACGCCCGTTCGTGTCGACGGACTGGAGCCGTCCCGAAACGCCGGACAGCGATTCAAGCCCCTTCAGAATGTCGGCAAAGGAGATGCCGATCGCCTGCGTCATCGCCGCCGCGCCCATGGCGTTGTAGACCGAGAACAGCCCGGAGATGTGCATGCGCACGGGACCCTCGCCGTTCGGGGTGCGGAGATGGAAGCGCACGCCGTCGGTGCGGATGTCGATGTTGATCGCCGTGTAGTCCGCGCGGTGCTGGATGCCCATTGTTTTGATCGGAATGGTAAGCCCGTCCATCATGCGCTCCGCATACGCGTCGTCGATGTTGATGATCGCAAGATCGCTCTGCCGGAACAGCAGCTTTTTTGCTTCGAGATAGTGATCGAAGGTCTTGTGATAATCGAGATGATCCTGCGTGAGGTTCGTAAAGAGCCCGACGCGGAACTGGATCCCCGCGACGCGGTCCTGCACGAGCGCGTGGCTCGAAACCTCCATGATGACGAGGTCGACCTTCTCGTCCGCCATGCGGCGAAGAAGCGCGAACAGGTCCGCCGATTCCGGCGTGGTGCGTCCGGTCTCGAGCATCGTGTCGCCGATCATGTTGCGGATCGTGCCGATGAGACCGACTTTTTTGCCCGCCGCCTCGGCGATCGACTTGACCATGTAGGTCGTGCTCGTCTTGCCGTTCGTGCCGGTGACGCCGAGCATGATCATCTCGCGCTCGGGATGTCCGTAAAACGCCGCGGCGGCGTGCGCCATTGCGACGCGCCCGTCCGGCACCACGATCTGCGGCACGTCGAGCGGCAGATACCGTTCGACCAGCAGCGCCTTCGCGCCCTTTTCCACCGCCTGCGCGGCAAAGTTGTGTCCGTCGGAGACAAGTCCCTGCATGCAGCAGAACAGGCTTCCGTCCTTGACCTTTCTGGAATCGTACTCCACCGATGTGATCTCGGCGTCGCCGCCCGTGACCGTCATTCCGAGATCCGCGGCAATCGTTGATAACAGCATTCTTTTTTCCCCCGGTTTAATCTTCGTTGTTTGTGTTCGAACTTGCATACTCGAACGTCACGTGGATGACCGTGCCGACAGGCACTTTATACCCCGCCATAATGTCCTGATAGTTGACCTTGCCGGCGCAGTGATGCCGGTCGTAGTCGATGATCAGCCCGAGCTTCTTCAGCGCGTCGAGCGCGTCGATGCGGTCCTTGCCGGTCAGATCCGGCACCTCGACCGTCTCGACCTCCTCGTTCAGCTCCGAGAAGAAGGAATATCCCGTGGAATACAGCATGACCGTGCTGCCGCGCACGACCTGCGTGTTCGCCGCCGGCGACTGGTTCGACACCGTCGACTGCAGCTCCGCCTCGATATAGATCGGCGTCAGCCCCGCGTCCTTCAGCGCCTGATTCGCCTGCTCGACGGTCAGTCCGCGTACGTTCGGGACCGTTGCGATCGAGCTGTCGATGTCCGGCGTAACGCCCGCATACGAGAGCGCCGCCGCCAGCACCTGCTGCACAAACGGCGCGGCGACCGTGCTGCCGTATACCTGCGGCACCTGCGGCTCGTCGACCACGATCAGGCAGACGAACTGCGGATTCTCGACCGGCGCAAAGCCGATGAACGACGCGACGAGCTTCGAGCTGGAGATCTGTCCGTTCTCGTCGTATTTCTGCGACGTGCCCGTCTTGCCGCCGACCGAATAGCCGGGGACCTGCGCGTTCTTGCCGCTGCCGTTTTCCACAACGCCGCGCAGAAGGCTGCGGATCGTCGCCGAAGTGCCCGGCGAGATCACGCGCCGCACGACGGTGCGTTCGTTTTTCATCAGAACGTTGCCGGACTTGTCGACGATCTCGGAAACGACGTACGGCTTCAGAAGCTCGCCGCCGTTGATGCAGGCGTTGAACGCCATCACAAGCTGCATGCCCGTGCAGCTGATGCTCTGACCGAACCCGATGCGCGCAAGGTCCGCGTCGCGGATGTACTTCTTGTGCGTAACGGTGCCGCTCGTTTCGCCCATGACGCCGGAGCCGGTCGGTTCGTCGAACCCGAAGCGGAAAATGTAGTCGTAGAACGTGTCGACGCCCATCTTGAGCGCCATCGTCATAAACGCCGGATTGCAGCTGTTCTGCACCGCTTCCTGCAGGCTTTCCTCGCCGTGTCCGCCGCTCTTCCAGCACTTGATCTTTTCGCCCTTGACCAGCATCGAGCCGCTGCACTTGAAGCGCGACGCCGTCGTCACCGTGCCGGATTCGAGCGCGGATGCGAGCGTGACGACCTTGAACGTCGAGCCGGGCTCGTACGTGTCCGTCACAATACGGTTTTTCGAAAGCTCCAGCAGCGTCTTTGCGTCGGAACGCGGCGGGTTCGAGCTGTCGAATGTCGGATATGTGCCGATCGCGAGGATCTCGCCGGTGTCCGGCACCATCAGAATCCCCTGCACGCTCTTCGCGTTGTTGATCACGCACGCTTCCTGCAGCGCGTTTTCAAGGATGCCCTGATAGCCCGTGTCCACCGTCAGCACCACGTCAGCGCCGGGAATGGATTCAACATACTCCTCCTCGCCGCCGGGGACCGGGTTGTTGTCGCGGTCCGTGTCCGCCTTCTGATAGCCGTCCTCGCCCGCGAGATACTTGTTGTACGTCAGCTCCACGCCGGTCTGTCCGTCGCCGTCGATGTTCGTAAAGCCGATCAGCTGCGCATAGTAGCCGGATTCCGGATAGTCGCGCTTGACGTCACTGTAATAGCTCACGCCGCTGCCGAGCTGCATGGAGTTGAGCTTAGAGATAACTTCCTTGTCGACCTGGTCCTTGAGCTTGACCTGCGAGAGCAGCACGCGTTCGTGATCGTTCGGATCGTCCTTGTTCTTCTTTTTCGTTTTTATCAGCTTCGCGTAGACCGTATCGTAGCTCATATCGAGATACGTCGACAGGATGTACGCGATACGCTCGCGGTCGGACTCCTGGATGTTCTGCGGGTTCACGCAGACCTGATAGGTCGTATAGGACGACGCGAGCACCGTGCCGTTGCGGTCGAGGATGCGGCCGCGCTCCGCCTTGACGGAGGTAACGCGCGTCCACTGGCGCATCGCCTTCTGCGTCCAGTTCTGCCCCTTGATGACGGACACGTCAAACAGCTTTCCGATGACGAGCAGAAACGCGACGGCGGAAAGGAGCATGGCGACGAGCAGTTTTCTTTTTTGCGGTGCGATCCGTACTTTCGGCGCGCCGGAGCGGCGCTTTTTTCGTCTTGCGCGCACGCCGGCGGTCCGGAGGATCCGCAGTCGCGGAATCTTCATGGTTCATCTCCGTTCGGTGCGGGGGTCGAAGGCGCGGCCGTATCCGGCGCTGCCGTTCCCGGCGCGGCCGTGTCCGACGCGTAATCGTCGCTTCCCCTGTACCAGTTCATCGTCATGCCGAGGGTGCGGCAGACGTCGTTGATCGTTGCAAAGTCGTTCATGGAGCTCTGCGTTTTTTTGAGCTGGGAGATCTGCTCGTTGAGCGTGTCGATCTCCTTGTTGACGGCGTTCGTATTGCTGATGATGCGCGCGTAATCCGCCGCGCCGAACAGCGCGAACAGCGCGGTCGCGGCGATCACGAACACCGAGAGCAGGATCAGGATCTTGCTCGCGGACGTCAGCCGGACTTCGGTGCGGGCGGCGCGTTTTTTGCGCGGCTGCCGCGTCGGCTGCGGGCGGATCGGCATCGACGAATCCTCCAGAACGGGCGTGGGATTGCCCGTCTGGGTCGGCGAATAGATCCGGGTCTTTGCGCCGCCGGATTTCTGCCGCTCGTCGTTGAACCGAACGTCCATGCCGATGCTCCTTTCTAATCAATATGACCCCGTTTCGGGATCGATGCGCACGATCGCCCTGAGCTTTGCGCTCGTCGCGCGCGGGTTCGCTTTCTGTTCCGCCTCCGACGCGACCAGCGGATGGCGCGTCAGGACCTTTGCGGTGGGTTTTCTGCCGCAGATGCACACCGGCGCCGATTTCGGGCAGATGCAGGGATTCTCAAACGAGCGGAACGCGTTTTTCACGATGCGGTCCTCGAGAGAATGAAACGTCAGGATCGCAAGCCGTCCGCCCGGCTTCAGAAGGTCGTGCGCGGAACGGACCGCGTCCTCCAGCCCGTCCAGTTCGCCGTTGACCGCGATGCGGATCGCCTGAAAACACCGCCGCGCCGGATGCTGCGGCTCGTTGCGGAACTTCGCGGGGATCGCGCTTTTGATCAGCTCCGCAAGCTCCGTCGTCGTTTCGATCGGGGAGACCGCGCGCTGCCGAACGATGCGCTGCGCGATCTTTGCGGAGAACTTCTCCTCGCCGTATGCAAAGAAGATGCGGCGCAGTTCGTCCTCCGGCCACTCGTTGACGACGGTTTTCGCAGTGAGCGGCGCGCTTCGGTCCATGCGCATGTCCAGCGGCGCCTCCGCCTTGTAGGAGAAGCCGCGTTCGCGCGCGTCGAGCTGATGTGAGCTGACGCCCAGATCCAGCAGGATCCCGTCGACCGCCGTCACGCCGCGCGCCGCGAGCAGCGCTTTCATGTCGAAAAAGTTCCCTTTGATCGCGGTGAAACGGTCACCGAAGCGGGCAAGACGCCCGCCCGCCGCCTTCAGAGCGTCGTCGTCGCGGTCGATGCCGAACAGTCTTCCACTTTCGGGAAGGGCGGAAAGCACCGCTTCCGCGTGTCCGCCGCCGCCCAGCGTTCCGTCGACGAAAACGCCGCCGCGTTCCGGCGCGAGGAGCGTCAGAACTTCCGAAACCATGATCGGAACGTGATGAAATCCGGTCTCCATGCGGCCCCTTTCTCCGTAACGGTACACTTCCACATATATATCGTAGATTATACACCAATCCCGCCGCCTTGTCACCATGCAAATGCGTCCGGAAAGCAAATTTTCTATGAAATATGAATAAACCGTAAATATGGCGGAGAAAATCCTCTCATCCACAACATATTGTGGTATAATGACGGGTACAAAAAATC
>JAEEGF012214617.1_pt1 | contig 12315 bp, 9 predicted proteins | sample 9134171 | NCBI WGS metagenome assembly JAEEGF01 (sample SAMN16246542, study PRJNA631951) | gut metagenome | biome: gut microbiome; feature: rumen; material: AP-attached | host: Bos | place: Iran: Karaj | collected 2018-10 | reverse complement strand
GAACATTGTGAAGAACGACGTGCTCGACTTGGAAGCCTTTAAGGCTTGGCGTCCTGAATACGAGACGGCAGAGTTCGTCCTCGAAGATGGCAAGTACGTCTGCGGATGGGCCATCGAGAAGATGTCGAAGTCGATGTTCAACGTCGTCAATCCCGACCTCATCGTTGAGAACTATGGCGCCGACACCTTGCGTCTGTACGAAATGTTCCTTGGCCCTGTGGAGCAGTCGAAGCCTTGGGACACCAATGGTATTGATGGTTGCCATCGCTTCCTGAAGAAATTCTGGATGCTCTTCTGGGACAAGGACGGACAGATGCTTGCCGACGGCAGCGAACCTACGGCCGACAACTTGAAGTCGTTGCACAAACTCATCAAGAAGGTGACTGCCGACGTGGAGGAGTTCAGTTACAACACCTCTATTCCCGCCTTCATGGTATGCACGACAGAACTCACCAACCAGCATTGTCGCAGTCGTCGCATATTGGAACCTCTGGTGGCATTGATAGCACCCTTCTGCCCCCATATCGCCGAAGAACTGTGGGAGGCTCTGGGACACACTACTACCGTGTGCGACGCCCAGTGGCCAGAGTTCGATGAGAAATATCTGGTGGAATCGACAGTGAAGATGCCTGTACAGTTCAACGGAAAGGTTCGCTTCACACTCGACTTGCCCGTCGATATGTCGAAGGAAGACATTGAGAAGACAGCCCTCTCAGCACCTGAGGCGGCCAAGTATCTCGAAGAAATGCAAGTGGTGAAGACCGTCGTTGTTCCTGGTCGCATCATTAACATCGTAATCAAACCGGCATAATAAAGAAAACAAGACTATGTCACGAAATCCGAACAAAGCCCTCCGCAGGGCATGGGACTTCTCGAAGGACTTCCTATACCTGAATCTCGGAATGGCCATTTATATGACGGGATGGACCGTTTTCCTCCTGCCTTATCATATCCCTACGGGAGGATGGGTCGGAGTATGCTCCATCCTCTACTACGCCACGGGATTCCCCATGAGTTTGGCCGTGCTGATTGGTAACGGCATTCTTCTTTCCTTTGCCTTATGGCAACTGGGATGGAAGTTCACGTTGAAGACGGGCTACGCCGTAGTGTCAATGGCCTTCTTCCTGGAAATAGGCCAACGGCTGATGACGGACGACAACGGACAACTCATCCAGATTCTGGGAGCAGGCGAGTCGACTATGGCTTGCGTGCTGGGTGCCCTCATCAATGGTGTGGGCGTGGGATTGTGTTTCCTCTCAGGCGGAGTCACAGGCGGATGGGACATTGTTGCCGCTATCGTCAACAAGTACAAGCCCATCTCGTTCGGACGCGTGTTGCTCTACCTCGACCTCTTGGTCATCGGCTCTTGTTGGTTCATCTTCCACGACTGGCGCATGGTGGTCTTCGGCTACGTCACCCTGTTCGTCTACACCTATGCTGCCGACATGATTATCAATTCGGCTAAGCAGGATGTACAGCTCATTATTATGACGACGAAGGGCGACCTGCTGGCTCGCATCGTTCGTGAGCACACGGGACACACTATGACCCAGTTGAATGGTGAGGGTTGCTACAGTCATGCACCCATGAATGTGATGATTCTCATGGTGCACCGCCACGAGCAGATAAGCGTTTTGCGACTGATACAGAATGTCGATCCTGCCGCCTTTGTATCGAGCAGTCGTGTTGAGGGAGTTTATGGTTTAGGATTCAATAGGATTAAATAGAACGAAAGATTGAGGATATTGTGATGAAGGGAAAGAAGAGTACCATTGTTGTTGAGATAGTCCTGACTTATCTGAAGATATTTCTGGGATTGACGATTTTTGCTGTTGCCTTCACCAGTTTCATGTTGCCCTACCAACTGATAACGGGAGGTGTGAGTGGTATCTCGGCGTTTATTTACTACATGACGGGTTTCCACGCTGGTTGGTCGTATTTCATCATCAATTTTGGTTTGATGTTGATAGGCCTCTATTCCTTGGGATGGCGATTTTGTTTTCGCACCCTTATCGCAACAATTGCAGCCTCGTTCCTCATCGAATTCATCCAGCAAAACTATCTTACAGAGATTGGTCCTGACGGAAAGGAACACCTGATACGCATCATAGGCGACCAACGTTTCATGGCGGCTGTCATAGGCGGTATGCTCGAGGGATTGGGGTTGGCCATTGTCTTCTTGGCAGGCGGTTCGACGGGAGGCACAGACATCATTGTGCTCACCATCAACAAGTATCGCAACATGTCGCTTGGCCGCATCATGCTGTGCATCGATATCTTCATTGTTTCGACTTCGTGGTTCATCTATCACGACCTTGAGACATTGGTAACCTGCTACATTGCCTTGTTCCTGAGCATCACGATGGTCGATTATGTGGTCAACGGTGCTCGGCAGAGTGTGCAGTTTATGATTATTTCTGACCAATATGCCGAGATAGCCCAAGCCATCAACGAAAAGGTGGAACGCGGAGTAACCGTGCTTCATGGCGAGGGATGGTACAGCAAGGAACACCGCAAGGTTCTGCTCATTATGGCTCGCAAACAAGAAAGTCGTCACATCTTCCGTCTTATCCGCATCATCGACCCCAAGGCCTTTGTCACGATGAGTAATGTGGAAGGCGTGTTTGGCGAAGGATTTGATAAAATCAAGAAATAATGGAAAAGATAATCATGGCTACGAACAACGAGCACAAGTTGCGCGAAATCCGTCAAATTTTTGACGGGCGTTTCGAGGTGCTCGGCTTGCAAGATATCGGATGTCACGAGGACATTCCTGAGACCTCCGACACCCTCGAGGGTAATGCCTTGCAAAAAGCCCGTTACGTCCACGACCATTATGGGATGGATTGCTTTGCCGACGACACGGGACTCGAGGTTGAGGCACTGGGTGGGCAACCAGGCATCTACACTGCACGATTTGGTGAGATGAACGGTTACGGAGAGAGCCATGATTCCGAGGCCAATATCCGTTGTCTGCTCGACAAGTTGGCACTTGCCGACAATCGGCGTGCTCGTTTCCGCACAGCCATCGCATTGGTGAAAAATGGCGAAGAACATCTGTTCGAAGGCATTGTCGAAGGCGAAATCCTGCGCGAGAAGAAGGGAACTGACGGCTTTGGCTATGACCCCATCTTTGCTCCGCTTGAGAGTGGTTGCAGCTTTGCTGAGATGGGACCACAGGAGAAGAACCGTATCAGTCATCGCGGACGTGCCACACAGAAGCTGGCCGCCTTCCTGCGACTGCTCCTATGCCTTCTGCTCTTAAGCCCCTTGTCTTCTGCGTTTAGCCCTCAGGCCTTATGGGCACAGGAAATAGGTCAGTGGCAGGTCTATCCCTCGTACTGCATCTCGACGCATAGCCTTGGTGTTGGTTCGAAAGTCTATAGTTTGGCTAATGGCAATCTGTTGGCTTATGACACTGAGGACACTTCTGTCCGCACTTATAACTCTCTCGACGACCTGAACGATATCCACATCGCTCACATGGCTTACAGCCAGTCGGCCAAACGCTTGATTCTTGTCTATGAGAACTGCAACATCGACCTGCTGAGTCTCGATGATGAGGTTGTCAACATTGCCAGTCTGAAGTCAAGCACCTTGTCCAACAAGACGGTCAATCACGTCTTTGTCGATGGCAACACCGCTTATTTGGCCACAGGCTTTGGCTTTATTACTGTCGACATGCAGGAGTGTGTCATACGCGAAACCTATCAATTGGGTGTGGCTGTTCAGGCTATTGCTGTCAGGGAAGGTGTCATCTATATTGGTGCTTACGATGGTGTCTATTATTCCACAAACGAGAATAAGCACTTGCTCTCCAATTGGAAGAAGCAGTCGTCAGTAGGCAATGGCTACAGCCAGATGCTTACGTTCGATGGTCAGGTCTATGCCTTATATCAAGACAAACTCTTCCGCATCAACGACAATGCGATGGGTATGACGCAGTTGGCCACAGGAGTCAAGTTCATCTCTCTGGTCAACGGCAATTTGGCCTATGTCACTCCGTCGGAGGTTTGTCTCTTCTCGAGTACTTCACAATCCAAGCGCATTGCCTTTGACAACCAATGGCAGTCGCTTTCCTATGCAGGAGGATTGTATTGGGCAAGCGAAGGTATAGCCGGACTCAAGGGTTATAAGTTGGGTGAGAGCTTTGCAGAAGCCGTAGGTTCCATCCGTCCCAACAGTCCCGTTCGTGACCTCTTCTATCGCATGCAGTATGTTGGCGACCGTCTGCTCGTGGCGGGAGGTATCAATACTCCCTATGCCATCTATAACCCTGCCACTGCTATGTATTATGAGGACGGACAATGGACCAACTTCGATGAAAAGACACCTGCAGAGCAATATCCCGACTTGCACATTTGGAATATGACTCACCTCGTGCAAGATCCCAATGACGCCAACCATCACTTTGGAAGTGGCTATAGAACAGGCTTGTATGAGTATCGCGATGCCAAGTTTGTGAAACTCTATAACAGCGAAAACAGTCCTCTGTGTCAGATTGAGGTTGGTGGTCGCGAGCTGGGCTTGAACTATGTGGGATGCACAGGTTTGCAATATGATGAGGAAGGTAATCTCTGGATAATGAACCAGCAGACTGATACCATAGTTCGCATACTCGAACCTTCAGGTCGCTGGCGTTCGCTTTATTACAACGAGATTGCCGGAATAGAAACTCCTGACGACTATCTCTTCACCACCAGTGGCGTGAAGTTCCTCATCAGTAGGCGTGTCGATGGGCGTGGTTTCTTCGGATTCCATACGAACGGAACACTTAACACCGTGCGAGACGATAAGCATCTGCTTCGCCAGACTATTGTGAATCAGGATGGTACGAGTTATTCGCCTGACCAGTTCTATTGCATGGCCGAAGACTTTGATGGTCGCATTTGGTGTGGTACACAATTGGGACTTTTCGTCATCAATGACGCCACCACCTTCTTCAACAACGATTTCACCTTTGAGCAAATCAAGATATCGCGCAACGACGGAACCAACCTTGCCGACTATTTGCTTTCAGGTGTAGCCGTTACTTGCATTGTTGTTGATCCTGCTAATCGCAAGTGGATAGGTACAAACTCAAACGGCCTCTATCTGGTCAGCGCCGACGGACAGGAACTGTTGCAACACTTCCAAGCCGAAGATAGTCCTTTGCCGTCCAACAACATTCAGTGCTTGGCTGTTCATCCCACCTCAGGTATGCTAATGATTGGTACTGACGAGGGATTGTGCAGTTACATCAGCGATGCCACAGAAGCAGAAGAGAGCCTGAAGTCAGATAATATCGTTGCCTATCCCAATCCCGTGCGTCCAGAATATACAGGTCCTATTGTCGTACGTGGACTTACAATGGACAGTGAGGTGAAAATACTCTCGTCCACAGGTCAACTCGTTTGGAATGGAGTGAGCAATGGAGGTACATTCACGTGGAATGGTTGTAATAAACACGGCCGTAGGGTTTCAAGTGGAGTCTATCATGTTGTTGCAAACACGAGCGACGGCAAAAAAGCCGTTGTTTGTCGCATCATCGTCATACACTAAATAATTTTTAATTTTTAAATTTTTAATTTTCAATTAATTTATCGTATCTTTGCCACGAGTAACTGAAATTATAGTACTATGAAAAGAATTCTTATCATGAATGGCCCAAACCTGAATTTATTGGGCAAACGCGAAACCGAGATTTACGGAGTGCATGACTTTAAGGGTTATCTGGAGAAGTTGCGCGAACGCTATCCTAACGAGCGCATCGACTATTTCCAGAGCAATATGGAAGGTGCACTCATCGACAAACTGCATGAGGCAGGCTTTGGCAAGTTCGATGGTATCATCCTCGACGCTGGTGCCTACACGCACACAAGTTATGCCATTTACGATGCAATCAAGGCCATCAGTACGCCAGTCATAGAGGTCCATATCTCTAACGTCTATACCCGAGAGGAGTTCCGCCACACAAGCCGCATTTCTGCAGCATGCAAGGGCGTGGTAGTCGGTTTCGGACTCGACTCATACCGCCTGGCGCTGGAGGGTTTCTTGGGATAATTGACCATTGGCGTTGAGCGTTGATAATTTAGACGATTACATCCGCAGTCACATCGACCCTGAGGGTGACTACTTGCATCGCTTGTATCGTGACACGCAACTGCGATTGTCCTACGGGCAGATGGCATGTGGCCACATTCAGGGCCGTTTGCTGAAGATGTTTACCCGCATGGTCCAGCCTCGCCTAGTGGTGGAACTTGGGACGTTTAGCGGGTATTCGGCATTGTGCATAGCCGAAGGTTTGGAGGATGGTGCTGTGCTGCACACCTTCGAAATCTACGACGAACAAGAGGACTTTACCCGTCCGTGGATAGAGGGTTCGGCCTATGCCGACAAGATACAGTTGCACATTGGAGATGCCTTGCAGTTGATACCGCAAATGGACTTGAAGGATATCGACCTCGCCTTTGTGGATGCTGACAAACGTCACTATGTTGAGTTCTACGAGATGCTGTTGCCTCGTGTGCGACAGGGAGGTATCATCATTGCCGATAACACACTTTGGTATGGCCATGTTGTAGAAGAACATACTCGTGAGAGCGACCAACAGACCTTGGGTATAAAGGCTTTCAACGATCTGCTGGCGAACGACGACAGGGTGGAGAAGGTGATAGTGCCCGTACGTGACGGCCTGACAATAATTAGAAAAAAGTGAAATAATGGACAGTACAAGACAAAATAAAGTTGCTCGCCTCATACAGAAAGAACTGAGCGAGATGTTTATAGCACAGACGCGCCAGATGCGTGGGGTGTTGGTGTCAGTGAGCCAGTGCCGCATTAGTCCTGACATGAGTGTTTGCCGCGTCTATCTAAGTGTGTTCCCAAGCGAGCGTGCTGAGGAGATTGTGGGCAACATCAATGCCAATCAGAAGCAGGTGCGCTTTGAACTGGGCACTCGCATGCGCCATCAGTTGCGCATCGTTCCTGAACTGAAGTTCTTCATCGACGACTCACTCGACTATGCCGAGCATATCGATGAACTGCTGGGCGTGCGAAACGACGAAAATACAAGCGAAGAGGAAGGTGAGGATTAGCCTTTTGCCCTTAGCCTTTTGTCTTTCGCCTTTAGCCATTAAGTTATAGTGAACTACAGATTCTTCATAGCCTGGCGTTATCTCTTCTCGAAAAAGAGTCATCATGCCATCAACATCATTTCAGGCATATCGGCCTGTGGTGTTGCCATTGCGTCTTTGGCTATGGTTTGTACGTTGAGTGTCTTTAACGGCTTTAGGGGGTTAGTGGCTGACTTGTTTACTGACTTCGACCCACAACTGAAAGTTACTTTGGCCGAAGGGCGCACATTCTCCTTAAACGACCCTGCCATCACATCCCTTCGCCAGCATCTTGATGTGGCTGTACTCACTCCCTGCTTGCAGGACCAAGCCCTTGTGGTTCGTGAGGGTCAGCAAGTGGTAGTGACCATAAAGGGTATGGCTGATAATTTCACTAAGCAGATGGCTCTCGATCGTCTGCTTTATCCCGAGATGGAAGAAGGTGTGGTGCTGCATGCCGATGTGCTTGAGTTTGGCATTCCAGGCATTCAGTTGGCTATGCAATTAGGTCTTCGTCCTGACTTCGAAACACCCTTGCAAGTCTATGCTCCCAAGCGGGGTGAGCGAGTGAACATGGGTAATCCTATGAGCAGTTTTAATGGCGATGAACTGATGAGTTCGGGTTATGTGTTTCAGGTGAAGCAGGCGAAGTATGATGCCAATTACATTCTTACTTCACTCGGTTTTGCTCAGCACCTTTTCGACCAGCAAGGGCGCATCTCACAAGTGGAATTGTCGTTGAAGGAGGGTGCTAATGTACGAAAAGTCAAGCGCGATATCTCTCGCCAACTGGGTAACAAGTTTGTGGTGCAAGACCGCTATGAGCAGCAAGACGATGTCTTTCGTATCATGCGCATCGAAAAACTCATAGCCTATCTCTTCCTTACTTTCATCCTGTTGGTGGCCAGTTTCAACATCATAGGTTCGCTTTCCATGCTCATGATTGATAAGGAAAACGACATACAGATGCTGCGTAACTTAGGTGCAGCACCAGGCGATGTTCGACGCATCTTCATTCTGGAAGGCAACATGATCAGTTTGCTTGGTGCTTTGGTGGGGGTTGCCATTGGTGTGGCTTTGTGCTGGCTGCAGCAGCAATATGGCTTGATAGCCATGGGCAAGAGCGAAGGAGCCTTCATTGTGGAGAGTTATCCTGTGGTCGTTCGCGCTTGGGACATCGTGCTCGTGTTGCTCACTGTGGTGGTTGTTAGTGCACTCATCGTGTGGTATCCCGTTCATCGTCAGATAGAAAACTTATAACTTGCGTGCCATGAAAAAGATACTAGTCATCTTGTTGTTGTGCTCGACAGTGGGGATGTGGGCACAATCCCTTGTCAATCTCACGCCTCGTCCCAAACAAATGGCAGAGGGGCAGGGGAGTTTCCTGTTGCCTTCGCATTTGGTAGTGGCCTATGGTTCGCTTCCCGATAGCCTTAGTCGCGAAGCCGCCCGTTTCGTCAGCGACTTGAATGCAGCCACAGGGTTGCAAGCCTCTGCTCAAAGCAGTAATGAAGGGGCAATCCGCATGCAGCTGGTTACGGATTGTTCACCAGAAGGCTATCGACTTGCTGTAACGACTGAAGGTGTAAAGGTTGAGGCTTCCACCTCGGCAGGTTTCTTTTATGCCTTCCAATCCCTCAAAAAGATGCTTCCCGCCAATGTTATGGCTCGCAAGTATGATGCCCGTCGGAAGTATACCTTGCCAGTAGTCACTATAGCTGATGAACCCCGTTTCCGCTATCGTGGATTCATGCTCGATGTCAGTCGCCATTTCTTTGGCGTGGACCAGCTCAAGCGCATGATAGACATCATGGCCGCATACAAGCTGAACTATTTCCATTGGCATCTTACCGACGACCAAGGTTGGCGTGCTGAAATCAAGAAATATCCTCGTCTGACCACCGTTGGTGCTACAGCCCCCAATTGCCGGATTACTGACATGAAGCGAGGCACCTACTGGACCAATGAACCCTATGGTCCTTATTTCTATACGCGAGAGGAGATGCTCGAGGTGGTGGAATACTGTGCCCAGCGTCACATTACTGTGATACCAGAGGTGGACATGCCTGGCCACTTTGTGGCGGCTCTAGCGGCATATCCTGAGTATGGTTGCGACCCCTCACATCCTGTTACCGTTTGGACGACGGGAGGTGTCAGCCGAGATGTGCTGAATGTTGCCAACCCACGTGCCATACAGTTTGCCAAGGATGTCCTTGCCGAACTTTGCGACATCTTCCCAGGCCCTTATTTCCACATAGGAGGCGACGAGTGTCCTACCAATGCTTGGGAGACCAATGCCGATTGCCAACGCCTGTTGAAGGAGGAAGGCATGAAGAACTTCCGTGAGTTGCAGAGTCGATTCACTGAGGAGATGAGCGACTTCCTTGCCACTCGTGGTAAGCGTACTTTGCTTTGGAATGAGAGCATCACTGCTCAGGGCAGCGATTTGGCACGTGTAAAGAAGAACAATCCCCTCATCTTCTGCTGGTATCCTTGTCAAAAAGCTGCTTTGATGGCTGCAGAGAACGGGTTCCAGAACATAGTTTCCGACATCCATTCGGCCACAGGTAGTTATTACATCAATCGCAAGCAAAGCGAAGATCCTGGCGAACCTGATGGGGCAGGGAAAGGCGACGATACAGTGGAGCGTTGCTACAACTATGTGCCTGTGCCCGAAGATGTTCCTGCCCATCTGCAACCCTTCTACACGGGTGTGCAAGCCACCTTCTGGTGCGAGTGGGTAGGCACCAACGACTATCTCGAATACCTTGCTCTTCCTCGCCTGATGGCTGTCGCTGAGGCAGGATGGACACCCCAGTCGGGAAAAGACTTCGAAGACTTCCGTAGGCGTATGTCACTCGATCGCGAGATGCTCGACCTTCGAGGCTATCAGTATGGGAAACACATCTTTCAGTAGATCCTCTCTAACTGCCCTCCGTCGCAAGTTCCCCAATCGCTCGCTCGGCCTTCAGGACACTTGCGTAGCGAAGAGGAGCAAGAACGCCTGACTCGAGATTGCCCTTAAAGGGCGAGTAATATTATAAATTGTGAATTATGGATAGTTCCATCCTCTCTCTTTCCCGTCCGCTCTATGTGATGCTCAAGCCCGTTGGGGCTCGTTGCAATCTGGCGTGCGAGTACTGCTACTACCTCGAGAAGCAGCACCTCTACGACGACGAACCACGCCACGTGATGAGTGAGGAGTTGCTCGAACGATTCATAGAGGAATACATAGGTGCACAGATGGCAGGCGAAGTGTTGTTTACCTGGCATGGTGGTGAGACCATGATGCGTCCGTTGTCGTTCTATAAACGAGCTATTGAACTACAGAAGAAGTACGCCAACGGCAAGACCATCTCCAACAGCATACAAACCAACGGCACACTGATAACTGAGGAATGGGCACGATTCCTGCACGACGAAGGGTGGCTTGTGGGCGTCAGCATCGACGGGCCACAGGAATTCCACGACGAATATCGTCGCACACGGCAGGGAATGCCTACTTGGGCAAAGGTGCGCAAGGGCATCGACATTCTCAACCGCTTTCAGGTGGAGTGGAATGCAATGGCCGTTGTCAACGACTACAATGCCGACTATCCCCTTGACTTCTACCGCTTCTTCCGCGACGATCTCCAGTGTCGCTATCTTCAGTTTACACCCATTGTCGAGCGTATGCCCGACGGCACTCCTGCCCCCTTCAATGTAGGTCCGCGTCAGTGGGGTGAGTTCCTCTGCGCAGTCTTCGACGAGTGGGTCAGTCATGGCGATGTAGGCGAGATGTTTGTCCAACTCTTCGATGCCACCCTCTGCAACTGGTGTGGAGTGGTTCCTGGCGTATGCACTATGGCTCACTCGTGTGGTCATGCGGGTGTCATGGAATTCAATGGCGATGTCTACAGTTGCGACCATTTCGTCTTCCCTCAGTATAAGTTGGGCAACCTTCGCGAGAAGCATCTGGTGGAGATGATGTACAGCCCTGAACAAGAGGCTTTTGGTCGCATGAAGTGCGACGCTCTCTCCCAGCAGTGTCGCGAGTGCGAGTGGCTCTTTGCTTGCAATGGTGAGTGCCCGCGAACGCGCATCCTGCCCGATGGCCGTTGCTATCTTTGTGAGGGCTATTGCATGTTCTTCAGTCATGTTGCCCCGTGGATGGATGAGATGAAAAAGAAAATTCAGGCTGAAAATTCTTGTATTTCCTAATAAATACCTATATTTGCCACTGAAATAAAGTTAAGCATGAAGGCTGAAGAGTTGATAATTAGTATTGAATACCAAATAATTAAATAAATAGTAAATTTGTAAATAGTAAATAAATTAAATCAAATATCATGGAACAGAACCAATTAAGCACCATCGTATCGCAGTTTGCCATTAGCGGCACTGTCAGTGAAATCCGTCCTTTGGGCGAAGGTCTCATCAACGACACCTACAAGGTTGTCACTGCCGAAGCTACGGAACCCGATTATGTTCTTCAGCGTGTCAACCACAATGTCTTTCCCGATGTCGATATGGTTATGCGCAACATCGAAGCCGTTACCAATCACATCCGTATGAAGCTCACAGAAGCCGGCGAGGACGACATCGAGCGTAAGGTCTTGCGCTTCATTCCTGCCAAGGCCGATGGCAAGCTCTACATCGTGCAGGACGGTCAGTACTGGCGCATCATGGTATTCATTCCCAACGCCATCACCAAGCAAGCCGTTGACCCCGCCTCCAGCCGTGATGCTGGTCGAGCCTTTGGACGCTTCCAGGCTATGCTTGCCGACATTCCCGTCGAACTGGGCGAAACCATCAAGGACTTCCACAACATGGAGTTCCGTCTCCAGCAACTCCGCGAAGTAGTAGCCAAAGACCCCGTAGGTCGTGTTTCCGAGCCTCAGGTACAGCGTTTGCTTCAGGAGATTGATGCCCGTGCACATGAGATGACCAAGGCCGAGCGCATGGGACGCGAAGGCATTCTGCCCAAGCGCGTGTGCCATTGTGATACGAAGGTCAACAACATGATGTTCAACGACCACGACGAAGTGCTCTGCGTCATCGACCTCGATACCGTTATGCCTAACTTCATCTTCTCAGACTACGGAGACTTCCTGCGTACTGCCGCCAACACCGTGGCAGAGGACTGTGCCGATATGACGGCTGTAAAGTTCCGCATGGACATCTTCAAGGCATTCACGGAAGGATATCTGCAGTCGGCTCGCTCTTTCCTCCTGCCCGTCGA
>JAEEGF011142060.1_pt1 | contig 12315 bp, 9 predicted proteins | sample 9134171 | NCBI WGS metagenome assembly JAEEGF01 (sample SAMN16246542, study PRJNA631951) | gut metagenome | biome: gut microbiome; feature: rumen; material: AP-attached | host: Bos | place: Iran: Karaj | collected 2018-10 | reverse complement strand
CTAGCCTCAGCCAGTGCATCTCGAACCGCCTGCTCCCTCGACTTGCTGGTCCATATTGCCACGGGCTGGCAGTCAGAGATCAGGTAGGCCAACTCCTGAACGCTGGCCATGGCATCCACAGGGATGGCTATGCCTCGGTTGAGCCACACGGAGAAAAAGGCATAGACATATCCTTCTCGGTTCTCGGAGAAGATAATCACTTTCCTCCGCTGTTCCACAGGCGCTGAGGCTTCCTCAGAGGAAGAAACCGGTAAATGTCTGGCGAAAAGTGTGATGCGTTGCAACATCTCTCGGTACGAAACACTGTGGTCGAGAGTGATAATCGCATCCTTATTGAAATCCTTGAGCATTATGGATTGGTTTTATAGTCAAGTTACGTTTTCCAGCGTTCTCTCAGTTCATCCTTGATTATTTCGCAGGAATGAGTGGCAATGGATGGAGTCAGTTCTCTTTTATTCATTATGATTGCAAAGATATAACATCTATTTCAAAAATGGAGATACTTCATGTGTTTTTTGTCTAAAAAGCAGACCTACTATAATCATGAATATTGTTATCATATATTCAATTATCATAAACATGATTATCATATTTATGACTAAATTCTTGGTTGTTCGATAAAAAAGCATTTTTCAACACTCTTTTCCAGCCTTGAAAGCCTTGAAAGTTGCCTTGAAGCAGTTTTCGAGGCTCTTTTTTTGATATTTGGATAATTTTGACTAATATTGCAATTTGAAACCTAAAAACATAACTATGACTGGAGAATTTGTATTAAGAATCTTCATCGCCACTGTGCTTGGCGCCATCATTGGCATTGACCGTGAATACCGCACCAAGGCGGCTGGATTCCGCACCCATGTGCTGGTGGCCCTTGGTTCAGCCTTGTTTATGATTATCTCGGTTCACGGCTTCGATTATGAGTTCTTTGCCAACGAATCCTTGGCGCATGAGGACAATATGCGCGAGCATCTCAACGCTTTGAGGCTTGACCCTGCCCGTATAGCCGCCCAGGTGGTTACAGGCATCGGTTTCATTGGTGCTGGAACCATTATCTTGCAGAAGAATGTGGTTCGTGGTCTTACCACCGCGGCAGGACTCTGGGTGACAGCCGCCATCGGCATGGCCTGTGGTGTCGGCATGTATGTGGTGGCAGCAGTCAGCACAACTTTGGTGATGATTTGCTACGAGGCTTTCAATTTCTTCCTTCACAAGATGCATAAAAGAGCAAGGGAGGAAGACAAGTTTCCTGATGAATGATATCGCTTTCGGAATAATCTGAAATAACGATAATATCGAGATAACGTAATAACGGTGATAACGTTAAAACGACAAATCGGAATAATTTCGACATCTCTACATCTCGTTATAACAATAAAACCTTAAAAGCACAAACGGTATGAGAATCCTGAGAACCCTAATGGTGCCGCTGGCTCTGGCATTGGTGATGATTTCCTGTGAGGACAAGATGCAGACCGCCCAACAGTTTTGGCTCGACAATAACTATGTTGAGGCTATCGACATCTACAAGAAAGCCGCAAAGAAAGGCAATGTTTTTGCCACATACCGTTTGGCGAGGGCTTATGCCCTTGGACTGGGAACAGAGGTTGATGAACAGCAGGCGATGCAATTGTTTCACGAGGCTGCCGACAAAGGATGCGAGGAGGCAAAATGCGATTTGGCTTTGGCCATGATAGGCGGTCTTTACGGACAGGAAAAAGACTATGTCGCAGGATTCGATAGCCTTAAAACCTTGGGTGAACAGTCGAAGAACTCATATGTCCGCTCCCGCTACGCAGGTTTATATTTCTGGGGACTCGACACTATCGTGGTGCAGGACAAGGACAAGGCCTATGAGATACTGCAGACCGTCAACGACAAGGAGAATTACGTCTATCTCTACCAGATGGCGCTTCTCTACTTGCATGGTTCTTCTGCGGTGGCGGTCAACAAGGACATGGCCATTGACCTCTTCACACAGGCTTATAATAATGGTTCCAAATACTCCGCCTATTGCCTTGGCGACATTTATCAGTTCGGGCTGGCCGACACCAAGGTGAATCTTCCAGCGGCTGTCCAATGGTATGGAAAAGGTGTCGAAGGATGCGACCAAGACTGTATGCTAGCTCTCGCAGCCATCCATCTTTCCGATAATGAGGAGTATGCCAAACATCATAATGTGCAGAAGGGATTCCAACTGCTTGAGCGGGCGGCATTGCTCCACAATGCCGAAGCCTATTCACGTCTTGGTGTGAATTATATCACAGGAAATGGAGTGGCCAAGAACGACGAGAAGGGCTACCAGTATTTGCTGAAGGCGGCCGAGTATGGGTCGGCATCAGGCAAGGCCGTTCTGGGACATATCCTGATGACAGGCATAGGGTGCACTGCCGACAAGAAGGAAGGCGTGCGCTATCTGGAGGAGGCTGCTGAAGCAGGGGAGGGTTCTGCTTCGTACGAACTCTACTTATATTATATCGGCTCAGACAACCGTCCTGTCAATTTGGAGAAGGCGATGAAATACCTTCAGATGGCAGGCGACCAAGGCAATCAGTCAGCATACTATTCCCTGGGCTATTATTACTATTACGGCAACCAGTACATCAAGAAGAACTACGAGCAAGCCCGCATCTACATGGAGATGGCGGCTTCGTTTGGAGTGGTTGATTCCTACTCTATGCTTTCCGATTTCTATCGTGATGGCATCGGAGGACCCAAAGACCTGCAAAAGGCAGAGGAGTATCTCATGAAATCGGTGGGCATCGAAACCGAGGAATTCGCTGAAGAGGAGTAAGGAGTATTTTCTTTTTCACGATATAGCGAATTTATGCTTTTTCATTTACTTCTTTTGAACTAATGAAACGTACAAACAATATGAAACAGCAGTATGCAGTCATCGTGCTTTTTGCGTTGTTCCTTGCTTCAGGGCTGACCAGTCTCGACCGTTACCGTACGGCGAGGCGGATGGTGAATGAGGATATGGACAGGGCATTGGCCATCACCATGGAGGAACAGCAGAGCGATGTCATCACTCTTGATACAGTCCGCATATTCAACAGTCATTTGCAAATAGCCGAACTGCGAGGAAAGGCCACTTTGGCCGTAGATGCTCGTAGCCAGAAGTTCAAGGCATACGCCAAGTGTTCCGAAGCCACCATTTTCAGCATGTCCGACCAACGGCCGGCCGCCTTGTTGTGGACCTTGACATTGTTGTGGGCCATGTTCACCTGGTATCGGAAAGTACGGACGCTTCCCGTGGCATCTGCCATAGAAGGGAACCGTTATGGCGGACTTGTTTTTTCAGAAGCAGAGAAACGTTTCTTCACCCTCAACGGTGATGCGGTACAGCTGACTCCCATGCAGCACCAATTGATGGAGATGTTCTATCGTGCACCGGCATACACACTGACAAAAACTGAGATTTGCGCTGCGCTTTGGCCTGGAAAACCAGATGCCAGCGAGACACTCTACACGCTCATCAAAAGACTGAAACCCGTTGTAGAGCAACATTCCAACCTGAAAATCGAGTCTGACCGAGGAAAGTCTTATAGGTTGACAGTCAAGTAATTGGAAACTGACATCAGGTCTGACTGCAAAATGTCAGACAAATGTCAGACAGTTTTTTTGCACCTTTTATGCGATTGTTGATAGCTTTGCCGCAAAAACGAGCAAAGCACAATGAAACAAACATCTTTTTCAAAACTCAACACCTGCATGGCATGGCTTGTCTTTGCCATTGCCGCTGTGGTTTATTGTCTGACCGTAGAGCCTACAGCCAGTTTGTGGGACTGTCCAGAGTTCATAGCCTGTGGCTACAAACTGGAGATTGGCCATCCCCCCGGGGCACCGGTCTTCATGTTGTTGTCCAACGTCTTTTCCCAGTTGGCAGGCGATACAGCGCATGTGGCGTTGATGGTCAACATCCTGTCCGCACTCTTGAGCGCAGGCTGCATCCTTTTCCTCTTCCTCACCATCACCCACCTTGTCAGAAAATTAGTCTCACCTGCTGGCGCTATCATCACTATCCCACAAGTCATCAGTGTTGAGGCTTGTGGAGTGGTGGGCGCCTTGGCATACACTTTCAGTGACACGTTCTGGTTCTCCGCCGTTGAGGCCGAAGTCTATGCCTTCTCCAGTTTTCTGACTGCGTTGATGTTCTGGTTGATACTGAAATGGGAAGACGAGGCCGACACGTCGAAGAGCGACCGTTGGATTATCCTGATTGCTTATATTACAGGCTTGTCTATCGGTGTCCACTTGCTCTGTCTGCTTTGTTTGCCGGCCATGTCGTTTGTGGTCTATTTCCGAAAGGCCAAGCGAGTCACCAGAATGGGGATGATAAAGGCATTGATGGCTGGAGGTCTGCTTTTGGGCGGCATCCTCTATGGCCTCATTCCTGGCGTCGTGAAATTGGGAGGCTGGTTTGAACTGCTGTTCACCAATATGCTGGGTTGCCCGTATCATACGGGACTTTTTGTTTACCTCATCCTCTTGGTTGTCGGACTTGTCGTTGCATACTATAAAACACGGCGCCAGGGAGTCAAGTTGTCGTTGGCCTGTCTGTTGATGATACTGGCAGGCTACAGCAGTTATGGTGTCATTCTCATCCGTGCCAACGCACAGCCACTGATGTGCGAGAACGCCCCCGACAATATCTTCTCGCTGGCTAGTTACCTTAACCGTGAGCAGTATGGATACACACCGCTTCTTTATGGGCCAGCCTATAGTAGTGAGCTGGACTATGAGACAAAGGGCAACTATCAAGTGGTGAAGCATAAGCAGGGAAAACCAATATACAGGCCTTCGGCAGACTCTACAGAACGCAAATACGAGTTGATTCGCCACGAAATACAATATGTTTATAAGGACAACATGTACTTCCCGAGGATGCATTCTATGCGTCACACTAAGGCTTACGAGCAATGGATGGACGGTGTCGGGAAAGAGGGGCGTCTGCCGACAGCCAGAGAGAACCTGCGTTTCTTCATTAGTTATCAGGTGAACTTCATGTATTGGCGCTACTTTCTGTGGAATTTCGTAGGTCGGCAGAACAATATACAAGGAAACGGTGAAGTGGAGCATGGCAACTGGATTACAGGTTTCAGAATCATTGATGACTTGATATTGGGGTGTGATACATCGAAGCTGCCGAGTGACCTGGCGAATAATAAAGGACACAATGTCTTCTATGCTTTGCCACTCTTGCTTGGGTTGTTGGGTATGGTCTGGCAATGGCGGCGAGGACATAATGGCAAAAGACAATTACTGATTGTCGGGTTGCTGTTTGTGATGACCGGACTGGCCATCGTGGTTTACCTGAATCAGACACCCCAGCAACCACGAGAGCGTGACTATGCCTACGCCGGTTCCTTCTATGCTTTTGCGATATGGATAGGTGTTGGAACAGGGGCCGTCATCGCCATGATGCGGAAATTATTCAAGGGACGTAAACTTGAAGCAACCATAGCTGGGGCTGTCATTTGTCTGTTGGTGCCGTTGCAGATGGTGAGCCAAACATGGGACGACCATGACCGTTCTGGACGTTACACCTGCCGTGACTTCGGTGCCAACTATCTTGAGAGCATGCAGAAGGAAGGATATCCTGTCATCCTGACCAACGGCGACAACGACACCTTCCCGCTTTGGTACAATCATGAGGTGGAGGGTGTGCGCACCGACACCCGTGACTGCAATCTGGAGTATCTGCATACCGATTGGTATATCGACCAGATGAAACGTCCTGCCTACGACTCACCTCCTTTGCCTATCAGTTGGCGACACGACGACTACCAAGAGGGTAGGAGAGAGGATGTGCTGGTGTGTCCAGAACTGAAAGGCGAGGTGAAGACGTTCATAGCGCAGAACCCTGAAGAGACCAAGGAACTGTTGGGCGACAAACCGTTCGAATTGAAGAACATCATTGACAAATGGGTGCTCAACGACCGAGAAGAGATGCAGTGCATACCCACTGACACTGTCACCATCAGTTCGGACAAGGGTGAGATGGTCATCTCGCTGAAGGATGTGAAGCGACTGTTCAAGAGCGACTTGATGGTGTTGGAGATGTTGTCGAAAGCGGATTGGGACCGTCCTATCTATATGTCAATCAGTATGGGGTCGAGCATTCTGCCGTTCCTCCGCGACCATCTGGTGCTGGAAGGACTCGCTTATCGCATTTCTCCAACGGCTGAAGGGCAACGAGTGAATGTGGACCGTCTATACGACAACATCATGCATCGCTTCCGCTATGGTGGCCTCAACAAGAAGGGCATCTATGTGGATGAAGACGTGATGCGTATGGCCAATGCACATCAGTTGGTCATGAGTGTGCTTATCGACTCGCTCATCCAAAAAGGAGACTTGGAAAGGGCTTTGGCGGTCTGCCACAAGTGGAAGCAGGAAATGCCACAGGAGAACGTGCCTTATCTCGAGACGGCTCTTTCCATGGCCCGCTGTTATTACCTCACAGACCAACAGCAACAAGGCGACGAGATTGTCTTTGACCTATTGCGCCGTTCAGATGAATGGCTCTCATGGATAGAAACCATCAAGCCAACACGTCGGAATGGTTCCCTCCATTCCTTCTATACATGGATGCAGAACATGGAGCAGGCCCTCGCCTTGGCTCAGCAATTTGACAGAACCGAAATATTCCACCAATATTACAAGCCGTATGAACTCCACATCCAACAAATCCAACAAAACTGACCGCCGTATGAACTGCTATAGCAAGTCGAATGACCCATCAGTCAAATCCAACAATACTACTCATAGTGGGAACTCTGGCAGTTATTCGCACCGTCTTATCATTGCTGTCGCATGTCTCTTTATTATCATCGGTTATATACTGATGTCAGGTTCAGCAAACACACAGCAGGCTTTTAATCCCGATATCTTTTCGACGACAAGGATTGTTATCGCTCCGATGCTATGTATGGCAGGTTATCTGTTGATTATCGTCGGAATACTCTGGAAAAAATGAAAAGACAATCGAAACATGCCATAAAAGGCAGATTGATACATACGTTCATCCGTTTGTTACAACTGTGAAAGGCGACTGCAAGGGAAATGTGTACCTTTGCACAGCTAACTTAACAAAATAACAGACGATAAGATGAAACAATTACTTATTATTCTGACGATGGCATGGACTGCAATGAGCGTCCATGCCATTACTGTACCTGACACAATCTTTAACCGCTCTGAACACGAAGACTTCGCTTTTGGCGCCGATGTGAGTTTCGTGCCACAGATGGAGAGCTGGGGGACGAAATGGCTCGACAAGAATGGCAAGCAGAAGGATATCCTGCAGATTCTGAAGGAGCAAGGCATCAACAACATCCGCTTACGCGTATGGACGGTGAACAGCGGAGCCAGTAGCAAACAAGAGGTTGTCAGCATGTGCAAACGGGCCAAGGAGAAAGGTATGGGTGTGATGATAGACTTCCATTACAGCGACACTTGGGCTGACCCAGGCAGTCAAACCATTCCCTCTGCATGGACAGACCACAGTGTGGATGCGCTCGCTAAAAACATATATGACCACACCTACGATGTGCTATCAGCCATCAAGGCGGCAGGTGTCGTCCCGAAATGGGTGCAGGTGGGCAACGAGACGAAACGCGGAATGCTCTACCCCGTAGGGCAGACCAACAAAGGTGGTTCGGTGGCGTTCGCCAAGTTTGTGCAAAGTGGCTATAACGCTGTGAAGGCTGTGGATTCGACCATGCAAGTCATTGTACACTTACCCGATGGACATGATAACTCGCTCTATCGCAGTATCTTCGATGGTTTGAAGAAAAATGGTGCTAAGTGGGATATCATAGGTCTTTCGGCTTATCCTCGCTGGTCGCATCTTGACGGTCCGACAATGATTAATAAGGTGATGGCCAACATCAATGACCTGAAAAGCCGCTACCGCACCCCTTGCATGATTGTGGAGACGGGTCACTACCCCCGAGAGGCCGTTGCAGGCAACCAGTATTTGGTGGGTGTGATGGATAAGATGATTAAGAATGGTGACTTGGGATGCTTCTATTGGGAGCCCGAATCAATGGGCGGCTACGACATGGGCGCATGGGACGAGTCTACCCGCAAGCCTACTGTAATGATGGATGCTTTTCTGGGTGTGAAGCATACGGAAGTGTCGTGGCTGATGAAGGCGAAGATGACCTCACCGACTCCAGACCAGAGTTTTGAGGCTGGTGACCTTGAACTGAAGGCTCGCATACAGCATCAGCGCAAGAATCGTATTCATTCGGTGGAATTCCATTTTGACAAGAATACAGTCGGAACCTATACGGTGGAAGACCTCAGTTCTGTAGGGACAATAGCCACCATCCCATTTACTGTGAACGACACAACCATTGGCGTTCATACAGCATGGGCAAAAGCCACCGACACATCAAATAACACCCAGACCACCGACACCGTGAGTTTTTTTGTGGGTAGTTCGACGTTGTTCGATGCTGGTATTGTAGAGAATGGAGACCAAAAAGGAGGCACAGCACGTTGGGGCATCTCGGTGACTGAGGCTGGACATTATCGCCTGGCATTCAAATACAGCAGTCCAGCGCTTCGCAGAACAGAGATACGTGTTGACGGAGACAGCATCTGTAAAAGCTTTTTCCAAAAGAACTCGGGTGGCTACCACACCCTTGACATCGAAATAACGCAACCTGGCAATCATGAGCTACTACTGACCGCAACGGGCAATACAGGCTTGCCCGATATCACATCACTGCGTGTTTTCCCCTTAGAAGGACAGGACGCACCATTGCCAAGCGATTTGACAGGCATCACCAGTCAGCGCATCGGCGATGATGATGAAATGGTGGATGTTTACAGTCTCTCGGGAGTGTTTGTCCGCAGAGTGCCGCAGTCTCAGTTGGGAATCTCGCTGGGTGCTCGGTCGTCGGCAGTGGTCTCTTTGCCAAATTGTGTGGGAGGAACACTGTACATTGTTCGGAAGCAACGGCTGAAATAGCTGACCGATGAGAAACCCGTGGCGTAACTGACCTCGGTGACGGTCAGTTGCCCTTCGCGCAGCAATTCTGCAGCACGTCGAAGGCGGATGGTACGGATGAACTCTGTGGGTTTCTGGCCTGTGAGTGATTGGATTTTGCGATAAAGGGTCATTCGGCTCATGCACAGGTCGTTGCTCAATTCTTCTACAGTGTATTGGTCATTGCTCAAGTTTTTCTCTACTTGGGCAATGGCTTTTTGAAGAAGTAAGGATCCTTGTGGCTCCAGAGCAGAAGGAGTCGTCTGAGATTCAGAAGTCTCTTCGCTTGTAGTGTGGGATGGAGCTGGTGCCTTCATCATTTCAAGGAACTTGTCACGTTGGCGTCTTAAGATGTAGTTATATATAGCGAGAGCCACGATGCCAATGACTACAAGCAAATAGACGCACCACATCCACCATGACGTGAGCCATTTAGGCACCAGTTCCACGATGATGTCACGCTCGGGCTGGCTCCAGCGGCCGTCAGGCATGGTCTCTTGCAGTTCTATGCAGTACACGCCGTCGGCTTCTCGGCTCTGCTGGCGTAGTGTGTGACGCTCGGTATCGTAAATCCGTACGTAGCGGTCATAGACGATGACCAGCCTTTCGGCGCTGTCGGTGTTCATGGCAATGATGCCGTCACCATGTTCGTTGGCCGCATAACTGTCAGTCGTCAGTTGTCCGTCCTTGTAACGGTAAAGCTGTCCGAATATGGTGCCGAGCCATAGTGTTCCGTCAGCGGAGAAAGTCATGGCTGCTACATCTTTAGTGTCGGGTAGCACCACGTCTTCAACTTCCGACGCTTGCGCCTTTCGGCGTATATCCTTACCAGTGCTGAACCATAGCGTTCCATCCTCGGAATAAGTGATAGCCGTGGGGCGAGCAGACAATTGACGGGCCATACGTACGGAGTCGGCATATTGGGTGGTGAGGAATCTCCCTATATTCCATAAAAGGGTATTACCGATAGCAAAGGATTCGCCTTGGCGGTTAGCCACTAACAAACGTCCATGATGGTCAAGCGACATTCTGCCCATGGCCATAGGGACATTGTCCATGATGGAGTCAAGCGTGATGGCCTTTAGTTCTTCTCCAGTCTTGTAAACTTGCAGCCTGTCAATCGTGCATGCGTATAGACGGTCGCCTGAAGCTGAGCGCTTGAGGTCGGTGCAGATTCCTTGTCCAGCCTGTGGTTGCAGATCGACACTGCCCTTATCTGGATGATAGCGGACAATGCCGTTTCCCAATGTTCCTACCCATAGACAGCCAGCAGAATCGTCAGCCAGTACTGTCGGTGCAGCGTCGAGCGGCCAAGGTGCTTCGACCAGGCTGTCGCCTTTCAAATAGAGCAGACCGCCCTCCCATTGAGTGGCCCAAATGCGTCCGTTGCCATCCTCAAAGAGCCGCGCCACATATTTCTGAGGTGAAATGTAGGCAGCACGAAGAGTCAGTGTACTGTCAAAACGATACACTTTCATGTTAGCAGTCAGCAACACATCGCCATTGTGCAGCAACAAGATGTCGTCCACCCGTTTGTCATCGACCTCTTCCAGACGTCTGATATTGAAATCGTTCTTGTCGAGCGCATAAGCACCATGGAAGGTTCCAATAATGATGTGATGCTTCGCCTCGGCCAGACAACCCACATTGTTGCTGCCCAGCAGTTCCGGACGTTCAGCATCGCTACGGAAAACGTCCATCTGTCGTCCGTCGTCGCGACACACGCCGCCACCTTCAGTAGCATACCACAGACAGCCTTCGCTGTCCTCCATCACGAACAGCACATTACTGGACGAAAGTAGTTCCTGATTGGGTAGTTTTAAATACTTCTGACCTTGTGCGGCCAAACTCAGCGGTATCAGTAGCCATGTCAAAATGACCATTATGATGTTTTGCATGATGTCTCCTTAATATTATAACACAAAGTTACATAATTTCATTGAGATGTGACATCTGTTCAATGCTCTTTTAGAAAATTTTTTATACTTTTGTATCCTAACTTTTTGTAACCAATTAATAATTTACAATACTTACCATCATGAAGAAAACCATTCTTTTGACGATGAGCTTCATTGCCATCATCACAACCGCCTCTGCTCAGGGGCAGCGTCGTCCACGTTTCCAGCGTGAGGCTTTCCAGACAGACAAACCTATGGTCCACGACCCCGTAATGGCCAAGGAAGGCGACACCTATTATATCTACGCTACGGGCATGGGAATCCAGCAGATGACATCGAAAGACCGCAAGACATGGACAGTGTTGCCACAACCCGTGATGACGGTCATCCCAGGTTGGACCACCGACTCTGTGCCAGGTTTCGGCAATCATGTCTGGGCTCCCGATGTCATCCAGTGGCATGGCCGCTGGTGGATGGCATACAGTTGCTCAACCTTCGGTAGGAATGGTTCGGCTATCGGTCTTCTCAGCAGTCGTTCTTTGGGCGCTAATATATGGAAAGATGAGGGGTGCATCGTCACATCACACACATGGAAAGTGAACGCTGACGGCCAGACGTCGGGCGACAATTGGAATGCCATTGACCCGAACTTCGTCATCGATGACACTGACACACCATGGCTCGTATGGGGCTCCTTCTGGGATGGCATACAGTTGGCGCGCCTTGACTCCACTATGCATCTGGCCACTAAGCCTGTGACCATAGCCCGCCGCCACCGCCCCGGTGATAAGAATGCTGCAGAGAACCCCACGTCTCGCTTCGCCGGTCCCAACGCTATTGAGGCGCCTTTCATCTTCCGCCACAATGGCTACTACTACCTTTTTGTATCTTGGGATTATTGCTGCCGTGGGGCCCAGAGCAACTACCGTGTGGCTGTTGGACGCAGTAAGAATGTGAGTGGCCCCTACCTTGACCGCGAAGGCAAAGACATGCTTTTGGGAGGCGGAACGCTTATCCTAGAGGGCGACAAGACTGAATGGGAAGCTGCTGGACACTGCGCTGCCTACAACTTTGACGGGGAAGACATCTTTGTCTGCCATGGCTACAGTGCCACCCAGAATGGTGCCGCCATGCTTATCCAACGGACCATCAATTGGACTTCTGATGGATGGCCAGAGCTTGTAACTAACAAATAAAACTACTGAAGTTTCGGAAGTTATAAAATGAAGTTAAATAAGGAGTTAAGCCAGCATGCTGGCTGGAAGTTAAGCACTTTCGTGCTGGACGATACTACAGCAATTAAATGCTATCGTCCTGTGCAAAGCACATAACTCCCAAGAGCGTAGCGAGTTTACTTCCATTTTTACTTCCGAAAGATGGGGAAAACTATATAAACAAAGCTAAAACTAACTAACA
>JAEEGF012494834.1_pt1 | contig 12316 bp, 11 predicted proteins | sample 9134171 | NCBI WGS metagenome assembly JAEEGF01 (sample SAMN16246542, study PRJNA631951) | gut metagenome | biome: gut microbiome; feature: rumen; material: AP-attached | host: Bos | place: Iran: Karaj | collected 2018-10 | reverse complement strand
TAGTAGGTAATATGTGGTTAGGACCTGCAAAATAGTCTCCCAAAGGCTCTGAAGAATAGTGTCCAAGGAAAAGAGCTCCTGCATTCTTGACCTTAGTCATTACTTCAAATGGATTCTTTGTAATAATCTCACAGTGCTCTGAAGCAATTGCATTGGCAGCTTCTATGGCATCATCCATGTTTTCTGCAACAAATGCATAGCCATAGCTATCAAGTGACTTTTGTATTATCTCTTTTCTCTCAAGAACTTCTAAGAACTTATCTATCTCTTCTGATACCTTGTCAGCAACTTCCTGAGAAGTTGTCACAAGTATGGCACTTGCCATCTCGTCGTGTTCGGCCTGTGACAGAAGATCTGCAGCAACCCATCTTGGATTGGCAGTTTCATCAGCGATGACGAGGATCTCAGAAGGACCTGCTATAGAATCAATTGACACATGTCCAAAACATGCCTTCTTGGCAAGAGCTACGAAGATATTGCCGGGGCCTGTGATCTTGTCTACCTTAGGTATAGATTCTGTGCCAAAAGCCATAGCTGCTATAGCCTGAGCTCCGCCAACTTTATAAACTTCTGTAACGCCTGCAATATCTGCAGCAACAAGAGTTCCTGCATTAAGTGATCCATCCTTTGAAGGAGGTGTAACCATTACTATACGCTCAACTCCAGCGACCTTGGCAGGGATCACGTTCATTAAAACAGAACTCGGATACGCTGCCTTGCCTCCCGGAACATATACACCTGATATTTCAACAGGAAGGACTCTCTGGCCCAGTATTGAGCCGTCATCCTTGGTTGTAAACCAGGACTCTCTCTTTTGCTTCTCGTGGAAGTCTTTGATATTGGCAGCAGACTTCTTCATTACTTCGATAAACTCCGGATCGAGCTTTTTGTAAGCTGCATCGATCTCGTCTCTTGTGACTTTGATCGTATCTTTAGTGATCACGCACTTATCGAACTTCTGCGTGTATTCAAAGAGAGCTTTATCGCCTTTTTCTCTTACATTACTTATTATATCATTTACTGTGTTTTCGTATTCGGTATAGCTTGCAGGACTTCTCCTTTTTAGGATGTCGAGAAGTTCTGATCTTGATTCATCAGTAAGCTTAACTATTTTCATTATGTACTCCCTAATTTAAAGATGATAGATAACTGTTACATTAACACTCTTTAAGTGCAGCCTTCATATCTGCAATCAGTTTTCTGATCCTGTCATTCTCCATCTGCATGCTGACAGGGTTCACTATGACTCTTGCAGATAAAGGGCAGATCTCTTCGAGAACTTCAAGGCCATTAGCTTTGAGTGTTGATCCGGTCTCAACTATATCAACAATAACATCTGAAAGCCCTACAATAGGGCCAAGCTCTACAGAGCCGTTTAGTTTGATAATATCAACTGTCTGATTTTTCTTATTATAAAAATAGTTCTTGGCAATGTTTGGATACTTGCTGGCTACACGTATCATCTCATGATGGCTCAGAAGATCCTTGGCAGATGGTGGTCCTGCAACGCACATCCTGCACTTTCCAAAGCCAAGATCCAGAACTTCATATACATTTCGCTCTTCTTCAAGGATCGTATCCTCGCCGACTATGCCTATATCTGCAGCGCCATACTCAACATAGGTCGGAACATCCGGACCTTTTGCAAGGAAGAATCTTAGTTTTAACTCTTCATTAGTAAAAATAAGTTTTCTGGTCTCCTTGTCAGTTACTTCCTCGCACTGTATACCGCATTTTTCCAAAAGTTCCATAGTGCTTTTGACAAGTCGCCCTTTACCAAGGGCAAATGTTAAATATCTCATTGGCAGTTCTCCGATTTTTTGGGAATCACTATAAGTATCATTTAAATAGTTTGAAAAATCATTCATGTTTAAGAACTATATAATAGCCTTGAGCTCTTTTGCTCTGAACCATGGCCAGTTTGCTTTCATAATCGCTGTCGCTATATGTAACAACATCTGGTTCCTGGCTATAAGATATCGGAATATTCTGACTATACAGAGCGCTCATTATATATTCAAGATCGACCATGTAGCCTATTGCCGGAGCATCCTTGCCAAACTTTGAAAGGAGGTTATCATATCTGCCGCCCTTGGCTATCGCATCGCCTACGCCGTATGTGTAAGCTCTGAACATGACGCCTGTATAGTAATTGTATTCTGAGAGCATAGCAAGGTCGAAGTATACATTGCCAGACACTCCATACACATCTAAAAGATGATACAGATTCTTGAGCCTTTCTATAGAAGATCTGGCTCTTCTACTTACGATATCAGCAGCACCTTCCTCAAGTTCATCAGCGGTTGTGAAATCGGGCATATGGACAAGGACATCAGCATACTTGGAATCTATCCTGCCATCTGCGACCAGCTGATGGAGGTATTCTTCAAGAGCAGAATAATTACGGCCTGCAAGGTACTGTCTTATCTGATTCTCAGTGTCTTCATCTATCCCGGCTTCCTCGACTATACCTTTAAAATAGTCAACATCACCAATAGTAACCTTAAAATCGGTAAGGCCTGTTGCTCTTATAGATTCGATCATCATAGCGATCATCTCTGCATCAGCCTTGACTGATCCGTCACACATAAGCTCGGCACCCATCTGGGTATGCTCACGGAGCTTACCTTGAAGTCTGTGAGTATTGATAAAGATATTGCCGCTGTAACATATCCTTACAGGATCGTTATCTTCCATAAAATACTTGGCGATGCATCTTGCAACAGATGGAGTAAAATCAGGGCGAAGAACAAGTGTATTACCTTCATTGTCGAACACCTTATAAAGATCTCTTGCACTAGCCTGACTTATCTCCTTGGCAAAAACATCATAGAATTCAAATGTCGGAGTCAGGATATTCTCATATCCGTAGCGGTACATGATCTCCTTGATCTTATGCTTAACAGTACTGCGTTCATAAGATTCTCTGCCATAAACGTCTCTGACGCCTTCAGGTGTATGGACAAGTTCTTTGCTCATAAATTCCTCCGATGCTTTATTATGGTAACGTGCTACCTCGCTAATCAATTACTAAGAAAGAGTATACAGGACAATCCTGCATATGTCAAAGATTTTTTAATCTCTGGTTTCAAGATCTTTTTGTAAAGCTTCAAGATAAGGTACAAATCCATCAGCTTTATGTTTTATAAAATAGTCAGTATTAAGTTCATCAAAACGAAAGCTCTTACGCCCGCCTGACTGCGCTCTGTCCCAGAAAACTTTAAGATCCTTGTAAGGCAGATAATACATCTCATCTCTGCCTGTGTAATATATAAGAAAAAAGGCTATCCCGTCCTGCTTCTCAAAATTCTCCATAAAAGCCACCTGATGCGGGTGAATATTCTGTAAAGAAAATGTATTCACCGCACATTCCTTAGCATCGAAGCATACAGGAATCCCCTGTACAGCACCGATATAGTCGACGGTACTCTTCTGGTCAAAATAAGCAAGAGTGATATGCCTTGTTTCTTTGTCTATATTGATAGGTGTAATAGGGGTAGGGATCTTCTGAATAAGCGCCAGCCCCTCCGCAAGATATCTTTCATTGGTACGATTGATCATGTCTTCGAGAACAGAGCCTCGAAGGCCTCTGGAATTCCATGTCGCCATACAAATCCTCAAAAAGAAATATAGTAGATTTTGTAATACAAAAATACTTATTTAGTCATCACATAGCTGATCAGTCAATGATTGTGATCGATCAGTCATAAGTAGTAACAATATCTAATCAAACTTATCTTTTACAAGATTTTTAAACTTAGAATATAAAGGGGCTACAATCTCCATTCCCGCAAGATTGCCAAACGCAGCTTCATCATTAGGGAACTCTAGTCTGTAGCAATGAAGAAGCTGAGACTTAAGTCCATAAGTCTGTTTAAAGTTCTCATTGACCTTCTCATCACCGTATTTGGGGTCTCCTACTATTGGATGACCTATTCCTGACAGATGAGCCCTTATCTGATGAGTTTTACCTGTACGAAGTTCTACTTCAAGGTAAGTCAGATTCCACTTCTTATTGACGGATACAGGACTATAAGCTGTTTCTATATAAGATGAGTTATTGACTTTGTCGGTCTCCGGGTCATTAGTAATAGACGTTTCTTTTTTGGGCTTGTTATATAATTTAACATTATTCGGATTATCGTTATCCAGATTATCGTTATCCAGATTATCATTATCAGACTTATAATTATCAGACTTATCATTAAGATCCGATATATTTCTGACTGTGACCGTGTTGGTCTTACTATCTTTTTTCAGAAGTCCTTTGATCTCTTCCGGCTTATCTATGATCCCTGATACGACTGTTCTGTAATATTTCTTAAAAGTCCTGTCTTTAAGCCCTTTAGCCATCATCTGTGCGCCTTTTAAGCTTTTGGCGCAGATAACGATTCCTGATGTATTACGATCAAGGCGGTTACATACAGATGGCCTGAAGGTGATCAGGTCATCTGGTTCAATTGCAGTTGTATCCAGAAGATACCCCACTATCCACTCATTAAGCGATACATCACCTTGTTCTGCTTTTTGAGTAAGAATCCCTACAGGTTTATTAACAAATACAACATCCTTATTTTCATAGATAACATCTATTCCTTTAAGGCTTTTAAATGCCTTCTTGAATTCCGTTACGGATACACCTTCGCCTCTTTGTGCTCTGGCAAGTCTGTCATTGGCAAATTTAAGGAATGTATCGTCAGAAAGCCACAGGGTCACGATATCTCCAACTTGAAGTTTCTCCTGACCTGTAGCTTTTTTGCCATTAATAACGATATTCTTTTTACGAAGCATCTTGTAGATAAATCCCGTAGATGCTTTGGACAAGTACTGCCCCAGAAACTTATCAAGTCTCTTACCGGCCTCGTTGTCTTTAATAATAAATTCTTTCATATGATTACTATCTGATCACCTTTATAACAATGTTTGAGACTTTTTTATAACGAAATTGATTCCAGTATTCCGGATACTGTCTGAATAGTTCCGGGAACCCAGGCATCTTCTATAGCTTTTGGATCTATGTTGTGATCTTTTCTAAGCTTTTCGAGCTGGTCAAGACGTCTGCAATAGTCATCAACATTACGAAATATTTTAATAGTATAGTCATGGTATTTACTAAGCGATATCTGGTTCTTAATATGCTCCTGACAATCTTGTATATCCATATCCTTATCTTCAGTATATCCCGCAATATTCTTCTCAAGAACTGTTATAGCGCCAACATTGTAGGTGCTCTTCTCAGAAGTAAGGCTTAGATCATAGATCATATTAAGTGATCCTGCATGCGCTGTAATCTTCTCATAAGAAGACCTGGCAAGCGGAATAGCTCTATAATACATTATAAGATTGATAATGCTCCATCCAAGAGGAAGACAGCCAAGAGCCGCCACTATAGAGAATATATTCTTATTGGTCTTAGTAAATAATAGACCTATAATAAAAAGACCTAATATTACACCTCCCATGATCAATGATCTTACGATCGCAACTTTCCTTTGGTACAAAATATGGCCAAAATCGCCTTTGTATACTCTTTTCATGTAATCTAACATCCTTGATATATAATTATTAATATTTTAAACAAGTGTTACTCATAGGGCTTTTTTACTTTTAGTAAAAAACTTATTGATCACTGCCGTTATTATCAGTAAGCATCTTTATCTCTTCATCAGTAAGTCTTCTGTACTGACCAAGTTCAAGGCTTTCACCAAGACTTATAGATCCCATTCTGATCCTTCTAAGATAGAGAACTTCATTGCCTACAGCTTCCATCATTCTTTTGACCTGATGAAATCTTCCTTCATGTATTGTAAGAAATACAACAGGGCGGCCCTCTTTGTCTGTATCACCGCGTTTTACAACAGCAGGAAGTGTTATGTCAGGTGTCCCGTCTTTTCTCACATCGCCTATATCTACGCCCTTTGTAAGCTTATCGATATCATCATCCGAAAGTTCCTTTTTAAGATGAACTTCGTATTCCTTATCAACATGATGACTAGGCGATAAAAGTCTGTGGATGAGCTGTCCATCATTGGTTATCAGTAGCAGGCCTTCAGTATCTATATCAAGCCTTCCTACAGGTGATAGGTCCTTAACATTCTCATCTTTAAGAAGATTAATGACTGTTGTAGTCCTACCGTCTCTTGTCGCAGAAATAACGCCGTCCGGCTTATTGAGCATGTAATAACGGAACTTCTCATATACAAGTTCCCGCCCCATAAATATAACCTTATCGGCGTTTTCATCTATATGCATATCTGCTTTTTTGACGGGCTGTCCATTAACTGTGACAGCCCCGTTTTTTATGTGTTCTTTGATCTGTTTTCTGGTTCCTATTCCAAAATCAGAAAGAAATTTATCAAGTCTTTGCACTTTTTCCTCTACTTTGTTAAAAAATCTATTAGCTGTAATGACAGTTACATGCTAACTTTTTATATTAAAATGATAATTACTTACTAATCGATATAGTACTGCTTGTAGTCTTAAGATCATACTGATTGTATACCTGTATCGTCAGACTTGCAGCTGATTTGGACGGGTCATTTATAACAACTGTATTGGTCGTCTTACTATGATCCCATGCTACTACGTATGACCAGTTCTTACCACCGTCAAAGCTGTATCTATAGTAGATAATAGGTGTTTCAGGATCTGATGCAGTAATACTGGCAGTGATATCTCCGGTTGATTTATTCATAACTGCCGAGTTAAGTGTACATACAGTAGGCGCTGTGAGATCATTGGCCATAACTTGAGTAGGAGTCTTAACATCAACATTCTTGTAATTAGAATAATCTATAGAAAGCTTAGATGACTTAAGACCGAAATACTTAGCAATAGCTGTAGCATCTGCAATTCCCAGTGCCTGATAAGGATCTGCCTGAGAACGGATCCAGGCAAGATCTGCCGGATGATCTATATAGCAGTGCTCTATGATAACAGCATTTACATCATAATTTCTTGCATGTCTTATGATCCCGTAGTAGTCACCATTATTGCCAAGTCTTGTCTTGATACCTCTTATATACAGGCCAAGCTTGGACAGTTCAGCTACTTCCGCGCTTGCAAACTCATATCCGTTTTCATAATACTTGTCATATGCAGATACCCATACTTCAGATCCGCACAGATCGTGATCTACAGATGCGTTAAAGTGTATGGAATACATAAAGTCTGCATTTACACTCTTGGCAAATTTAACACGGTCTTCAAGGCTTACAACAGTATCTGTAGTTCTTGTCATATAAACAGTAACATTGTCAAAACTTTCAAGATAAGCTTTGGCATAATTTGCAACTTTAAGAGTGATCTCTTTTTCACTGATCCCGTTGTACTGGGCACCAAGATTCCTGTCACCGGTACCACCGTGCCCCGGATCTAGCACGATCACAACATTGTCCTTGGCTGCATTTACTGTAAAAGTGGCATTTTCAGAAGTAAATAATAAAATAAATACCATAGCTGTCAATGCAAAAATACTAATAAATGGCTTAATCTTTTTACTCATCAAAATTCCTCCCACATATTTATCAGTTATAGATTATATAGATCGATATCATAAAGGGCAAAATCCATATATACAATTCCAATTACATTTTATACAATTGATAATACTTATAAAAGATAATCTTCTAAAAAAGCGACCGGTAATGGTACCAGCCGCTTTTATAAATAGTCTAATCTTAAATACCTGCATCGCCAACAGGTGCGTCCATATTCGGCATATCTGCATCAAAGTCCTCTAAGGGAGCGTTAGCACCCTCTGCTACGCCGGAAGCTTCAGGACTAGCATATGCAACTTCCTGTGAAGGAGCCGGCTGTGCCGCAACAGGTGGAGCAAGCTCTGCCCTGTTGGATTTAACCATTTCTGCATAATTGGTAAGATCTGTAAGAAGACCTTCATAGTGTCTGTTGGTAGAATCAATAGAACCCTGAAGTATAGCCTCTACTTCTGATAAAAGAGTGTCAGTATACTGTACAGCAGAAGCTTTCATATTGTTAGCTTCAACAGTAGCTCTGTCAAGAAGTTCCTGAGCCTGCTTGGCTGCCGAGCTGACAACCTGATTGGCCTGCTCGTAAGCCTGACGCATGATCTCATGTTCATTGATAAGCTCATTGGTCTGAGCCTGTGCATTCTCTATGAGCTGCTGAGCTTTAGCTCTGGCATCATTTAAAATTGCTTCCTTGTTGGAAACAATCTTCTGATATCTTTTAATCTCATCTGGAGTTTTGGATCTGAGCTCATGAATGAGTTCGTTGATCTCCTCTTTATTGACCCTTACATCAGTATTAGAAAAAGGCACCTTGGTACAACTATTGATATATGCCTCGATTTCATCAATCAAAAGCTCGATTTTACTGCTCATGTAAAGTTCCCCCGTTTTAGTTTAGATGTTTGTTGTATTTAAGTTCCAGAGCTTTATAAACATTCTCAGAAACCATTCCTGATACTTCGCCGCCATAGCTGGCAATCTCTTTGACAGTTGAGCTGCTAAGATATGAATAACGAAGATTGGTCGTAAGGAAAACAGAGTCAACATTGTTATGAGATAATTCCCTGTTAGTCTGTGCGATCTGAAGTTCATACTCGAAATCAGTGATAGCACGAAGACCTCTCACAACTATATGTATGCTTTTTTCCTTACAATAATCAATTAACAGGCCATCATATGAATCCACTTCTACGTTCTCAAATTCATCGACAGCTTCTTTTATCATTTTAACACGTTCATCTACCGAAAACAACGAACTCTTAGCCGAGTTATGCATAACAGTAACAATGACTTTATCAAACATCATTGATGCTCTTTTTACGATATCAAGGTGTCCAAGTGTAACCGGATCAAAAGAACCAGGATATACTGCTATTTTCATGAGTTTGCCACCTTTTTAAGAAAAACATGTTTGTTATTCTTGTATGTCTTTTCTCTTTTTATTTCATAGCCAAGTCCCTCAGCAAAGGAAAAATCCTCTTCAAGACTTGCTTCGCATATGATAGTCGTATATTCAGATACATAAGGAAGTGACGCAAGAGTCCTTAATGTATGCTCATAAAGATCCGCTTCATACGGAGGATCTATAAATATAATATCTACCTCTTTTTCATGAATGGATCTAAGAGCCATCGCTGCATCCTTCTTGATGATAGTTGACTTCTCATCAAAATGACACTTGTGCACATTGGCTGTGATGCACTTAATAGGCTCGCCGCCTCTGTCTATAAAGTATGCATGTCTGGCGCCTCTTGAAAGAGCTTCTATTCCGATTCCGCCGCTGCCTGCATAAAGATCGATAAACACAGCTCCCGGAACTTCCATCTGGATCATGTTAAAAAGAGTCTCTTTGATCCTGTCCTGTGTGGGACGTGTATCATCGCCTTTTGGTGTAATAAGTGGGATACTACGCGCTTCACCTGCTATTACTCGCATGCGCTATCCTCCTTTAATATGTGCTTTATTATAGTATTGTATAGAAATCATAGATCCAAAGATCACTGATTCTTGAATCTATGATCCGGATTCATTATTTGAGCTTGATCTTAGAGCCTTTGGTATTACGTCCTGCAATCTTGACTGTTCCTATGTCAAAAGACTTCTCGCCTATACTTACTTCTCTGGTCTCTTCAGGCTTAAGAAGCCATACATCACGTACGCTGTCATTCTTGGTAAGATTCATGCCATGAACACCAACTGCTGTCTTTTTCTGATCAGGAACCTCTTCAAGAAGGAATCTGAGTCCATAGCCATTCTCTGTATATAATACGCAGCTCTCTTCATCTGTTACAACAGATACACTTATAAGCTCATCGCCTTCTGCCAGTTTAGTTGCTGCTACAAGTTTTCTGGTAACATCAAACTCTCCGCCGCTTACTATTTTCATCATGGCTGATTTGGTAACAAAAAGCAAGCGGTAAATATTAAGTGATGACTGAGGCAGCACCGCAATAATCTGTTCCTTGGTAGTATCATAATTGGATACATTGTCTATCGGAACACCCTTATCACGCATCTTACCTGCAGGAAGATCCTGAACTTTGATGGTGTGAAGATTGCCAAGATGTGTAAATACGCAAATCCTGCTGGTATTTTTCACCTTAAAGCTGTACTTAAAGTCATTCTTGATAGTATCAAAGTTCTTGTCATATGTTGTAGCATCAATAGTCTTGGCATAGCCAAAACGGTCCATGATAAATGCTACATCGATCTCTTCTTCAGGCTTTTCTTCATATACAGCCTCTTCAAACTGACCGACTTCTGTACGTCTCTTCTGCCTGTATTCATTACGTATATTCTTAAGCTCTTCCTGAATGACCATAGACATGGAAGTTCTGTCTTCAAGAATATCCTCATATCTGTAAATATTGGCAACAGTCTCTTCATGCTCCTTGATAAGAGCATCAAGCTCAAGTCCGATAAGTTTGTACAGACGCATCTCAAGGATAGCATCTGCCTGGCGCTCAGTAAAATGAAGCTGAGAAGCCATAACCGCTGATTCACGTGACTTGAAGTTGATACCTTCTGTTATACCATTTACAAGACACTCTTTAGCCTGCGCACGTGTCTTAGATCCTCTTAAGATCTCAATCACAAGATCTATAACATTACAAGCCTTGATAAGACCTTCCTGAACTTCCTTTTTGTCAGTCTCTTTCTGAAGAAGTGTTGTATACTTGCGGCGCGCTGTCTCAAACTGAAAATCGATCGAAGCCTGAAGTATGGACTTAAGGCCCATAGTCTCAGGACGTCCGTTGTAGATAGCAAGCATATTAACGCCAAAAGTATCTTCAAGCTTGGTCTTCTTGTAAAGAAGATTTGTGAAGTTATCTACATCTGTATCCTTTTTAAGTTCAATAACTATGCGGATACCTTCTTTTGAAGACTGGTTGGAGATATCAATGATATCATTTGTAACCTTCTTCTCAGCAAGTGCTGCTACATCTGAACAGAACTTACCGATTCCGGCGCCTATCATGGTATATGGTATCTCACTGATGATAAGGTTTATGTGACCGTTTTTGGCCTTTTCTGTCTCAACCTTACCTCTGATACGGATTTTACCTTCGCCTGTTTCATAGATAGCTGCCAGTTCGTCCTTGTTGATAACTATACCACCTGTAGGAAAATCAGGTCCTTTGATATATTTCATGAGCTGTTTTGTTGACAATGTCTCGTCCTGCATAAGGGCTATCTCAGCATCTATAACCTCAGCAAGGTTATGAGGAGGAGTACTTGTCGCCATACCAACAGCTATACCTTCAGATCCGTTGACCAGAAAGTTAGGAATCTTGACAGGCAGAACTGAAGGTTCCTTCTCTGTAGCATCAAAGTTAGGTACAAAATCTACGATGTCCTTGTCAAGATCAGCAAGAAATGTCTCCTGTGTGATACGGGCAAGTCTTGCTTCTGTATATCTCATTGCAGCAGCGCTGTCGCCTTCGATAGTACCAAAGTTACCGTGTCCGTCTACTAAAGGCAGCTCTTTCTTAAAGTCCTGAGCCATAACTACGAGACAGTCATATATTGAGCTGTCACCGTGCGGGTGATATTTACCCATTGTATCACCAACGATACGGGCACTCTTTCTATACGGGCGATCGTATCTGATACCAAGCTCATACATATCATAAAGAGTACGTCTCTGAACGGGTTTGAGTCCATCCCTGATGTCCGGCAGAGCACGTGCAACTATAACACTCATCGCGTAGTCTATATAAGACTGCTGCATTATTTCAGAATATTCACTTCGAATAATCCGCTGTTCTTCCATAAATTCCTCGCAAAATGTTTTTTATAAAGTATTTGGAACTTAATTGACATCTAGTCAATCATCCCAAGGCATATTTATATGTTTGTAGTTGCATGACATAAAGTTCATGCACTATCCTCTTAAGCCTGAAAATCAAGCTCTGCATCATCTGCATGGTCGTGAATAAATGCACGTCTTGGCGGAACATCTGTTCCCATGAGAAGTTCAGTCATATGAGATGCTGTCTTGGCATCATCAATTTCTACAACACGCATCATCCTGTTATTGGGATCAAGAGTTGTCTCCCAGAGCTGCTGTGGATCCATCTCACCGAGACCCTTATATCTTTGAAGTGTAAAATTACCCTTGTGGGTAGCACGATACTTCTCAAGAGCCTTATCATCATACAGATACTCTTCCTTGCCTTTGGACGGGATAACCTTATAAAGAGGGGGCATAGCTATATACACATGTCCCTGCTGTATAAGTTCCGGCATAAATCTGTAGAACAATGTCAGAAGAAGTGTTGCGATATGAGCACCATCCACATCCGCATCGGCCATGATGACTATCT
>JAEEGF012363841.1_pt1 | contig 12316 bp, 13 predicted proteins | sample 9134171 | NCBI WGS metagenome assembly JAEEGF01 (sample SAMN16246542, study PRJNA631951) | gut metagenome | biome: gut microbiome; feature: rumen; material: AP-attached | host: Bos | place: Iran: Karaj | collected 2018-10 | reverse complement strand
AAGAAGACAAAATAACAAATCTCAAGCAAAAGGAACAGCAGTCCTTTTACAACCTGACCATATCTGATATTGGCAAGTCCACAGAAGATATAGCTGAGTTTGGAGAAGATGTCACCTTTTGTAAAAGTAGTGATAAAATTTCTGCGCTTATACTCTCTATCCATTTTAAGCTCCCTATAAAGTATTATCGGGGCCGCAGATGCAGCCCCGATAAAGAAACTACTTCAGATTACTCTGTAAGTGTTCCTGTGATGCTGTCTACGAGTGCATCAAGCTTTTCCTGTGCATTGGCTTTTGTGATCTCGCCGGAAATAACGCCCTCGCCAAATGCCTGTGCAGGTGTCCAGTAGTCGCCCATCTTGGAGATTGAAGGCTGGTTTGTAGCCTTTGATGCCTGAACGTTGAGTGCAGATGCGATCTCATCGTTTGCGATCTCATCAGAAGATGCAAGTGAGTTAAGTACAGGAACGTCGCCCTGATTCTGGAATCTTGTAAGGCTGTTCTCAGGGTTTGCAAGGAATACTGCAAGCTGCTGAGCTGCAAGAGGATAAGCTGTTGTTGACTTAACTGTGATTGTCTTGAAATCAACGAAGTTTGAAAGCTGTACGTCCTTGCCGCCGATGTTGGCTGTAGGAAGTGCTACTGCACCGAGCTTGTCACCAAGAGACTCCTTATAGGAAGGGCCGCTCCATGCGCCGTCTGTGATAGCTGCAAGATTGCCTTCCTTGAACTCTGCTCCGCCTACGCCGTCCTTGTTCTCAAGGTACTTGGGGTTAGCTGCAAGATCAATGATGTACTCTGCTGCTGCAAGACCTGTCTCGTTGTTCCATGAGCACTCTGAAGGATCTTTTCCGTCAGCACCAAAGAGTGTGCATCCTGCGCCCAGGAAGAAGCTCTCGATGTACCATGAATTTGTGATGTTTGTGCTGAAGTTATACTGTGCACCCGTGTCCTTTGCAAGGATTGTCTCAAGGCTCTTAACATCGTCTGCTGTAAGGAGATCCTTGTTGTAATACCTGAAGTATGTATTGGGGGAGAAAGGTGCTGCGTATGTAAGACCGTCTACTGTTACAGCTGTGAGCGCACTCTCGGGAAGGTCTGATGCAATTGTCTCAAAGTCCTTGGTGATGGGAAGAAGAAGTCCTTTGTTTACCAGGTCTGCAACTCCGCCTGAAGGTGTGTAGAAGATATCTGCTGCTGTATCAGGATCTGTATTGAGCTGCTGAGGAGCCTCGTCGATACCCACAACTGCGATCTCATAAGTGATGTTGAACTCATCGTGAAGTGCATCAAACTCCTTAACTGCTGCATCTGTGTCATCAACTGCCTCTTCAGGAACCCAGATCTTAAGGGTTACGTCCTGTGTCTCTACAGGAGCTGCCTCAGCAGCAGGGCTGTCTGTGGTTGTTGTTGCTGTGTCAGTTGCAGCTGTTGTCTGTGCTGCGTCCCCTGCACTCTCACTTCCACATCCTGCAAGAGATGAAGCTGCAAGAACTGCTGTCATAAGTACTGCGCTTAACTTTTTCATTTTCATTACCTGATCCTCCTAAAATACTGGTTAATTGTTCTTTTGTTTTTTGTTCCCTAATGCATTAGTTTGTAGTTATTGGTTAATCGCTTTACCATGACTATAAACCAACACAATGGGATGGTCAATCCCTTTGAGGGCTTTTCTATGTTTTGTATAAAAACTGTTTACTTTGGTATGTGAGATACACCAAACCTTAACGAAAAAACAGGTTAACAAAGGTTAACGTCTTTACTGTTCCAGGAGATTTCTCACGGAATTTCTCTCCGCAACCCTGATCGGAAGTCTCTCATCCACTGCAAGATCCTTCTCTCCCCTGATCATTCTGAACAGGTAATCCGCGGCTTTTTCGGCCTTTACGTCAAAGTCCTGTGCTATCGATGTGAGCTTTGGAGTCATGTACTCGCAGTTCGGAAGGTTATCAAAACCCATGACTGAGATGTCGTAGGGAACCCTGATACCGCACTGGGAAAGTCCCTCAATAACTCCGAAAGCCACTATGTCTGACATGGCGGAAACTGCTGTGTATCCACCGTTTGAGAAGCCTATGTCCTGTCCCACATCCACAGCGTTAATATAGGTTGTGTCCGTGTAAAAGACATTGCTCTCTCCGAATTTTACCCCGCACTCCTTGCAGGCATCGGTAAATCCCTTGAACCTCTCTTTTATAACACCTTCTTCTGAAAACCTGGGCGTTACAAGGGCGATGTTCTTGTGACCCTTTCCTATGAGATATCTGGCTGCAAGATAACCACCGCGGTAATCTTCTATACCTACGTTAACTATGTTTTCAGAAGGCGCATAGGTGTCGATGAAGACCACCGGCGAGTCCACAAGCTTTTTTATCTCCCTTATCTCCTCGGTAAACACGCCCAAAAAGAAGGTTCCGTCCACGTTCCAGGAACTGAGAAGAGGGATGATGTCCTTGGGGGCGCCCACGCACCTGAGCATGAGGTAGTAGTCCTCATTTCTCACGCAGCGCTCGAGAGCCGCGATTATATGGGCATTGTAGGGATTGGTAAAAAAGTCCTCATCCCTGCCGAGGTAGGGAACAACCACGCCGATAATCCTACTCTCTTTCTTTGCCAGCGACCTGGCCATGGCGTTGGGCTTGTAGTTGGTCTCTTTTATTATCTCGTTAACCCGTCTTCTGGTCTCCTCAGAAACCTTGTGATTGTTGCCGTTAATGACGTTGGAGACCGTAGCGGTGCTGACTCCGGCCCTCTCTGCAATTATCTTAAGATTCATCTTTCCTCCAACACATAAAAAAGCGCGGTTTTCCACGTCTTTTATGATCATCGCTTAAAACAGTAAACATCTTACATTAAGCGGTTAACCAATTTTAACTATAGAAAACCTGCGCTTCAATGTCAATAGCTTTTTCTTACTCGCCTATTACAAGGAATTCCCAGGGTGAAAAGGTATATACATCTCCGGGGAGCTCTCCGCCATCACGGTATTCTGCTCCCATGCCGCTAAGCAGCACTGTTTCGTCCCCGGAAAGAATTCCCGAAAGGTCAACATCAGCCTGCTCCTTTTTGGAGAGATTGAAGATACACAGTATCTCTTTTCCCTCTGCCGCTCTCCTGTAGGCGAAGATATTCTTGTTGCCGGCATCCAGCACCTCAAAGCCATCGCCTGTGTTGTCGGAGTAAAGACAGGGGTTATCCTGCTTTAGATCAGAGAGCTTCCTTATAAGCCCCCTGTAGTCCTTTCCGGTCTTTTCCCAGTCGATGGTATCCTTATCCATGAAGGCAATTGCCTTGTCATACCCGATCTCATCACCGGAATAGACCATGGGAACGCCGGGCAGAGTGAAGATCAGTGTGTACATTGACGGGAGCTGTTCCTCCGGAAAAGCCTCTGCTATCGTTCTGTCATAGGAATTGACATCGTGATTGTCAAGGTAGTACATGGGGAAAGTGTTGTTCTCAGCCTTTGGAATGTAAAGCTTTATCCTGTCTGCCGTCTTTCCGCCCTTTCCAACTGCCAGCATCGTCTCATAGACCTTTGTGGCATAGTTGGAGTCAAAGGCGTAGTCCAGGTTTGCTTCGGCTACTCCTCCCAGGTCCTCCTCTATCATGTAGATGTCCTTTACACTGTCCAGCTCTTTTCTTGCCTCTTCCCAGAAATCAACGGGGACACCCGGAGCATAGTCGCATCTGAATCCGTCCACATCAAATTCGGTGACCCAGTACTTCATGCAGGCTATCATCTCTTTTCGCATGTCCTCATTGTCGTAGTTGAGGTCAGCCACGTCGGGCCATCCCATATTTTCAGGAGAAATGATCTCTCCGTCCTTCCGGGTGTACCAGTCGGGGTGCTCCGTGATCCATGGATTATCCCAGCCGGTGTGGTTGGCGACCCAGTCCAGGATAACGCGAAATCCCATTTCATGAGCCTTGTCAACAAGGGCTTTAAAGTCTTCTTTTGTGCCAAACTCCGGATTGACCTCACGGTAGTCGCTGACTGAATAATAGGATCCCAGCTTACCGGACCTGTTGGTTACCGATATCGGATGGATGGGCATGAACCAGAGGGTATTGATCCCCATCTCCTTTAAGGTATCAAGGTGTTCGGAGAATTCCTTTATGGTCCCGGATTCCGTGTACTGCCTGAGGTTTACCTCGTAAAGAACTGCTGTTTTCATAAAATCAGGAGCCTCAGAAACTGATAGTGCTGATCCTTCTTCTGCCGCAGGTGCACCTTCCGATGTAACTTCCTGTGCGTCATCCTGTGCAACTTCCCGTGCGGCATCTGTGACGTCAGAAGCCGTGCCGGTCACCGATGCTTCGGTATTTTCCACCTCCCCGGCCTCAGACAGAGGCTCCCCGCTTTCGGGTCTTGAAAAAGAACAGGCGCTGCTCATCAGTGTTATCCCAAGTAAAAAGATAGCTGTAAGTTTCTTCATGGTTTTGCTCCTTGTATGAAAATAGTGCAGATTATAGTTAATCGCTTAACCACAATCTACACTAATTCAATTTCTATGTCAAGAAAGCTTTAACCTCATCCAAAGAAGGCATAACCGATAGTGCCCCTCTCCTGGTGGTGATGATGGATGCAGCCGCATTGGCAAAGGTCAGGCATTCAAGGAGCATGTCCTGTGAAAGATTCTCAAGTCCATTTCTGTGAATGTAGTCGATCGCGCATGCACAGAAGGTATCACCCGCACCGGTGGTTTCTATCGTGTCGGGATTTTTAAAGCCCTCCTTCTTAACGACCGTGTCCCTGTAAAGCGCAATGCTTCCCTCGGCGCCAAGTGTCGCAAATACGATGGGGATATCAAATTCCTTTTGCAATTTCGCCGCACCTGCCTCGATATCAGAAAGGCCTGTGAACAGCTCCACCTCATTGTCGGAGATCTTGAGGATATCGCATTTTTCAAAGCCGTATCTCATGGCCTCAAGCGCCTCCTCTGCAGATCCCCACAGCGGTTCTCTGTAGTTTGGGTCAAAAGAAATAAGGGCGCCGCTTTCTTTTGCGATATCCACCGCCAGTTTTGTTGCCCCCTTCGCAGGCTCCGCTGTCATGGACAGCGTCCCGAAATGAAAGATATCTGCATTCTCGATGACAGCTCTTTTCACTGTGACATCCTCCGCAGTCAGCATCATGTCTGCCCCGGGCTTTCTGTGACAATGGGGACGGTTCTCTTTGTCACGTCCACATACCCAAAAACGTTCAGTCTTTTACAAATACCTGCACGACGTGGTTGGAATAGCCCATGAGGTCTGGGCGCTCTGCTGTTGCCTTCAGGTATTGCACCCACTCAGCAAAGGAAGCATCGGACATGTTGTTCACTGAATCCCTTATAACCTGAGACAGACCATTCGCCGCAAATCTTGGTCCTTTTGTTACCGGAAGCGTGTCAAGAACATTTTGCGTTAACTCATCAATTGTAGCTATAGTGTCAAGGTATATTGAGGATCCTGTGTTGTCAGTGACCCGTGCTGTGTCCCTCTCATATCCTATGCTCTTTATTTCTTCCGCGGGGTTTTCGTGTTGGAAGATGTATTGGATCAGCGGTGCATCCTGCAGGACAAAGGCTATGAATATCGGGCATCCTTTTTTGGCTACACGGACTGCTTCCTTTATTGCCGCCACCCTTTGGTCAAACTTGTGGAGATGATATATCGGGCCGAGCTCAAGGACAAGGTCATAGCTGTTGTCCGGAAACTCGTGCAGATCCAGAGCATTAGCCTGATGTACTGTTACGTTTTCTGTATCCTTGAACACTTCGTTCATCCTTGCAACGTTGTCCGGGTGAAGATCTATTGCATCGATAACATGGCCTTCCTTCGAGAGTTCTTTTGCATAAACACCACAACCGGCACCTATGTCGATGATGTTGGCCTTTTCGGTTATGTATTTGTGGATGTAGTGCATTGTCAGGATGAATTCAGTTTCGTGCGCCTTCGTGTAAGAGAGGCGATTTTCCTCACCGGCTCCGGCGTACTGCCTCAGATATAATTCCTGTAGTTCTTTTCCTTCAAGTCCCATTTTCATATCCTCCTTGTTTGTAATATTGCAGCCCCATCTGGGGCCCGAGACAATGGGGATGTCAAAAAGAACCGTCCCCGTTGTCACGTGACAAAGAGAACCGTCCCCGTTGTCACCAAAACAAAAAAGCACATCAGTCAGATTAATCTGTCCAGTGTGCTTTCAATAGAATCTTAGTTATGAAAACCTACACAGACAGATAAGACCTATCGGCTTACAGCTGTGCAAGTGTTTGCAGCTATAAGCAAATATGTCTACGCATAATCTCCATGTAGTTAATCATGTAGCGCTGATTCATATGTGCTCCTTACTGGTAGTTATTGATAGCTATGATAGCGCCGGTTTTCCAGGTTGTCAATCACTTTAGTTTTTTCCAATCTTCACAATGACGCCCTTCATGAGGGTTACAAATGTGTCGCTGACCTTTTCAGCTGCTTCAAGCACTTCATCGTGTGAAGCTGCATCATTGGTGACATCTTAATAATTTTAACACGAAAAAAATTAAAATAAATTATATAGTTTAGCTTCACCATCAGAATCTTTCTTAAAGCAAAGTACATTGCCTTGAATTATAGGCACTGTCCTATCTGAATACGGCAGTTTTCCATCGGATAAAACCATTTTTGTCGCTGCCAGAAAGGCTCCGTGTGATACGATCATGACCTTTTGATCATCTAAAAAAGAATACTTCGAGAAAGCTCTTTTCACCCTCTCACACAGTTCTTGTATAGATTCCATTTTATATACAGGATCATCAAAATTCGTTTCGGGTCCCCATATTTCTCCCTCAAGCAAACCGAAATCTCTTTCTACAAAATCCGGATTGTATTGTATATGACCTGTGAATCCGATTCTATCTGCGATTATTGATGCCGTCTCTTTGGCGCGAATTAATGGACTGGAAATGATCGCATCAACAGTGATGCCGGCATTGCTTAGCTTATCTGCAAGCTGCCTGATCTGGTCTATTCCATCAGAATTCATCGGTATATCACGCCGGCCTTGTACTCTCTTTTCTTTATTCCAATCCGTTTCTCCATGTCGTATAAGATATAGCATTTTGGGCTCTCCTCAGATTGCCGGTTGCTATTCAAAAACTGGTCTCTGTAAATCATTGAAGTAATTCAATGGAGTCATTAAGAATTGCCACCGGCGACTTCTATCTTCTCATATTCCCCGGATATTGAATCGATCACTATCATCGCAGATTCACCTATCTGTCTTCCATCCCGATAAGTTGAGAAAACATCCGTCGAAATAAAACCGTTTTCCTCGTAGATGTGATCCACCGGAGTGTGTCCTACGACCTGCGTGTACGTATCCCTTCTGAATGCTTCGGTCTTTCTGTGCTGAGGTCTGTGCCATAGAGGCGAATCATCATTCCACAAATATCTGCGTGGTGACTCGTTTACTGCGGTGAGGACCTCATCTATATCAGCATCCAGGAGCTCTTCATTTATGCCTCGCACATAGTCTTCAATAAGACCTCCGTGGCTGAAAATGACATTGTCAATCCTGTGGATGAACTTAAGCAGCGTCGGATCCTGAATTACTGCAGTCAGTTCGTTTAGCTTAAATATGACCGTGTTCTCTGCGTAGGGTGAATAGCCGGTTTCAAGCACTCCCCAGGGATAGCTGATGTCATGATTTCCATAGCACCACAGGGTATCGGGAAAAGCTTTGGCAAACTTAATTGCCCTGTCAAATGTCTCACTGTATAGTTTGATATTCATCCCCTTGTCCCAATCATCCGGGATGTCCATCAGGCATACGGCACAGTCGGCCATGCCGCTTCTCAGAATTTCTTCTGCCCTGTCAAAGACCCAGCCTTTTAAATGTATGTCAGGTATTACAAGGACTTTCATATTTCTTTTCTCCTATCTGTTACAAAATGCTTCACTGTCATTTCGGGATGGCGCAATTCTTCTTTGAAGAAATCCGGGTAGACCGTCATTTCCTCATCAGATGTTATCCAGCGCAGGAATTCCTCGGTGTTATCTTCCGTAAAGCTCTCACACACAGGGTCAAATTCATATGGAACTTTCATGTAAAAGAAAAATGAGATCTCATATATAAGCTTATTCAGATTGGCCGAAGCGTCACCATAGAAGTAGTTCTCATGAACAAATCCAAGGCGGTCGATTTCCATTTTTGCGCCGGTTTCCTCATAGACTTCACGGATTACAGCTTCCTCAGCCGTTTCGCCAAACTTAATTCTTCCACCAACTGAATAGAGGTAATCAGCTCTTTTATTCCCAACCATGAGAAACTTATCATCCTTCATAATGATGGCTCCGACACGAATGTTTATCATGCCTTCGGCACAAGGAACTGTCATATCATGCATAGTAATTACCCCATTTTATAATTGCAACAATTTAGCCAACTCCTCTGCCAGAACTCTGTGACCTTCAGGAGTCAGATGCAACGAATCTGTCTTTGATGGATATATATGCTGAGCCGCGTCAAGGAAAATGCATCCCCTGCTGTCAGCTACTTTTTTATAATACTCAGGGAACTTCCTGGATTCATCGATAGCAGTCTCCAAGAACGCACCATAGAATGGAGATGTCCTGATACCTGTTCCGATCTCAGGCGGAGAAACAAGGATGATCTTAGGAATGTAACCTTGTTTTTCGGCAGTAAACTCTTTTATCACATCCACCAGAATGCCGGTATTTTCCGCAATCTGCGCTGCAGTTAAATGAAAAGTCTGCTTAAGATCGTTGCTCCCAAGCATCAGGATCACAATATCAACCGGCTTGTGCGAATTGAGACAGGGTCTCAGATAGTCGAGACCATTCTTCCATCCGTCAATGGGATCGTCGTTGACAGTCGTCCTTCCGTTACAGCCTTCCTCAATAACTGTATATTCATCGCCGAGGAGCATCTGCAATCTACCGGGATACCTTACATCCCTCGGGTATCTCATTCCTGTCTCCGGAACATATCCAAATGTATTTGAATCTCCATAACAAAGAACGGTTTTCATCACGGATTCCTCCATTTTCTTATCATAACAGGACAAAATTTATCACTGGTTCTCTATTTTTTCCACCCTGTATCATACACAGCAGAAAAACTCTTCCATTCATCATACCCATCTGCATCCGGCTTACTGAGCATCGCATAAAGAAACTTAAAGCCTTCCGGTATTTCGCCTTTGTTGTATAACCCTTTAAAATACAGCGCCGGGAGCGTTTCAGGATATGGGGTATTCTTCATCAGTTGATACAGATTAATTTCCGCAAAATAATCTTCTGTTCCACGTCCTGAATCAACCATCCATGTCAAAGGAATATTGAAACCCTCAATTATATTTTTCCAACAATTGTCCTGATGGTCCAAAAGTATGAAAACAAGAGTATCTCTTCCGCTTGAAAGAGACAGGCGGATCAGGAGAACATTGGCGCCAAGAATCGCGTGTTCCGGATCGTTCTGCAGATTGTTTGAATGCAGCAGAATGCATTCTTCAAACTCCTCCGCTTCAATTCCGGTGAAATATTCCCGGTCATTTAACTCTATCTCATCGTTTTCATAGAAGTTCTCTATTTTTCTTTTCAGTTTCGACAACCATAAGAAGTGAGCCTGTCCGGCAGGAACGATCCATATCATATTCTTTCCCTCGGCACCTCCCTTTTGGTCAAACAGATTAAAGGTCCCGCTATACCAGGATATGGCAGGCATAAATGCTATATGATAATCCTTTCTCCTCCATGAGCTTAGAATATCACTATAATCCGAATCTTCTTCCCTATATACGCAGTCCAGACTTTCAAAAAAATCATATTCCATAATATATACCCTTTCCTTACTCAAGAGCAGTAAAAATTTGTATCATGCTATATCATAAAAAACTCACATTACCTTCTCATAAGCCAGCCTTGGATCATTATCTTCGTAAACATAAATCGTACCGCAATGAGTAAACCCTAGCTTTTCCAGCATACCTTGCATCACTTTGTTGTCCCCATGCGTATCTATCCTTAGATGTCCACATTGATCCAAAGCCCACCTGATGCAGAATGAACCTATTCCTTTTTCAGAACCATCAGAAGCTATTCTGTGAACCACTCCATAGGTGTCGTCTCCGATCCACTCCCCATCATCAATGGTCTCATAAGTGGGTTCGATGCTTTTTCCCTGGGTAAAAAAGAATGTTCCGATAATATCTCCATTACCATTCTCACAGACGTAGCTACATCCCTTTTCGATGTCAGCCCTTATCAGCTCCTCCGGGGGCCAGTTCTTTTTCCCCCACTGATTGGGATTACCATGCTCCGCCATGAATTTTCTGGCGTAAGCGTATATATCCATAACTCTTTTCAAGTCTCCATTAGTCGTTTTTCTTATCTTCATACGTCCATCCATTTTCGCCGTGATATATCATCAACTTTGTCATGCCGCCATCTATGCAAATATTCTCGCCTGTAATGAAACCCGCCTTGTCAGAACACAGGAACATCACCATCTCTGCGATATCCTCAGGCTTTCCAACTCTTCCCACAGGCTGCTGAGTTGCATCCACTCCATCAATTACATCATCCGTAGTGTTTATCCATCCCGGAGATATACTGTTTACGCGCACCTTCCCGGCAAGACTTATCGCCATTGCATGAGTAAGTGCTGATATTCCTCCTTTTGCCGCAGTATAGCTCTCAGTCTGAGGCTGACTCATGCGGTCCCTTGAAGAGGCTATGTTTATTACACAGGCTCCTTCTGCAAAATATGGCATAAATAGCTTAGCCAGATAAAATGGTGCTGTAACTCCTACAGACAGCGCGTATTGGAATTCCTCGTAACTACAGTCATTAATTCCCTTCATTAGAGGAAGTGCATTGTTTATCAGGAAGTCCACATGACCGGATTTATCAATAACGCTTTTCGCGAATGCCTCCAGAGTCTCCTTGTCTGCCACATCTCCAACAAACCAGTCACCGGGCTTTATATCTATGACATGAACCTGGACGCCATCAGCTCTGAATGCATCGGCAATTGCCTTTCCTATTCCATGTCCTCCGCCTGTTATAACAGCCACTCTATCAGCCATAAGCATCCTCCCATCCATATTTAAAAAGTCACTCTCGCTTATAATCCACCTACTCTAATATTAACCCCAGATGGTTATGCGGTTGTCTTTGTCAGCAGTACCACCGTCTCGACGTGATAATCTTTGTCCAAACTTTAGTTACGTTTCTTTTTATTTTTTATACTCAAATATTTCCAGATCTGCTACAACTTCTATTCCTTTTTTGATTGCTTCATTGTATGATACATCCTCATAAAGCAGTCTCTTAGTTATATTGTTATAATCAGATTCGTAGAATCTGCTCTCTATAATCTCATGAAGCATCGAAGGAATATTATACTCAAGCTGCGCAGAAGGATTATTCTTAGATAACATTCTGTCATTTCTGACATCATCTATTAGTTCATCAAGTTCTTTATCAATTTCAATATGTGGCAGTATCTTTGCTATGTCATATAAATGCCTTGAATCTCTATCCTGCATATTCTGAATTCTGTAATCACATATAGCAAAAACCTTATCTATAAACGTTCTTTCCAAAGACTGAAGCTTCATCGTCACAAAAGCAGCATCAAAAGGTATCGGTAAAGTTATACCATTCTTTTTACAAAAATCCCCAACAAAACTGCTTACCACATGTTTATCCACCGGATAAACAGTCTGGTAAAAGCTTGTTTCTACAATGAGCTCAAGAGGAATATCACTGAAAAGAGATTCATACTCATACACATACTTGTTATAATTATGCCTTGATTGAATATCCTCAGGATTTTCCAATACCATACCTAGTCCATCTGCTATTCTCTCTATTTCAACCTTGGATTTCCTTTTATCAGATTCTGTGGGCTTCACATTCATAGAAAGATCAATATCCTCAGAAAATCTGTCTATCAAGCCATATCCCTTAGAAAGTGATGTGCCACCTTTAAAAACAAAAGGCAACTCTGTTTTAGATAGCTCCAACAGAAACATTGATTGTATCGTATCTTTTTCAATCATCTGTGGGGTTCTGTTTACCTCTCGAGATATTGTTTCAATTATTTCCTTCCATTCCTGCTTGTATTCCTTATACCAGCTCACCCATCAAACCTCCCTCATAAATGTTTCTATATACCTTGTCTGGGTAAAGTGGAAGATACTCTTTAACGACAGAAAAATCTACTCCAGTTGATTTTATATACTTCTTCAACTTTTTCAGAAGTTCAGCGCCTTTTATTTCACTATATCTATCAATATTTGTCATAAGATCAAGAAACTGTAAT
>JAEEGF011589048.1_pt1 | contig 12316 bp, 11 predicted proteins | sample 9134171 | NCBI WGS metagenome assembly JAEEGF01 (sample SAMN16246542, study PRJNA631951) | gut metagenome | biome: gut microbiome; feature: rumen; material: AP-attached | host: Bos | place: Iran: Karaj | collected 2018-10 | reverse complement strand
TTACATTAACAAGCGGGTGTAGTTTAGTGGTAAAACTCCAGCCTTCCAAGCTGATGTTGTGGGTTCGATTCCCATCGCCCGCTCCATTTTTTTGTCTGAAAAGACTTTCTGTAACGCAGGATGAAAATCTGGCAGTTCCGACGCAGAAAGTCTTTTTTTATTTTTCCTTATTCATGTTGGCGTCTATAAACTCCTGCACCAGATACCGGGGACGGCGCTTCACTTCCAGATAAATCTTCCCCACGTACTCACCGATGATTCCGATAGCCAGCAGGATCAGCCCGCCCAGCAGCCACAGAGAAATAATCAGACTGGTCCAGCCGGCAATTGTCTGTCCGGTAAAATGCCGGAACAGCGACCAAATCAACACCAGCCCGCTGATTACCGAGATGCCCAGCCCCAAATCAACAATAAACTTGATGGGTTTGGAGGAAAGAGAAGTAATCCCCTGCCAGGCAAAAGCAAACATCTTTTTCAACGGATACTTGCTCTCCCCTGCCAGCCGTTCTTTCCGCTTATAATACACGCAATCATGCTTTAGCCCGATCATAGGCACAATGCCGCGAAGGAACAGGTTCACTTCCTGATACTCCCCAAACGCAGCCAGCGCATCTTTGTCCATAAGGCGGAAATCAGCATGGTTAAAGATTACGTCTGCTCCCATCATCTTCATGAAGCGATAGAAGCCTTCTGCCGTAACCCGTTTGACGAAAGTATCTGTTTCCCGGTTATCCCTGACGCCGTACACAATATTGCAGCCTTCGTCATATTTATCTATCATAGCGTCTATGGCATCAATATCGTCCTGAAGGTCAGCATCCATGCTGATGACCGCGTCGCAGTAGGGCTGTACCGTCATAAGGCCGGCCAGCACCGCATTCTGATGCCCCTCATTGTGAGCCAGACAGATACCGGAATATACCGGATCCCGTTGACAGAGTTCCCGGATAATCGACCAGGTGCGGTCCCGGCTTCCGTCATTCACAAAACATATTTTGCTGTTTTTACTGATTTTCTTTCGCGTAATTAAATCTGAAATTTTATTTTTAAGTTTTTCCGCTGAATCTGGCAAAACCTCCTGCTCATTATAACAGGGAATCACCATATACAGCACGGTTTCTGAAGCCATTATTGGTTCAACCTCGTGTTTCAGTTAATACTATTTCTGTATTGATTTGCAAGCTAAAACGTCAAAAGTTGTTACAAATTATTACGAAGCCAGCCGTTAGCGGCTCTTATAAATGCAGATTCCTGCCTTATTTTCCAGCAGTTCCCAATCTTCGCCGCCCATTTTCTCTTTCATCTTAGTATACATAAATTCACGCATAACAATATATTTGGAACGGTTGTCCTGCTTCACTGCGTCCAAAGACTTTTCACTGTTAGTATCCGCCTCAATACCCGGAATATCCGTGTACAGCATGAAGCCCGGGCGCAGGAACTTATCGATGTAAAGCACCCTCGACGCGTCTTTTTCTGCTGCCACATAAGTCTGTGCAACTGTTTTCACGCTAAACCGGTCCTGAAGTTGTGGCATCATGACACCAAAAGCCATTACCATGGTTACCAGCCCTGTAACCACATGAAGCCAGGCTGCCGTTTCCACATTGCAGTATTTCTTCAGCACCAGCAAAATCAGCGCACCCAGCAGAAGAGTAACGACTCCCAGGATCATACCACATGTTGCCACCTCAGGCAGCTGACGTCCGCCCACGATCCATCCGATTCCCATGAGCAGGTACATAATGAAGGTCCCGGCTACCCATCCGGACTGTAATTTTCCGTTGTCGCAGGTCATCCGTTCAATATTCCAGCCGATAATCATAGACAGCGCTGGCAGCAGCACCAACATATAGGAAACCTGTTTCGTTTTGGCGATGGAAAAGAATACGAACACAAAAATCCACCAGACCTGTAGGAACAGCAGCCTGGCACTTTCCTTTCCTATGCTTCTGGTAAAAGCATCTTTAATCGATTTCAGCAACATGCCGGTCCAAGGGAACAGCCCCAGGATAATGACCGGCAGGTAAAACCACCAGTGCACCCGGTTCGGATGAAGCGGCGCGGCAAACCTACTGATGTTATGGAAACCGATAAACTCATAAATAAAGTCCATGCCGTGATTCTGATACATAAATACATACCAAGGCATTCCCACCGCCGCTACCAGTAGCAAACCCGGGATTACATGCATACGGAACAGGCGCCCCAGATCGCGGGTAATCAGCAGGTACAAAAAGACAATCGCGCCAGGGAACACCACCCCGATAGGCCCCTTTGTCATCACCGCAAGCCCGCAGAACAGATACATCAGCCAGTATTTGTCATGCATGAAACAAAGAAGCGCGCCTGTCATGAAAAACAGCAGTGTCGTATCCGTCACCGAAGCCTTGCCCATGTACATAATCATGACGGTGGTCCCCATAACCAGCCCGGACCAGAAGCCTGCCCTGGCATTAAACTGCCGGGCTGCAGAAAACGTTGTCATCAGAACCGCACCGATGGCCATCAGAGATGCAGGCAGGCGGGCCGCCAATTCGGAAAAACCGCCGAACAGCTTCAATGATCCTACCAGCAGCCAGTAAAAGATGGGCGGCTTATCATACCAGTATTCATTGTAAATCCGGGGGGAAAGATATTCATTAAAACGAATCATCTCTTTGGCGGTTTCCGCATAGACCGGTTCATCCGGGTCAAGCAGTGCCACTCCATCGATGCCAAACAAAATATTAAAACCGATGATTATCAGTAAAATAAGGATTGCTTTGCCGGGTAACTGCTTCATTGTAATATCTCCAAATATTTCCAGACATTATTAATTATAATACGTTAATACGTTAGCATATTTGATTTATTATAACACATGAAACAATGAATAAAAAGAATCTGGCAGACTTCCCGTAATAACTTTTCTTAACATTTTTGTTTGTTACCTTGCATTTAGCAAAAAATGTGATATAATGATTTCTGCAAATCTACATGGTTCAGTAGCTCAGTTGGATAGAGCAACGGCCTTCTAAGCCGTGGGTCGGGGGTTCGAATCCCTCCTGGATCACCATACCAAATCAGGCTCTGTGATTTAGTTTCAGAGCCTTTTTTTATTTGGTGAAAACATCTCTTCTACTCTCAAAATGTGCACTTTATGTGCACTTTTATCTGGCAATACGATAGATTTCCATTAAAACATACATAAATATTCACTATGTGAAAAGCGTTCTGGTAATGATAACCACCATGTAAGAAATCTTATCACTCAATGTAAGCAATCTGTTACAAAATAGCCAAATTCGTCACTTTTATGCTTATAATCATCAAAATGTGTAAACTTCAAGATGTTTTGTTGACGTAAACTACTCGATGTGCTACGATAATTTTAACTAAAAATTGTAATTGGCCTGCTGCTCATGAGCAGCGCCTGCAGTGCAGGCACCGGTTTCACTTTACCGGATTTGTTCCAGTGGTATGATTCCATTGGATTGTGTTTCATTTTCGCCAACATTGTACGCGGAAGTCCGCCACACATCCGGGCTGTAATAGTTCACAGCTGGGATGCAACAGTTATTCTGTTGCGTCCCAGCTGTTTTTATTTACCCAATGTGGCAAATTTCACTAACTAACTGGCGCAAAATGTAAAATCTCGGAGCATAAGAGACCCTATCTGGCACATAAAAATGCAGGAAAGCACTCAACAACGCGGTTGCGCCAAAATTTAAGGGGGAAATCAATATGCGCATATTAAAAAGTCTGAATCACTTAACAGCAACTATAGGTATGGAAGCAGAAAACACGGATATCACCAATAAGAAAGCCTATAAAAAGGTCTCAACGTTCGGTCTTGGCGAGTTCGGCAACCATGATTGGCAGTACGAATTAACCATTACTTACGGTAGCGCTGACAATTTTCTTCATGTGAAAACGTTTAGCGGCGGAGAGGCGGCAATCATAGGACGCGGAATTTTTGACAAGGTTCAATGCATTTCTTTCATGATTAATTTTGTTGAGTCACACCGTGCTCAATTCATTGTAATTCCTATGAAACGTAATAGAACCCCTGCGCTCCCTGATTATGGTGTTGCTTTTGAGATTAATCCCGAAATAGAAAACCAGCATGGTGCACGTTTCGAATTACGGTTTATTGCTGTTAACAATGTCTCTCGTTTGTATGGCACCGGCTTTGCGGTTTCTGATCCTGGTGAACCTGACGACGGAGTCGCAATATTTCTCACAAAACGCAAAGCAATTATTATGATTGATGAAGCGTTGCGCAAAGCCCAGCGACTACAGGGTAATCGGAAATTAATAACAACGTTTGAACATGTTTTAAGTGTAATAGACAAGGAGGAAATCAAGAAATGAAAGACTTAAGTGAACAGATTTCAAAATTAATGAGCAGCTGCAACAATCAGCTTTCTGAAGATGTTGTTGATTTTATCGAAAGCTGTGATGTCTCAACTGATTTCTCCGAGTCTGCGATTGCATTTTTAATCAACGCACACATCGGTACCAGTGAATTTAACGAACCAGCGGACGCAGAACTGGAAAATGCTATTAAAAAAGCCAAAGGTTTCCGAGATGACGACGCGATTGCCTCCATAATTGATAACGGGCCTAAATCACAAGATATTGAGATTCCAAAGGGGAAGCTCACCATTTCATTCTTAACAGATATTCTTAAAAAGCATTCAGATTATCGTGTATGGAAGGGCTCTGTATATATCAAGGAACCTGGCAATTTCCACTATATTCCACTTGCTTCATCCGGTGCTTTACGCACACACATTCTCAGGCTTTTGTGCAACGGGAGTGATAAAAACCTCCGACTGCTACAAAAGAAAATTAGCAGAAGCAAAGCCACGCGTGTCTACAATAACATCCTGGATGATCCCTTCGCTCAAGATGCTGGCAAGGACTTCATCAACAGCGGCAACTGCATCCTGACCTCTACCGGGGTGTGTATTGTTGAAGACGGCAAAAATACACTGGTTCCTTTCAAAAAGATTAAGGATCGCGGATTGCTTTTCACATACGCGGTAAAAGCAGCTTTTAACCGAAACGCGGCGCATGATGCATGGGACAGATTCTTGAGCAAATTTATAGGAAAAAACCAACAAGACCATCGACGTTTTTGGCAGCTGATGGGCAATCTTCTGTTCCCTAATCCTGCAGCAAAAGCAATCATTATCATGCACGGCAACGGCAACGATGGCAAAAGTTTACTATGCAAAGTTATCAAAATGATTTTAACCCCTTTTTACGCAGTATGCGACGCGGATTCAACAACCGCATTTTCCAGTTTCGGTATTGCATCATTTGCTAATGCTCAGATAGTGTTTCTCCATGAGCTCAACCGCACCATTTCCCAGTTATCTGCCGACATCATCAAGCGTCTTACCGGTGGCGACGGTGTCATGATCAATCGCAAACACAAGGATATTGTCGACGCTCTATTAAAGTTGAAGCTCCTTATTACCTGTAACCACCTGCCCAGATTCGCACCTGGGGTAATCGACCAAGCGCTGATAAACCGTCTGCAATTCCTTAAGGTAAAAGCGCCACCCAAAAAACTAGTTGATTCAGAGCTTGCTGACAAGCTCTTCGCAGAACGTGACTATTTTATTACAATGGCTATTCTGGGGTACGCACAACTGCAGAGCAACAATTATAAATTTGATTCCAGTGAAAAAGACACGCTCCTAGAGAATGCTGTACTAGGTATCAACCCAGCCATAGCGTTCAGGAACGATTGCTGTGTAATAGCAGAAGACGGGGTACTTCCAGGCGAAGACTTTAAAAAAGTGCTAAAGCTTTGGCAAAAAGAATCTCTTGATGACAGTAAGCTCAAGGATATCAAACAATCTTTGCAAAATCTCGGCTACGAGTACAAAAAAATGGGTACGGAGCCATACCGTAACAAATATTGTTTCACTGGACTTGAGTTAAATAAAGAATATAAGAAAGCAATTATGCAGGCTAAGGAGGAGGTGAAAATAAATGAGAAGCTCGATTAGCAGCAATACTATTCCGGACCAGGATCTTATCCTGATACCGGACGTCATCAGGATTTTTGAAGGCCGCATCTCTTACCAGGGTGCGCTGAAACTAATCTGGTCTAAAGAGTTACCGGCCTTGAAACTGCAGGGCAAGTGGGTGCTCTCCCGACGCGTGGTGGAAGCTTACAAAGCCAAAAAATTCGGGTTAAACCGGCTTGGTAATTTCGGCTAATTTACACTTACACTATAAGCGGTTACTTATGTAACCGCTTGTTTAATATATAATAAAAGGAGATTTCTATAATGATTGGTTCTAAAGTTAAACTCAAAAATGGTAAATACCGCCTCTTTGTCAGTGATGGCCACAATGCCAAAGGTCAGAAAATTCGCCATACCCGCGTTGTAACCGCGGCATCAGACGGTGAAGCAGAACGCAAACTGGCAGCCTTCTATGCCGAAGTCAAAGGTAAAAAGTCTGTTATGAACAAAAAGATTTCATTTAAAGCATTTTACAAAGTCTGGAAAGATCGCCATGCACCTGAACTCAGCCCTACTACACGTGCAACCATGGAAGCTGATATTGAAGAACGCCTTATACCGTGGTTCGGACAGATGTATTTATCCAAAATCTCAGAGCGTACTGTTGGAAACTTCCTGTATGAGCTTCGTGTAAACAGTGATCGCCATGACCAACGGGCCGGTCCACTGTCACCAGCAACAATCCACAAGTTCTACAGAATACTCCGAGCCATGCTGAACAGAGCGGTTGACTGGGGCTATTTATCTGAGAACCCCTGCAACAAGCTTCCGAAAGAAGAACGGCCACAGCCCCGGTATAAGAAGCGTATCATTCTACAGGAAGACCAGCTTAAGAATCTTCTGGGCTTGCTCTTTTCATTAAAAGATACCGCGCGTAACGTGAAATACAAACTACTTGTTTATCTCTCGCTCTTAGGTGGAACACGCAGGGGTGAACTGTTCGCGTTGAAGTGGTCTGACGTCGACATGGATACCCGTCAGATACGCATAGCAAAATCACTATACAAATTGAAGAAAACACCGGCAACAACCAAAGCGCCTAAGACAGATGGTTCTGAACGCACAATCTATATTGATGACCGTGCTGTGGCCCTCCTGAAGCAGCACCATGAACACCAGCAGTTATGGCTAAAAAAGCGCAAACTCACCAATAAAGACGACTATATCTTTCTGGCTGTGGAACAAACAGAAGGCTCTGGTATCGCAAAGGTCGCAAACCCATCCGGGTTCTACCATTGGCTCCGTAATTTCATGCGCAAGAATGGTTTACAGGAAATCCCCCTCCACTCTTTGCGTCATATGACTGCAACCTATGCACTGGCATCTGGTGCTGATCTGGTTTCAGTTCAGAAAATCATGGGACACACGAAAATATCTACGACTGAGATTTACCTGCATGATTTGGAAGAGAGTAAGAAAAAAACCGCTGGTATCATCTCCCAAAACCTGAGCGATATGATTAGTGGCGACCCTCCTACTGAAACATAGTAAAATTGTTAAGAAGCCGTAGTTTTACGGTTTCTTAACCAAAAATATTCAACCCACAAAAACCTGTGGAACGATACGCAAAGCCCTGATTATACAGATATTTGTTTATACAAAGAATCACGAATCCGCACAAACACTGGTTTTTCCTGCATCATTCATTTAAAAACCATGACTTATGTAATCACTCAGAAGGGGTTAAACATGATAACGTATAATGTTAATAAAATCGCTAAAAAGCTTAAAACCGAGTTTTATTCACCTAAACGACCCGCTAGCCATTTCACCATCAAACAACTGTGGAACGACTGTTTGAGCATATTCAGTGACCAGAATCGTACAGAGAAGATCATCTTTTCCAATGACCTGGGTGTACCTCCAGTCAAGGCGGTAATAAAAATTCTGATTGATGACTACAATTATCCACCGAATACGAAGTTCAGCGCAGAAGATGCAAGGAACCTTGGCGCATTGATGAACTTCATATTCATGCATATTTTCCTTTATGATGAATCCCACGGTCGCCGTACTGTCAAGATGTGCGGAATCAAAGAAGGCTGTGTGTTCACACACAATAATACTGCACCTCAACCCCCGGATGATTCCACCGTTGCTAACGATAACGAGAAGAAATCCGACAAAAAGCGTGATTTTGGGGACTGGTAACAACTTATCGTAATAGCCAAACAATAAACCTGGGCACCAGCAATAGGTGCCCTATTTTATTGAAAAATCGTTTAATTATCATTTCAAAAATACACCGTCAATACTCTCTCACAATTGTTTCTACATTTACATAACTGTAATAAACGATAAACACAAACAAAGGAGGATAGAAGATAATGAGCAAGAAAGATAATTATAAACTACGCAGATTCAATGACGTATTAACCGTCGATGACTTAATGGATTTTCTCGCAATTGGGCGTTCCACAGCTTACAACCTGCTGCGCTCAGGCCAGATCAAATGTATTAAGATTGGGCGTAATTATAAAATTCCAAAAGAAAATGTACTAAATTATGTAAACACCACCCAGCAATGAATAGTCCCTGCAGGTCGAACTATACCTGCAGGGACTATTATAGTATTCTCAAAACTTAGCAGTTTTGATAAGGCCCGTATAACAACGGCTTTATGCTGTCTCAGACATTCTCAAAACTCATAATCAAAACGAAGGAGAGTATAAACATGATCTACGGATATGCACGGGTCAGTGCTAAGGCCCAACTGAAAGGCAATTCATTAGAAGAACAGCGTATCGAACTGGAGCGCAGTGGGTGTGAAATTATAATAGAAGAACAGTACACCGGCAAGACCACCTCACGTCCAAAGTTTGAAGAACTGACAAAGCGTCAGTTACAGAATGGCGATACGCTGATTGTAACCAAACTTGACCGGTTCGCCAGAAACGTCTCAGAGGGAATCTCCACCATACGATACCTGTTCGATAAGGGTGTGAAAGTCCATGTATTAAATGTGGGATTACTGGAGAATACAGCCATGGGCAACTTCTTCATCACCACCCTGCTGGCAGTAGCTGAGCTGGAGCGCAATATGATCCTTGAACGGACTGCAGCCGGTAAAGAAATAGCGCGCACACGCAATGGCTTTAAAGAAGGGCGGCCAACCATACCCAAAGCCAAGATTGAACTTGCCATTAAACTATTGGGCAATCATTCTTATAAGGAGGTTGCAGAAATGACCGGTATCAGCGTTGCCACACTGGCCAGATACCGTAAAAAATTCTGAACAGCCAGCAAAATTTCAAAATACTGCCATAAATCTGGCTGGTCGGACAAAACTTCAGGCCATAACAGGCCTGAAGTTTTTACATGAAATAAGCTGGTGGTAATATTTTTTCAATCACTTGATGTACTCATCAGGTCGCATTATTATAATGCGGATTAGCAACATTTGTATCTTCTTAGGTGCGCTATATCGTACTTTAAGAAGAACCTGGCCGGCAAAAATTGTTAGAGTTGCAAACCAGTTATGACTCTGAGGCTCCTTTAATGTGAAGATAACATCATATCCAAGGTCTGGCATAATTTTGTTATTTTCATCGTGATTGTCGCCGTTCTTTCAGTCATGTGTGGACTTTTTTGTATTCTTTGATAAAGAACTCCTGTATCTTTTTCTCAATACTTTCAGGAGTGTCCTTATCATTTATCGCAACAGGACAGCTTTTGACTACTTCATCAAAGCCGGGAATATCTCCACCATAACAACCAGCAAATGCATCATAAACATATTCTACTACAGTACCGTGTGGATTTCCTGTCTGCCAGAACTCCAAGTTATCTTCGTCCAAATCCCACTGATCAGAACCGTTGCCAAACCATACACACGGAACCATGACTTCACCGTCATCGTCGACCCATGAACCGTTTTTTTGGAGTGCAGGCCATTTTGCAACTTCTTCTATATATTGACCGTCTTTATACAGTCCGAAATGCCAGCTGCTTGTATCCACAAAGTTACCAAGCGCAGTTTCGATATAATCGTCTGTATCACCCCAAAAACCACACTCCATTAACCTTTCTTTTTCGCTTTCAAGATCGACATAATCCTCAATATTAATCTCTTTTGTTTCGATGACTGTTCCGTCTTCCCTGATACTGTCTAAATAAACCTTGATATTCTTATTTATCGAAATCTCAGCATCTCCAAATGTCTCTGTCCGTACTTCATCGTAACATATATGCCCACTTGCACGCACGTTATCTCCAGTAAAAAAGCTGTCCATAAACTTTTCTAAGTCAAGATTGATCAGGACATCAACAATAAAGTCATACAGCACATCACTGTAGGAGCCAAACTCGTCTTCATAAGAATACTCAATTTCTGAATCTTTGATTTCCTCCCTGAATTCAAGCCCTGGATAATTACAATACAGAGCATGTTTTGCTGGAGTTTCTTGTACTATTTTGTATCGCTCAGCGAAAAATTTTTGAATTTTTGCTTTAATGCTCTCGATCGTATCGTCAGCGCTGAATGATATGGGACATTTTTGGCGTATTGGTTTCATATCGGGAAGACTGTCGTTGTAGCACCCAACATGATCAGTTTTATCGTATTCTATAAAATCACTGTCTTTTGCTTTATTGAACCAAAATCCAATGTTAGAACCGTCAAGCACCCATATATTTTCAGGTTGCCTACTATTTAAGCCAAACCACATGCGTGGATACCATATCCCGTCATCCTCATCTCTCCAGGTACCATCTTCTTTGGGAGATAGCCAATTTGCAGGATCATCGAGTCCATCGATATACTCATCATATTTATCACCACTATGAAATGCAAATTGCCAACAACCCTCTTTGACAAAATTCTTGATTGAAATTGAAATATATTCGTTAGCCGATTTAAACACGTAAGGCTTCTGGTAATACTCCGGATGCCTTTTGAAAAACTCTTCGATATGTTCTTCTTCATTAGCATAGATAATACTTCCGTCTTGTCTTATAGCATCCAAACGAATTATAGGATAACCCCAGGGACGTTCTTTTACTACTTTGCGAAGAATATCAGAATAAACAAAGTGACAGCCAGCCTTGACCTGAGAATCGTAATAATGACCATCCATAAACTTTTCTATATCTTGTTTGATTAATATTCTATCAATGCACTCGTTTAGTTTGTCATAATAGGAACTATAATCCTTGAACGAATCACCTACTTGTGAAGCATCGATCTCTTCTCTAAATTTATGACCTGCAAAATCACAAAACAGAATATGCTTCGCCGGAATTATCATAGTGACGCCCCCTTCTAATTCAAAATAATTTTACAATAATAACGGGCCAAAAAAGAGACCCCCCTTTGGGGTGACAATTATACTGCCAATTTAATTATAGCACTTTAGGTGTCCAAAAAACTACATCACGAAACCCAGCATGGGGCCTGAGTTCTCACACTTTTTGCTTCGCCATAGCCCTTGCAGCCTAGGGTTTTAAGAATTAATATTGAATAAACGCAGTGCAAAACCTTCAGATCTTTAACGGATCTGAAGGTTTTTTAATGTGAATATATGTATTCCTGCACAGATTTTCGCAGTATTTTATACGAATTGCCTAACCGAAACGACTTAATCGTGCCGTCACGCAGCAGCTTATATGCTGTGTTTTTACCGATAGCCAACATGTCCATCATTTCATAAATAGTCAGGACGTCTTCATCGTACTTTCTTTGTTTACTTTTATAATCATCTTCTATAAAAATGCTCATATCATCACATCCTTTTTTTGCATAACAGAACACGTTTGTTTAAACCTGTTCTGGTTATCTTTATTTCCTTGTTCCCTATTATGTAAAAAATCACATATTGCAAAATGGTTGAAAAAGCACATATAAGCTTTGATTATACACGAATTATTTCCAATTTTGACAACAAGTAATTAAAAATAACGCAAAGAGCCGCAAATTTAGGCGTTTTGATGCGAATTATAAGAAAGAGGTGTTAACATGGCACAGAATCATAACTTTTATGCCATAATCGGAAACAATGGTTACGGCATGTTTCGTGAATGGTCTGATATTGTTTCCAGTTCAAAATTATTACAAAACGAATGGCACCGTGGGTTCCATACCGAAGAAGAGGCTTACGATTGGCTCGTTGAACAGGCTTCTATGCGCAGCCGGCTGAATGCCTACGGTATGTGTGATCTTGCAACCTTGCGAAGCCAGGGGCTTGTCACTATCGACAATGTTCAGAGGCCTGTGCGGGATACGTTCTACCATAAGCCTGCACACGTCGAAGAGGTATCCAGCCTTGAGGATATGGAAGATTCTATAAACG
>JAEEGF012067375.1_pt1 | contig 12317 bp, 8 predicted proteins | sample 9134171 | NCBI WGS metagenome assembly JAEEGF01 (sample SAMN16246542, study PRJNA631951) | gut metagenome | biome: gut microbiome; feature: rumen; material: AP-attached | host: Bos | place: Iran: Karaj | collected 2018-10 | reverse complement strand
AATAGCTTTTAATAATGAAAAATGGGAAGAAGCAGAACAATATTTTCTCAAAACATCAAACATTAATCCACAGTGTCTTCAAGCTTATCATGGACGAGCACTAGCCTTAGATGCAATGGGGAAACCAGAAGAAGCCCAGGAAGTTTTATCGCAATTAGATGCAATGATTCCTAATATATTTAATGCAAAATATGAAATAGCAAGAATATTATTCGAAAACCACAAAATTCTTGAAGCACATAGATATGCAGTCAAAAATCTGAAATGGATAGAAACGCCTCTCGCTTATGAATTGCTTGGGAAAATTCTTCTTGAAGAAGGTAGATTTAACGAAGCCGAAGAAGTATTTAAAGAAGGTTTGATTAATATTCCAAATAATAAAATAGAAATGATTGCAGCAGACAGAATAAGATTAAATCTTGCAGCATTAAACTGCAATAGGAGTAATTACAGCGAATGTAAAAAGTATTTAGAATCAATTAAATCAGATATTAGTGAACATCTGGAATACTTATACATGCGTGGATTAATTCTTACTCAGGAAAAGAAATACGATCAAGCCTTAGAAATCTTTGAAAAAGCTCTTCGCCAATACCCAACTGTTCCTAAAATACTGAATGCAGTGGGTTATCTTTTAATGATTACCAATAAAGACCTTAATAGAGCTGAAGTAATACTAGAAGAAGCATATAAACTTGTAAAAGAAAGACAACCTGTTGATCTTGCAGATTTCTTAATGATAAGCAATAGTCTTGGGAAGTTATATCAAAAGCAAAACAAGCTTTCACAAGCAGGAGAACTATTAAAATCTTCATACGAAGCAACTCCAGATGAGTGGAAAGCATTAAAAGAAGCACGCCTCAAAGACCTTAACGATTTCTATGATTCTTTCAGCAAAGCAGAATAGAGCAATAATTATTTAAGTCCTAAATTACGCAATTTTACAAAAAGATTTTTACGGTGCATACCAGATAATCTGGCTGCTTCAGAAATATTCCCGTCTGCTCTACTTAATAAAGCAGTAAAATATTCTTTCTCGAAACTTTCTATAATCATTTCTTTTGCAGATTTATAATCCATACTCAACATGCCTTCTGAAATATATTCTTTATTTTCCAAGTTGATCTTAGACTTATTAGAAGCAGTTTCAGCATCAATAACACTTTCATCATCAAGGACAACAACTTTTTCTATCAGATTCTGAAGTTCTCTGACATTGCCAGGCCATGAATACTGCATTAGCTTTCCCATAAATCTTTTTGAAAAAGGCTTGTATTCTTTATTAAATTTTGCATGATATCTTCGAGAAAAACAGTCAACTAATTCAGGGATATCTGCCAATCTTTCTTTCAAAGAGGGCAGATGAATGTTTATAACATTTAGTCTATAAAACAAATCTTCTCTAAAAGTTCCCAAAGCTATACATTGAAAAAGGTCTTTATTAGTCGCAGCAATAACTCTTGTATCAACATTCAGAGTCTGAATTCCGCCAACTCTGACAAATTCTCTTTCCTGAAGAACTCTTAACAATTTGACCTGAGTCGCAAGATTCATTTCACCTATTTCATCTAAAAAAATAGTTCCATGATTTGCAATCTCAAATTTTCCAGGTTTTCGCTGAAATGCCCCTGTAAATGCTCCCTTTTCGTATCCGAAAAGTTCACTTTCTATCAGGTTTTCAGGCAATGCGGCACAGTTAATTTTAACAAAAGGATTGCTTTTCCTGAAACTTTGCCTATGAAGAGCTTGAGCAACAAGTTCTTTCCCTGTTCCTGATTCTCCAGTAATAAGCACAGTAACATCATTTGAGCCAATTCTTTCAAGGAGTTCAAAAACTTCCTGCATAGCCTGGCTCGAACCTAAAATACGAATATTTGTCTGAGAATAGCTCATTTTTTAGAAGCTTCTGAAGAGGTTATTTCATCCGGGTTATTCTGCTTGCTCTTAGTTTCTTCTTCTATTATTTTTTGATACTCCTGCTCAGCAGCCTTTTTTATAGCATATGAATTAGAACTGTCTCTTAAAACTGCCAAAACCTGAGCTGCAGCAAGACTTTCTCCCTGTTTATTGAGGCATCGAGCATAGCTTAAAATAATGTCTGCTCTCTTAGGATTATTTTCTATAGCCTTTTCTAAGTATTTTTGAGCTTTATCGTATTCACCAATTTTTTCAGCTATAATTCCAAGACGAGCAATATTGTGATTTGAATCCAAACCAAGAGAATATGCATTTTCATAAGCTTCAAAAGCATCTTTAAGCTTATTCATTTTTTCGAAAATAATCCCGACCATTTCAAATGATTCAGCATTTCTACGATGTTTAAGCACTTCAAAGTAGAAAGGTAAAGCTGCTTCCCAATTACCATTATAAAATTCCTGAGCGCCTTTTTCCTTTATTTTTTCCAACTTAGCTCTAAGTTCAGATGATTCATAATTAACAGGGGTTTCATGATGTTTAGCAGTTTTATTCTTTATAATCTGCGGTTCGAGTACATTTGGTTTATCATTCGATGCTGAAGCCGGAACCGATTTGATTTCTTCATCATCACTGCGTTCAAACAAAACTTTCCCTTTTGGCTCTTCACCTTTATTGCCTTTATTTTCAACAATTTGTTTTTCTTTTTTTTCTTCTTCCTTAAGACGATCTAAGGTTTTCTGATTAACATTAGGAACCTCATGATTCTGAGCCACTTCATTTACCTGATAATAATCAGGATTCATTTCATTTGAAGAATCTGAAAAACCAAACTTAGTATCGTCAGCCATAACCAGTTCAACGTCGTCTTCATTTTCCGGAGCTTCATAAAGAACAACCCCACTTCTAACTTTGTCAGACTCAGATATGTTTGAATCTTTATTCAGAAGCTTAGCTTCCTTATGTCCTTGAATAAAAACAACTTTATTAGAAACATCTTTTCTGGCATTAAAATCTTCACTGTCTGATTCCGGCAAACCATTATTATTGGGATTAGAAACATCAGCAGAAACAATTAAAGGCACATCTTCTGCAGTATTAAATCTATTATTTGCGCCAAAATGGAATGATTCGCTTACCCTGCTTTTCAAATCCAATAATTGACGAATACGATTATCAACGTAGTTTTCAACCTGCTGCTGAGTTATTGCTGGAACACTTGGTTGAACATAAACTGGCTGTGTCTGAAGACTATTCTGTAACGAAGGATTAAAAGCAGTAACAGACTGCTCTGAAGTTGATAAAGAATCTTCTTTCTTTGGAGGTATTTCTGCTTTCTTTATTTCTGAAAATTTTTTATAGTTTTTAGCATCAAAATTCTGGCTTAATTGAAAAGAAGTATCTTTGTATTCCATATTATAGTAATAACCAATACCAAGACCCAACAAGACTATAATAAACACTAATGAGGCGTATGACTTCCATGTGTTGGAATTCATAAAAACAAGGTCAGCAGCAGAATCATCGAATGAATTATCATCTGTTTCTGCTTTGGTTTCAGGTTCTTTTTCTGCAGTAATATTGATTACTTCTTCTTCAGATTCCTCTATTTTATCAATTTTCTCAGATTCTTTTATATTTTCAGGCTTATTCGGAACAATATTATCGCTACTTTCTACCGAAGAATTGTTTTCCAATAAATTCATGGCATTATTATTATTGGAAATAAGCAAACCTGCCGGCACTCCCATAGAAGGTAGCAAAACTCTTTCCACTTCAAACCAATCTCTGAAACTACTGAAAATAGATAAATAATACGCATCCTTAATGTTGTATATCCAAGTAAGGATGAAAATCACTGAAAGTATATAACAGATAATTATTATTAAATGTGGCCCAATAGAAGACATGAGCCATTCATATATAAAACCACCAGAATAAAGATTATAGCCTGCAAATAAAGAAAATATATGAATAAGAAGTAAGATTATTCCACGATCAATATGACCAGCATAAATCTGCCCTGTTCCCATAAGGAAAAATGACATTAAGGCAGCTAATCCTGGATTTCTAGCAGATTTCTTTAAATGTTCACGTCTAAAATCCTCTACCCACGTGAAATTTTCTCTTTTATCTTTTTCAGACATTTAGAAACTCCAGTTCATGATACTGTTAAAAGCAGATTCCTTAGCATCTTCTAATTTTTTCATTAATTTATCTTTATAATCTTCAAATTTTTGAAGGATTACAATAGAGATGGGAACTAAATTAGCTTTTGTAGTATTCTTATAAACAAACATATCATCTGAGACTTCTTCATTAAGCTTATAAGATTTTACATTTAACGTAGTCTTGTATTTACCGTTTGGACCGTATTCAATTACTTTTACCGGTAAATACAATTTTTCAGAAAAAATAACTTCGTAATATCCCAGTTCAAATACCTGAATAAAAATCTCTTTCATCTTTGGAGTTAACTTTAAATGATAACGATAATCCCCGTCAGACATCTTTTCTCTTTTGAGAGCTTCTATTTTAAATAAAGCATTCAAAGTGCTTCTAGTCATATTTACAAATATCATTTTAGGATTAAACCAGGAGGAAAAAGAACCAAATTTTTCCCAGAAAGAAGACTTTTCAGTAGTATGGTAAAAGCACTCATTCGTTGTATTTATATAAATCCATAATGTTGAACCATTAAAGTAAACGCTGGAACTACCATCAGTAAAAGTAATTGAGAATTTGTCAGGACTCTTTACACGTAAGGTTACAGCAGAAGTTCCTACAGAATCAGATAATTCCACACTAGATTCAATGGCATTTATGCTTTCAGACTTCTTCTCCATTCTGTCGAACAACTGATCTGCAGTAAATGAAGCGGTTAAAGGTTCAATGAAACCAACAGAAGAGGTCGAACTAGCAGATAGATTTACAGTCACAGGCACAGGCACAGAAACAGTATTAGAAGAAGTATTTTTAACATCTTCTGAAGCAAAACCTACTATAGGAACTATAATTAAACCAAGAAGAATTATTAATTCTTTTGCTTTCATATACTGCATACCTAAAATTATATGTTTTGCATGTAAAAATAATTAAAATAACACTTTTGTAAACAATTATTTTAATCTACCAACAGATTAACTGCATTTATATACTAATCAAAATCTTACGTAAAAAAGTAAAAAAATAGCAACTAACGCCAAAAACCCTATTATCCACCATATATATTTATTAGCAGTACTCTTGTTCTCCATTTCCCACAAAGAACATTCAAAACTGTCTGTCATCATACTTTCATCCTGATAACCATAAAGACAGTTCTGTTCCTGTAGTTCACCCTCTGCATAAAAAAGCGTTGTAGGAATGTTATTTATTTTTAGCATTTTGGCTAACTCAGAAGATTGTTCAACATCAAGAACTTCAATTAGAAATTTATCTTTATAATTTGGACGAAGTTCTTCTATAACTTTTATTTGAGCTTGACTCGGCTGGCACCAATTTGCTGTAAAGCAAAGAGCTGCTGGCTTTTTTTCCTGAATAACTGTTTTTTCAAATTCTTCGACTGTTAGCATTGGATTATTATAACACAAGTATAATAAACAAAGTTTATTATTTTTAATGTAAGCTAGTAGTTTTTCTTATTAATTCTAATTTTACCGGGAATTTACCCTTTAATTCTGCAAATAACCCTTCTATTTTACCTTGCCCCTGGGCACACAGAAACTTTTCTGAATAACCGGTTAAGAAACGTCCAACAACGGTTTGGCGATCTACTCCAATTATTCCATCTACAGCTCCAGACATTCCTAAATCTGTTACTACACCAGTGCCCCCATTTGGCAAAATTCTGTTATCTGAAGTCTGCACGTGAGTGTGTGTTCCGTAAGCTATTGATGCTCGACCATTTATATACCAAAAAAGAGCAAGTTTTTCTGAGGTCGCTTCTCCATGGAAATCTACAATTAAAGGGATATCCTGAGGCAAAGTCTGATAAAGCTTATCAAAAGTTTGAAACGGACAACTGCATGTTTCCATAAAAACACGACCAGCAAGATTAATAACCGCTATACTTGGTTTATCCTTTTTGGTAAAAATACGGCAACCAGTTCCGCAATCTCCATCCTTAAGCATATTATGAGGTCTTAGGATATATTCATGGTTTGTAAGAACTTCCGGCCAGTCTGCTCTGCAAAAAATATGATTGCCAGATGTTATAATATCTATCCCAGCTTCTCTTAAAAACTTTGCATGTTTTGCAGACAAACCATTTCCTGCAGTAGCATTTTCTCCGTTTGCAATAATCCAATCTGGCTCGTATTCTTTTTTTAATTCTGGAATAAGAGCACTTATTGCTTCTCTGCCAGTCTTACCATAAATGTCGCCAAGCATCAATATTTTCATAATCTAAATTATCTAGTCACAAGATAAAAGGCCATAACTTGAGATAAACGAGAAAAATTAATTTCTCAAATCTTATATCTTACATCTTGCATCTTATATCTTAAAAATCATTTAAAACTAAACAAAAAGCTATTAATGTAATAACTTTTTACATTAATAGCTTTTTAATTTTATTAGTGAGCTATTTCTACGCTACGAGTTTCGCGAATAAGAACAACCTTAACCTGGCCAGGATATTCCATATCGCTTTCAATCTTCTTAACAATATCACGGCAGAGTTTAGGTGCTGTAATATCGTCAACATCTTCAGGACTAACCATTACACGTATTTCTCTACCAGCCTGGATAGCATAAGCAGAAGCAACACCGTTAAAGCCCTTAGCAATAGTTTCAAGATCTACTAATCTCTTGATATATGCTTCTAAGGATTCACTTCTTGCTCCACGGCGAGATGCAGAGATAGCATCAGCAGCAGAGATAAGAACTGCTTCAGGTGTTTCAAATGGTACGTCTTCATGGTGAGCAGCAATACAGTTAACAACCTTTTGAGATTCCTGATATTTGCGAGCAAAATCAGCACCTAATTTAGCGTGGTTGCCTTCATCGCTTTCGATTACTTTACCTATATCGTGAAGTAAACCAGCTCTGCGTGCTAGCTGAATATCTCCACCTATTTCAGCAGCTAGATTTCCAGCAAGGTTTGCTACTTCTATAGAATGTTGCAAAACATTCTGTCCGTAAGAAGTTCTGTAGTTCAAACGGCCGACTATTTCTATAAGTTCCTGATGAATGCTCTGAATTCCCAAAGCAAGCATGGTTTGTTCACCAGCTTCTTTAATTCTCAATTGAACTTCCTTCTGAGCTTTTTCATACATTTCTTCAATCTTAGCAGGATGAATTCTACCATCTAAGGTAAGATTTTCAAGTGTTACTCTTGCAACTTCACGTTTAATCGGGTCAAAAGAAGATAAAACTACAGCTTCAGGAGTATCGTCAATAATTACGTCAACCCCAGTGAGACTTTCAAAAGCTCTAATATTACGACCTTCACGTCCAATTATTCTGCCCTTCATTTCTTCACTTGGAAGTTCAACAACAGTAACAATCGGATCTATGGTGTGGTCTGTAGCACATCTTTGAATAGAAGTTGCCAATATTTCACGAGTCTTTTTATCAACTTCAGATTTAATCTTCTGGTCAGCTTCGTTAATCTTAAGAGCAATATCGTATTGGAGCTCATCTTCAATCTTCTTCATAAGCATTTCTTTTGCTTGCTCTGGAGTAAGACCAGCAACTCGTTCCAATTCTTTCTTTTGCTGTTCTAAAAGATTTTCGCTATCCTGTTTTAATTTAGCAAGTTCTGATTCCTTATCTCTAAGCATATCTGCACGTTTTTCAAGGCTTTCAGATCTTGCATCTGCCTTTTCAATTCTTGCGTTAAGCGCAGTTTCCTGTCTTTCAATTTCCTGACGTTTCTTTTGAAGCTCACGTTCAGAATTTTTTCTGTCAGCTAACTCTTTATCGCGAATTTCTTTAGCTTTCTTCTGAGCTTTTTGAACTTCGCGCTGAGCATTATTCTTAGCTTCTTCAAGAATATCTTTTTCCTGCTGTCTTGCTGCTGCAATTATACCTTCGGCATTTTTCTTTTCTCTATTTTTAGCGAATAAAAAGCCTAATAAACCTGCTACAACAGCAACTACAGCCGCAACTATATAAACAACATAAGTTGGTAGCATGAGTCCTCCGAGATATTTATTAGATATATTTTCCACAAGCCCTTTTGTTTTCTCGGGTTTAGAAATCTTAAACATAGATTATAGGTTATCCTGATATACCTTTACATTGAATTCTTTGCGAAGTGTTTCAACATAAGCATCGAAAACTTCTTTCTGCTTCTGGGGAAGTAATTGCTTCCTTATATTATCCTGAACGTCTTCAAATTTCATAGTTTCAGCTGAAGTGCGGCTGTCAACTCTAATGATATGATAACCAAACTGAGTTTTAACAGGTCCAACAACTTTCTTAAGTTCAGCTGTTTTACATGCATTTTCAAATTCAGGAACCATTTGTCCTTCGCTGAAAGTGCCAAGATCACCGCCCTGGCCTCCAGAAGGACATGTAGAAGAGGTTTTTGCTATTTCTTCAAACTTGGCTGGTTCTTTAGTCAATGTTTCCATTATTTTCTTTGCTTCTGCTTCTTCTTTTACAAGAATATGATGAGCTTGGAAACGAGCAGGAGAAACAAAGTTAGAAAGATTCTTGTTGTAGAATTCTTTTATTTCAGCATCACTAACAGTTACAGGATTCAAGATTTTATCAAACAGAGATTTAACAAGAGTTCTTCGAGTAACATCAGCAATAACACCAGGATTTTCTTTTGAATAAGCATCAAAATTCTTTTCAGCATCTACCAAAGAGAGAACTCTAGCAAAATGCTGATCAAGAAAATCATTCAACCCTTCACCACCTAAAATCTGAGGTCTTATAATAGTAGGAATCTGTTCTAAATCTTTATGGATTTCTGAAATCTTTATATCTTTTCCATCATATTTTGCAACAATAGCATTTAATTCATCATCAGTTAGTTTATCTTTTCTTAGAGTTTCAGCAACCTTCATATCTAATGAAAAATTATAAGCTTTCTTAAGTCTTTCTATTTCACCTTTAAAAACTTCAATTTGCTTTTCACCAGCAATATCACGTCTAATCTGGGAAGAAACAGTATCAAAAGGCTTTATTTCTCCAGTTTTCTTTTCTGTATATTTGACTATAACAAAAAGATCTTCATCTATCTTTATTGGAGCAGAAATTTTATCTTTTTCAAGAGAGGAAACTGCGGCTCCGATTTCAGGAGCGATTTCGTCAATATTAATGAAGCCTTTGTCACCGCCATTAGATTTAGATTCATCCAAAGAAGAAGCTTTTGCTATTTCTATAAAAGATTTTCCACCGTTGATATCTTTAACAATTGCATCTGCTTTATCTTTTGAATCTGTTGTAATCTGGAAAAGATGATATTGATCAGGTTCAGTAAAAGATTTTTTGTTTTCTTCATAAAACTTTTTTGTAGCAGCTTCATCAACGGTAATCTTATCAAGAAGTCTTCTCATATGTTCCATAGATAAAACAACAGTAGCTGCGTTATGAACTTCTGTCTTAAAAGCATCTGTTTTATCAAGATTTTCAAGCTGTGCTTTCTTTTGGAACATTGTAACTTCTACTAGCTGACGAAGGAAATCCTGTCGTCCTTCAGGAGTAATAAGTTGAGCAGTAGCCTGAGGTTGAGCTACCTGTTTAAAAGCTTCAACTTCCTTGTCATACATATCACGGGTAATCTTTATATCTGATAATTCAGCAAGAACATCAGTAGGACTGCCTTTTACACCTGAAGGCATCACCTTAACTAATTCTGGCTGTTGCACCATTTGTTGAGCATAAGAATTATTTACGCTAACTAATGCGCAAATTAATAAAACAAATAAAGCGCTAAAGCGCTGATGGTCTAATTTCATAGAGCCTCCAAACATTTTGTATCATTTTATTATATCATTGATAAGTTTATTATTCAAATCTTTAATACTCTTTTATAGAATCAAAGTCTAATCTCTTAATTAAAGCTAAATATTAGATAAAAATATGCCGATTAGAGTGAGGAATAATAATCTAAAAAGACAAAGCCACAGGAGGCAATTTATGAAAAAGCTGGCATATGCTGGTTTATTAGTGCTTTTTCTTAATTTACCTGCTTTTTCTCTAAGTTTAGATGCTCTTCCTGCCTATCAGGATGAAGGCATGAAACTCTACATAAGAGGAACTAGCAAACTTCAGGAAAATAATTTTACAGAGGCAGCTTCAGATTTAACTAAAGCTGTAAAACTCAGACCAGATATACCTGAAGCTTTTCACAACCTTGGCTATGCCTTTGAACGCTGTGGAGACGTAAAAAATGCCATTAGAGCATATGAAAGAGCTCTAACACTTAAACCAGCCTACCCTTCTGCTTTAAATAATCTTGGTTATTTATTGGCTTCAACAGAACAGGATTTGCTTCAAGCTATCGGCCTCTGTCAACGAGCAGTTCAATTATCGCCAAATACTCCTAGCTTCAGAGATTCATTAGGCTGGGCGTTATATAAATCAAACCGCAATCAGGAAGCAGCAGAACAGTTTCAAACAGCACTAAGACTAGATCCTACTTTCTATAAGTCATATTTTAATTTAGGTCTTGTTGAATATACATCTGGCAATTATTCTGCTGCAGCTAAAAATTTTCAGAATACAATAAGATGCAATTCCAATTATGCTAAGGCTTATGTATCTTTGGGAGACTGCTACGAAAAGCTTAACGATGAAAACAAAGCATTGAATGCATATCGTCAGGCTTTAAACAAAATATCCGACAACGACCCAATAAAAAAGCATCTTAACAAAAAGATTAAGCAACTTACATCTGAATCTAAAAAACAGCTTTTTGCTTCTACTCAGAAAATGTCTTCTACAAACAGTAAAGGCCAAGGCAGTTCACTACTTCAGGATTTTCTGAACAAACATAGTCGTGGCAGTAATACTGCTAAGAATTCAAATAATAAAAATAATGCTGCAAATTCAATTGCTTATGATACAAACTCCAACTTTACTCCTGTAAGTGCAACTGGATTTGCTAGTAACTACAGTTCTTCTTATTCTCCGAACACTTACCAGACTGCATCTAATTATAATACTTTCTCAAATTACGTTCCTCAAACTACGATGCTTTCAACTCCATTAATAGACAATTCTCGTGAAGCAATCGCTGCTAGAAACGCACGTGAAACCAATACAATTTCATCATCCTACTATGCATCTTCAGCAAAAGTTGAAAGCTCAGCTCCAAGACAAATAACTGTTGCTCAAGAAAGAGAATTGGAAAGAAAATATTCTCTTGCTAAATCTTATATGGACAGAGGGCTTACTGCTGAAGCAGCAAATGAATTGAACTACATAATCAGTTCTGCCCCAGAAACTTCCATGGTTTCACGCCAATCTAGAAACATGCTTTTAAGGGTAAAAAAGCAACTAGATGAAAACAATGATAAAAAAGCTGATACTCACAGAGACATGGGTAAAGATTTCTTCCGTTCTGGCCAGTATCAATTAGCAGAAGAAGAATTCAACAAAGCACTCAGATTAGCTCCAGACAATGCTGAAGTATATAAAGACCTAGCTCTTCTGAATTATAATCAGGGTAAATACGAAGTTGCATATGAACAGAGCAAAAAAGCTATTGCCCTAGACAGAACCATGAAGGAAGCCTATGTAGTATTAGCTTCATTATATGCACAGAAGGGCCGCCAGGAAGATGCTATCAGAACATTGAAAATGGTTAAAGAAGTATCTACTAGAACAGATGCAGTAGATGAACTCGCAGAACGTATGATGGCTCAGCTCCAAAGTTATTAGAGAAATTAGTTTATTAGTGAATACTAATTCACTAATAAACTAGTTGTTATTGTTTTAAGTTTTAAGTTTTAAGCTTAGGATTCTTCTGTTTTTATTGTTATTAGGAAGTTTATAAACTATCTAATATTCACAAATAGCCGATACTTTCTTACTTCCGAATTGACAATAACTATAAAAACTTTCTTTCATCTTCTATCTTAAATCTTAAATCTTCTATCTTCTATCTTAAATCTTAAGTCTTATATCTTAATTCTCACTTCTTCTTCTGATTACTTAAAAATTCATCATAGAATGGAGACAATTCACGGAGATTCTTGATGATAGGCGGAATTGTCTTTAAGGCATAATCAATTTCTTCTTCAGTTGTAAACTTAGAAAGAGAGAATCGGCATGAACCATGGGCATAGGTAAATGGAATACCCATAGACATGAGAACATGTGATGGTTCAAGACTACCACTTGTGCATGCTGAACCAGAACTTGCTGCAATGCCTTCTTTGCTAAGGTGTAGAAGAATTGCTTCGCCTTCAACGAATTCAAACCCAATATTAGTTGTATTG
>JAEEGF012074359.1_pt1 | contig 12318 bp, 4 predicted proteins | sample 9134171 | NCBI WGS metagenome assembly JAEEGF01 (sample SAMN16246542, study PRJNA631951) | gut metagenome | biome: gut microbiome; feature: rumen; material: AP-attached | host: Bos | place: Iran: Karaj | collected 2018-10 | reverse complement strand
AAGAAGCAAACTTTAAGGTTTATAGCGCGCTTCCTGTTATTAGTACATTCCAGTTTGATAGTAAAGATGCTGCAAATACAACGGTATATGCTAATAGTGATCCTGTATTAAATCTCGTAGCAACAGATGATCCGCTTCAGATTGCTAGTGTTAATATTAAATGTACAAGCTTAGATGGAGCTGAGCTAACATGTAGTGGTATCACATGGAATGTTGAAGATACTAGTTTTAGCAACGATACTATAACACTTGGTAATATATTTAATAATAGTGCTACTGTAGCGGCAGAATTATCTAATGGAACTTATGGTATTACTGTAACCGTAACTGACCTTGCAGGAAATGTTGCAATCAACAATACTACAACAGTAGTTATTGATAAGGATGATCCTACAGTAGATATTTCAAGTTGCAGCTTAACAGGAACAGCACCTAAGACATCGGGAACACTCGGAACGAATACTTATAACCATGAGGCTACAGGAGTTAGTTATACATATTATAAGTATGCTAATGGTAGCGTAACTCTTGGATTTACAGTTAATGATGCTCATGTTGATACGAGTAAGATTAAGGTAAGTGATAAGATCGGTTCTGCAGAGGCGACTACGGTTACAGGAATAACTTGGACAGAAAGCGGAACATCATATACAGGTTCAACTGTAATTACCGGTGATGGAAATCATGTGGTTACAATAGAATTTGCTGATAAATCCGGTAATCCTGCTGTAGCTCAGTCAGTAAACTTTGTTATTGATACAAAGAGCCCGACAACATCTGTAAAGATTAATGGTGATGTGAAAGCTGCAAACAGTAGTTCAGATACTTATAAGTATAATGACAAAGTTCAGGTTAACTGTATCGCAAGTGATGCTGATACAGGAAATAACCTTGATACAGCTGATGTATGGCTTGTTGGTACATTTACACCGGCCGGAAGCACAACAGCTCAGAGTATTACCCAGAAGTTTACGTATGATGGAACCAATCCAAGGAATATACAATTCTCAGAGGATGGTGAGTATGTAGTTCAGGTAAAGGCAGTTGACCTTGCAGGAAAAGAATATACTTGTAGTAAGGTATACTTCACAATCGACAAGGTTAACCCAGACATTGATGTCAAGGTTGACACGACAGCTACAAAGAACAAGTTCACCAGTGAGTATAAGCACACAGGAACGCATTACAATACAAATTATACTTACAGCCAGTTCTTTAATAAGGACGTAGAACTTACATTAAAGGTATTTGATTACAACAAGAAAACTATTACAGTTACAGATGTTACAACTAGTGGCAGCAAGACGATCGATGCAAGCTTCACAGACTCAAATGGTGAATACACTGCTAAGATCAAAGTTTCTGAGGAAGGAAAGCATAAGATAGTAGTTGAGGCTACTGATACAGCAACCCGTCAGGGAACATCAACACCAGTTGAGTTCATTATCGATAAGACTAACCCGACTCTCAATCTTACACTTAACGGTGATACAGATCCTGAAAAGGATGTCAGAGTTGATGGAGATGTATCTATCGGATACATTCTGAAAGATACTAATAAGGACACTAGAGATGTAAAGATCACGTATGTATTTACACCTGCAGGCGGCGCTAAGAAGGATGCCGTAACAGAAGAGCTTTACGATGATGCGAAGAAGACGGTCAAGGAGAACGGTACCTACGAAGTTACAATCACAGCAATCGACAAGGCGGGCAACTCATCAAACGACAAAGCAAGCTTCGTTATTGATAAGCAGAAGCCTGAGATCGACCTGAAGATCACAACTTCAAAGCCTGCTAAGTTCGACAAGTATAAGAGAACCTACAAGCCGGCGGTTGAGAATTACTTCACAACAGCTAAGGATGGCTATGAATATGGCCAGTATTATAAGGATAATGTAAAGGTTAAGATTTCTGTATTTGACTATGATGTCAAGGGTACAGTAGTCTACGACAATGAAGACGAGGTTGAAGTTAGCTTCAAGTACGAGGGCGACGGCCTCTACACAGGAGAGTTCACTATTTCCGAGGAAGGCTCGCACGTAATCAAGGCTGAGTCGGTTGATAAGTCCGGAAATACAGGAAAGAGCTCTGAGCTTAGCTTCATTATCGACAAGACCGCACCGGCGCTTACCACAACACTTGATGGTGAGACCTACAGCGGAACCGACAGATTCTGCGCATCAGATGCAGTTGTCGGACTGAAGATAGATGATAAGAACCAGGATGCTGATGATGTATTTAGAAGTTATGTGATCACACCTTCTGATCATTCGGCTGAGAAGACTGACAGCTCTTATGTAACAGCGCTTCAGGAGACCTATAAGCAGAACGCTTATTACACAGTAACTTACACAGTAGTCGACAGAGCAGGCAACTCTTCAACTGCTAAGATCGGATTCACGATCGATACAACGAAGCCACAGTCTGACATCAAGATCACGACGAAGGCACCTGCAAAGATCGACAAATATCATAACGAGTATTCAAATACAAACGGACACTTCAACACCGCTTATACATACGGACAGTATTATAACGAGAGCGTTTCGATGGATATGGCTGTATTTGACTACAATGTAGCTGAGATCATCGTAACAGATAACGACGAGGTTATTCCGGTAACCTTCGCAAGCAAGGGCGACGAGAGAGTTGCAAGCAGCGTGACGGTTTCAAGTGAGGGCGAGCACGTTGTGAAGACCATAGTTAAGGATAAGTCAGGAAATGAGGCAACCTCGAAGTCGGTAAGCTTCATCATCGATAAGTCTGAGCCGGGTCTTTCGGCAACACTCAATAATTCGTCAAGCATCACGGAGCAGTACCTCCAGGGCGATGCGAGCGTTTACCTTTCAGTAAGCGACACAAATGAGGACGAGGACGATGTTACAAGGATTGTTAAGATGACAAGACCTTCTGCATCGGCTGAGACTTCTGAGGAGACGGGAGCTCTTGAGGGCAACGTTTCATACGGCACAGAGGCTGATTACGAGATCACATACACAGCTATCGACAGAGCCGGAAATAAGAGTGATCCTATAACTCTTACCTTCCGAGTTGATAAGACTGCTCCGCAGCTGTCATTCTCAGGTATCACAAGAGATGCGACGGCAGCAGAGGATACAACAATCACTTACAATATGCTCGAGGACTTCTATTGGGATATGACCTCCGCAACAGTTAAGATCTACCAGAAGGTTGATGGTATGGGCGAGACGCCGATCAGAACGGTTGAGATCACCGCAAGCGGCGCAAGCACAGCACTTTCTGAGACCTTCAAGGAGGATGGTCAGTACCGATTCGAGTTCACGGCACAGGATAAGGCGGGCAACCAGGCAACTGAGTCCTTCACCTTCATCCTCGACGAAAATGCACCTGTCATCATCCTTTCGGGTGTTGACGGATACCTGACCGATCAGGATGTTAACTTCGGCGTACAGGTTGATGAGACCTTCTACCTCGGAAATAATGTCAAGATCGAAGGAACCGTGAAGACTCTGGATGATCCTAAGGGCGTTAAGATCAACTTTGACGATTATTCAAGACTTACGAGAATGGCTTCGGCTAACTTCGAGCAGCTGTTCACTGAGGACGGTATTTACAACATCAAGGTAACTTCTAAGGACGTTGCCGGAAATGAGACCGTTCAGAGCATACAGTTCACGATCGACAAGTCTAAGCCGCTCATCAAGGACCTTGAGAATCTGGCCGATGAGGAAGATTATCAGGCATACAGTGACGCAGTTGCGGCTAACGATAAGAACGCTAAGAAGCTGATACCGATCTTCAACGAGTATAGCTTCGACTACGACGCGGACGATATCGTTACCGACCTGACAACCGTAACTTATAAGATGTACATGGACGGCGTTCTCTACGACGGACTTTCAGAGATTGAGGATGGTTTCCATACTCTGAAGATCACCGCTGAGGACGAGGTTGGAAATACAGCCGAGAAGAGCTTCTACTTCATACTTGATACCGTTAAGCCTGGTATCATCGTTACCGGAGTTGAAGAGGGCGACAACCTTCAGGAGCCTACAACGATCACTGTTTCACTCCAGCTGACAGAGGATACTCTGAAGGCAGTTAATCTGAACGGCGAGGCGATCGCAATCACAAACAATACCGCAACGCTTGAGGTTAGCGACAAGGGCGACTACGTTCTCGTTATCGAGGCGGGCGACGATGCAGGCAACCTTGCAACTCTGACCATCAAGTTTGAATACGGTAAGACAAGCAGCATGCTGTGGCTTCTTATCGCAGGCGGCGCAGCACTTCTGATCGCTGCCGCAACCTTCTTCATCATCCTTGGTAAGAAGAGGAAGAAGAATCAGTAAGCAATCATAATTGAGTTTTAATCTAGGCCGGTGGGGCAACCCACCGGCCTTTTGCTGTCTAGAAAATTGTACATACTTGTATAAGGAAATAAGATGAATTATAATGTTTATAGAGAAGAGGGTATCTCTGAAGAAGTCATTTCAATGGTATTTGATGAATAATACTAGGCGGCGTCTAAAAATCTTCTTTTCAATACTGCATACATATGCTATAATAGCTCGGATAGTGGGTTTTTCTACAAACCACTATCCGTTATTAGATTAATTTCAGGAGGACTAACGAGATGGAAAGAATCAAAACTCTTACAACTAAGACACTTAACAATACAGTTAAGACAGGTGGATGCGGCGAGTGCCAGACATCATGCCAGTCAGCATGTAAGACATCTTGTACAGTAGGAAATCAGCACTGCGAGAGCAATAAATAATGATCCTTGTTTCCGCCATTGCTTGCGGGAATATCATAGAAGATCATAACAGCAATATTCATTCTGAAAGAGGGCCATTCAGAGGATAGTCCTCTTTTAGAGTGTTGTATTTGGGAGTGCATGAATGGTTCATCAGTATAAGAACAATGGATACAACATGGTTCTGGACGTGTGCAGCGGATCAGTCCATGTTGTAGATGAGCTTGTTTACGACATAATTGAGTTGTATTCAGGCAGAACGAAGGAAGAAGTTGTCGAGGCTGTGCTCCAGAACGGTAAGGAATACGACGTTTCGGGTAAGTCGGGAGCATGGAGTGCCCTTTCGGAGGACGAAAAGAAAAGCGAGATAACGGAGGCTTACGATGCGGTAACCTCACTCGCTGAGAGCGGACAGCTTTTCACTGAAGACGAATATAAAAATATTATAATAGATTTCAAAAAGAGGCAGACCGTAGTCAAGGCGCTGTGCCTTAACGTTTCACACGACTGCAATCTTGCTTGCAAATACTGCTTTGCAGGGCAGGGCGAATACAACGGCCCGCGTGAGATAATGAGCTACGAGGTCGGCTGCAAGGCCCTTGATTTCCTGATTGCCAACTCAGGCAGCAGGAGAAACCTTGAAGTTGATTTCTTCGGCGGCGAGCCGCTCATGAACTTTGAGGTCGTAAAGAAGCTCGTTGCATACGGCAGGAAACGTGAAGCAGAGACTGACAAGAAGTTCAGGTTCACGCTGACGACAAACGGTATACTCTTAAATGACGAAGTACTTGAGTTTGCAAATAAGGAGCTTGTAAACGTGGTTCTCAGTATTGACGGACGTAAGGCCGTGAATGACAACATGCGCCCAACCAGAAATGGCAAGGGCAGCCACGATATCATCCTTAAGAAATACAAGGATTTCCGTGCGAAGAGGAAGGGCCAGTATTATGTAAGAGGTACCTTCACCCACTTCAATACTGATTTCAGTAATGACGTGATAGCACTTATGGATGAAGGCTTTGATGAGGTTTCGATGGAGCCGGTTGTTGCACCTCCGACAGAAGATTATGCGATAACAGAGGCAGACGTCGAAGTGATCAAGGAACAGTACGACATCCTGGCGAAGGAACTGCTGAAGCGTTATGAAGAAGGAAGACCTGTAAACTTCTTCCACTTCATGATAGATCTTGAGGGTGGACCTTGTGTATATAAGAGACTTTCAGGCTGCGGTTCGGGAACAGAATACCTGGCGGTAACGCCTTGGGGAGACCTGTATCCTTGCCATCAGTTTGTCGGCAATCCGGACTTCGTGATCGGTAATGTTGACGAAGGTATCAAACGCACCGACATCGTCGACGAGTTCAAGCTCTGCAACGTTTACGCTAAGGACAAATGCCGCGACTGCTTCGCAAGATTCTACTGCAGCGGCGGATGCGCAGCAAATGCATACCAGTTCCACGGAAGCCTGCTCGACGCTTATGATATCGGCTGCGAGCTTGAGCGTAAGAGAATCGAGTGTGCGCTCATGATGAAAGCCGCCATGGCTGACATTGATGCTGCGAAAGGCTGGAACAAACTGGCAGACCTGAACGTCAGCGACTGCGCAAGCACCACAACAAGTGACTGCGACGAAGGGAACGACTGCGCTCCTGATGACGCTTTTACTTATACGATGCGTTAAAATATAATTAGAGAACGATAAGGAGTCGAGCAAATATGTGCCCATGAGGGCGTATTTTGCTACAACCGAATGGGTATATATTTGTTCGACTCCGTATTAAATAATTAAAGTGACAAGAGGAGAAGAAAATGAAGAAAGCAAAAAGGAAAGCATTACTTCTGTTCATCCTTTTCTTAGCTGCCGTAGCAGGCGGAGTTTATTCCGTTCTGTTCGGTATCGTTGAGGAGAAGAACAACGGAGTAAAGGCTTCAGACGAAGGAAGAGATGCGGTCATGATCGGCCGTGCATCAGACATTGCACTGGGTCTTGACCTTAGGGGTGGTGTCAGTGTTACTTACCAGATTGAGGACAACAATCCGACAAGCGAGGAGATAGACAGTACTATCGACAAGCTTCAGCGAAGAGTTGATACCTACAGCCCTGATGGTGAGGTTTACAAGGAAGGAAGCGACCGTATTACCGTCGAGATTCCTGTAGACACCAGCAAATACGATCCAAATGCCATCCTTGATGACCTTGGACGTCCGGGTGAACTCCTTTTCCTGGATAGCGAGAACATGACAAAGTTCCTTTCAGGCGAGGCTTACACACCTGCTCTTACGGGTGCTGACATTAAGGACGCAAATGCTGCTATTCAGAAGGCAACAACAGGCGATGAGTACGTTGTTGAGCTTGCATTTACTGATGAAGGAACCAAGAAGTTCGCAGATGTAACCTCTGCAAACGTAGGAAATATCGTATACATCGTTTACGACGGACAGATCGTAAGCTCACCTGTAGTTAAGTCCGCTATCACAGGCGGTTCTGCAGTTATCGAGGGTCAGGATGACCTTGATGAGGCTAAGCAGCTTGCAAGTACCATCAAGATCGGTGCCCTTCCACTTACTCTTTCAGAGCTTCGTTCACAGGTAGTAGGTGCTAAGCTTGGTAATGATGCTGTTGATACATCACTTCTTGCAGGCGCTATCGGTATCGGTATCATATTCCTTATCATGATCATCGTATTCAGATTCCCTGGATTCCTTGCATCACTGGCACTCGGTACATATATTATCCTTGAGCTTTTCTTCTTACAGACTTTACATATAACACTTACACTTCCGGGTATCGCAGGTATCATTCTTTCAATTGGTATGGCCGTCGATGCGAACGTCATCATATTTACGCGTATCAAGGAAGAGATTGCAGCGGGCAAGGGCGTTAAGACAGCTGTTCAGGCCGGTTTCTCTAAGGCTACTTCAGCTATCGTCGATGGAAACGTAACAACCATTATCGCGGGTGTCGTACTTCTTTACATGGGTTCAGGTTCTGTTAAGGGCTTTGCGAGAACACTTATTCTCGGTATCGTTCTTTCAATGATCTCTGCACTTTTCATCACAAGATTCCTGCTCTACGTATTTACAACTCTCGGCGTAACAAGCGAGAAGCTTTACGGACGTGCTAAGAAAGTCAAGGTTCGTTCTTATTCAAAATATTTCAAGGTTACCGGAACTATCTCCGTTATCCTTATCGTTATGGGTATAGCATTCCTCTTCGTTAACAAGAATATGGACAAGAGGGGCGACACAATGAACTTCAGTCTGGAGTTCTCAGGCGGTACTTCAACATCGATCACCTTCGACAAGGCATACACACTTGAGGAGGCTGAGTCAGAGGTTAGACCTGTTATCGCTGAGGCAGCAGGCGTTTCTGAGGGAAGCATCCAGATTCAGATCGTAGACAGCAACAATCAGATCATCTTCAAGACATCTGAGCTTTCTGAGGATGAGAGAGTTGCAGTTTCAAATGCAGTTAAGGACAAGTTCGGCGTTACAGACGCTGATATCGAGTCAGAAAATATCAGTAGTACGATCAGTAATGAGATGCGTAGAGATGCTATCATCGCAGTTATCATCGCTTCGATCCTTATGCTTATCTACATCGCATTCAGATTCTCTGATACAAAGTTCGGTATAAGTGCGGTTATCGCCCTTATCCACGACGTAATGATCGTATTCATGGTTTATTCGGTAGCATACCTGTCAGTAGGTAGTACCTTCATCGCATGTATGCTGACCATACTTGGTTACTCAATCAACGCAACCATCGTCATCTTCGACAGAATCCGTGAGAACCTTAAGCTCATGAGTCCGGAGACAGATGGTTACGAGAAGATCGTAAATACAAGTATTTCACAGACGCTTTCAAGAAACATCTACTCGTCACTCACAACCTTCGTGACAGTACTTGTTCTCTACATACTTGGTGTTGCCGCTATCAAGGAGTTCACACTTACACTTATGGTAGGTATCCTCTGCGGTACATACTCTTCAATCTTCATCACCGGTCCACTCTGGCTGTCATTCAAGAAGAGAAGCCAGAAGAAGCTTCAGGCAGCTGCAGCAGCCGCTGAGGAAGCAAGAAAGGCCGCTAAGAAGGGCAAGAAGAAGGCAGAAGTATAATATTTAAGTAAAGAACAGCGGGGACGGTTTTCCCGGTGCCGGGAGAGATTCCGACACGGAGGAAATCGTCCCCGTTAATGTATTTTATACGCACATATCTGCGTGCGTAGATGAAAGCAGAAAACACTATATGTGTGAACATGACAAATACAGCCGCGTGAATGCGGATTGTGATTATTAAGGAGAAACACATGGCGCGTCCGAAATGGATACTTAGAACCAGAAATCTTGATTATGCAGGGATTTCGGCAAAATTCAATATCGATCCTCTGATCGCGAAGGTCATCAGAAATCGTGATGTAGAGGATGAGGCAGGCTTTGAGATGTATCTCTCCGGCGGGCTTTCAATGTGTCATGATCCACTCCTTCTGGACGGAATGGATGAAGGCACGGAGCTGATGATCAGAAAGATCGAGGAAGGGAAGAAGATCCGCGTTATAGGCGACTATGATGTGGACGGCGTAACGGCGACATTTATCCTTCTGAAGGGGCTGAGAGACCTTGGTGCGGACGTGGATTACAGGATTCCTCACCGCATAACCGACGGCTATGGAATGAATGTCAGATTGATCTCCGATGCACTGGCGGACGATGTTGATACGGTAATTACCTGCGACAACGGAATTGCTGCATTTGAGGCGGTGGAGCTTGCGAAGTCCCAGGGCATGACGGTCATCGTTACCGATCACCATGAGCCGAAGGACAGAAATATCATGGCGGATGTCGTGATCGATCAGAAGCTTGTCACCTGTGATTATCCTTACGAGGACATCTGCGGAGCGACCATAGCATTTAAATTTATCAAATGTCTCTATAATAAGCTCGGTAAGGAGCTTGATGAAGAATACTATGTTCCTTTTGTGGGACTTGCGACTATATGCGATGTCATGAAGCTGCAGGATGAGAGCAGGATCTATGCGAAGGAAGCGCTCCGTCTGATCGGAAAGAGTGAGAACGTAGGACTTCGCGCACTGATCGCAGCGACGGGCAGAGAGAATAAGGAGCTGGATGCTTATGCGATAAGCTTTATACTCGGACCGTGCATCAATTCGGCGGGACGAGTTGAGTCGGCAGAACAGGCGGTTGAACTTTTCAGTACAACTGACCGTGAACAGGCAGACCTGATCGCAAGCCATCTTGTTGAGCTGAACGAGAGCAGGAAGAGCATCTGCGATGCCGGAATGAAGAAGGCCATCGAGGTTATCGAGGCAAGAGAGGATCTGAGGACAGACAATATCATCGTTGTTCACGTACCGGATCTTCACGAAAGCCTTGCGGGAATCGTTGCTGCAAAGCTGAAGGAGAGGTATTACAAGCCGGCAATAGTATTTACGGATTCTGAGCTTGATGCAGGGCTTTATAAAGGCTCGGCGAGAGGAATCGACGGTTATGATCTGGCGACCGAGCTTGAGAAGGTCAGCACGCTTCTACATACCTGCGGAGGGCACAAGAAGGCGGCCGGACTCAGTCTCAGAAAAGAGAACCTTGACGCCTTCAGGATAGCCATAAATGAAAACGAAAATATAGCTGAGGAGGATCTTGCTCCGAAGCTTATCATAGATGCTAAAGTAGGAATGAATTATTTCACTCTGACAAATGTTGAACAGCTCAGCGTGCTTGAACCGGTGGGCGAAGGAAACAGAGAAGCTGTATTTGCGGATGCGGGTCTGAAGGTGAGACGCGCCGAGGTGAGAGGCAAGCTGAAGAACTGCCTCTGGCTCTACGTGGAGGACAAGTCAGGCGGCAGGTACAGGCTGATATCTTTTGACGTCCAGGGCTTCTTTAATAACATAAAAGAGTGGTTCACAGAAGCAGAATGTGATAAAATAGAGAGAGGCGCTGTTAACAGCGTGACCTTGAATATAGCCTACCGCCCACAGATAAATGAATATATGGGCAGCAGGGAAGTGCAGTTTATGCTGGTGGATTATCAGCCGGCATAGTGCGGATGAGGACATGGCGGATCGCGCCGCGAATGGATGAAGTACATTATGGCAGGCCGCGAAAAGCGGCAGATGAATATATATAATACGGGAGGCAGATCATGAAGAAAACGGTAGCAGATTATATAAAGACAATTCCGGACTTTCCAAAGCCGGGAATACTTTTCAGAGATGTAACTTCGGTGCTTGATAACGCTGATGGTTTCCAGCTTTCAATCGATGAGATGGCAAATCTCCTGAAGGACGTGGATTACGATGTGATAGCAGGTGTTGAGTCAAGAGGCTTCCTCTTCGGCGCGCCGATCGCATATAAGGATCACAAGCCATTTGCGCTTATCAGAAAGAAGGGCAAGCTTCCGAGAGATACAGTTGAGGAGTCTTACGATCTTGAATACGGCTCAGCAACTATCGAGCTTCACAAGGACGCTATCAAGCCGGGAGACAAGGTTGTTATCGTTGACGATCTTATCGCAACAGGCGGAACTGTCGGCGCAGCTGCAAAGCTTATCGAGCGCCTCGGCGGAGAGGTTGTGAAGATGATCTTCCTGATCGAGCTCACAGACCTCAAGGGACGCGAGAACCTGAAGGGCTACGCGGTTGATTCCGTAGTACAGTACGAGGGCGAGTAGTTAGAATATGATCAATCTGACGGAATTGTCACATAATCCAATTCCTGTGAAATGATGCATATTCCAAGAAATAAAAAACTTTGAAAACAGAAAGGAGGAATAAGTATGGCTGAAGAATTAAAGGATAAGACAGTTGAGGAAACAGCGGAAGTAAAAACAGAATCAGTGGAAGAGGCAAAAACTGAGGCTGAGAATACGGTAGCTGCTACAGAGGAGAAGAGCGAGCCACGTCCGATAAGCATCGTTTATGATGTGTACGGCAGAAAGAGAGCCAGCGATCTGCAGACGCCAGCTGATTTCACTCCGCCGGAAACCCTCTACAGGGAACTGATAGAGAAGATAAAGCTCTATCATCCGTCAGAGGATTTCTCGATGATAGATAAAGCATATAAGATCGCGGACGAGGCGCATCACGGACAGAAGCGTAAGTCAGGCGAGCCATACATCATCCATCCGATCTGCGTAGGAATCATCCTCGCAGAGCTTGAAATGGATAAGGAGACTATCGTTGCAGGACTTCTGCACGACGTCATAGAGGATACGGTTGTTACGAAGGAGGAGCTTGCGAGAGAATTTTCCGACGAGGTAGCACTGCTTGTTGACGGCGTTACAAAGTTGACTCAGTTGAATCTTTCTCAGGACAAGATCGAGCTTCAGGCTGAGAACCTCAGGAAGATGTTCCTGGCCATGGCTCAGGATATCAGAGTCATCATCATCAAGCTTGCCGACCGTCTCCACAACCTCAGGACCCTTCAATATCAGTCTCATGAGAAGCAGATAGAGAAGGCCAGAGAAACCATGGACATCTATTCACCGATCGCTCACCGACTTGGTATCAGTAAGATCAAGATCGAGCTCGATGACCTTTCCATGCAGTACC
>JAEEGF010005511.1_pt1 | contig 12318 bp, 9 predicted proteins | sample 9134171 | NCBI WGS metagenome assembly JAEEGF01 (sample SAMN16246542, study PRJNA631951) | gut metagenome | biome: gut microbiome; feature: rumen; material: AP-attached | host: Bos | place: Iran: Karaj | collected 2018-10 | reverse complement strand
AAATAAGGGGGAAGCCATGCGATTTCTGTTCACCTGCGGGGGAACCGGGGGACATATCAACCCTGCGGTAGCCGCTGCTCAGCGGCTGAAAACGCTGATGCCGGACTGCGATATCCTCTTTCTGGGCACGGCGGACAATATGGAGATGGATCTGGTGCCCCGGGAGGGCTTCCCCATCCGGGCGATCCCCGCGGGGAATCTGCATCGGAGCCTCAAACCCAGGGAACTCGTCCACAATCTCCGGTCCGGGGCCCTGCTGATGGAAGGGATCCGTCAGGCCAAGCGGATCCTGGAGGAATTCCGGCCGGATGCGGTTCTGGGCACCGGGGGCTATGTCTGCTGCCCCGTGCTGATCGCCGCCTCCCGGATGAAGATCCCCACGCTGCTCCACGAAGCCAACGCGCTTCCGGGCCTTACGACACGCATGCTGGAGAAGCATACGGATCAGCTCATGGTGGCCTTTGAGGAGAGCCGCAAGTATTACCGGGAACCGGAGAAGGTCGTATGCACGGGGATGCCCGTACGCAGCGGCTTCCGGGACCGGGATCGGGCAATGGCCAGGCAGAGCCTGGGCATCCCGGAGGACCTGCCCCTGATCCTTTCCTTCGGCGGATCTCTGGGGGCAGTCCGGATGAACGAAGCCCTGGCTGTGATCGCCGCCAGTCAGGAAAGAGAACCCCGATTCCGCCTCCTCCACGCCACCGGCGGAGGAGAGGAAGGATTGGAAATCATGCGCCGCCGCATGGCGGAGCTGGGGGCGGATCAGCCGGAGTATACCCGTCTGGAGCCCTATCTCTATGATATGCCCGCAGCCATGGCGGCGGCAGATCTGGTGATCTGCCGGGCGGGCGCCTCCACCCTGGGCGAACTGGCTGCCGCAGGGAAAGCCGCGATCCTGATCCCCTATCCCTACGCCACCGGCAATCATCAGGAAAAAAACGCCATGATCCCGGAGAACCGCGGCGCTGCGGTTCTGCTTCGGGATGCGGATTGTTCCGCCGAGACCTTGGGGGAGACCATCCGCCGGCTTCTGGAGGATCCGGCTGCTTTGCCGGAAATGGGCAGAAAAATGAAAAGCCTGGACCGGGCGGATGCCCTGGACGCCATCGTCGACCAGATCCTGCGTCTCACTGCGTAGAACCCTATTCCGGCCTTCGCATAGGATGGCATGAGATCACCTTTCGGAGGACCGGCCATGAGTTCCATCTATGTAACGGGGGGAAAGCCCCTGTTCGGCGCCCTGCGTGTACAGGGCGCAAAAAACAGCGCCCTGCCTATCCTCTCCGCAGCTGTTCTGGCGGAGGGAGTGAGCGTGATCCGAAACTGCCCGAAGCTGACGGATACGGAGGCCGCCCTTCGCATTCTGCGGGAGGTAGGCTGCCGCGTCTGGCAGGATGAAGATGCTTTGTATGTGGATTCCTCCGGCCCCATCCGTCCGGAGATCCCCAGCCGTCTGATGCGGGAGATGCGATCCAGCGTGATCTTTCTGGGACCGCTCCTGGCTCGGTGCGGGGAGGCCAGAATGTCTGCGCCGGGAGGCTGCGAGATCGGCGCCAGACCCATCGACCTGCATCTGAGCGCCCTGCGCAGTCTGGGGGCGGAGATCGACGAGCGGGGAGGCAACCTGGATTGCCGGGCAGCCCGGCTGAGGAGCTGCCGCATTGATCTGCCGTTTCCCAGCGTAGGGGCGACGGAAAACGCGCTGCTTGCCGCCTGCCTGGGAGATGGGGAGACCGTGATCACCAATGCGGCCAGGGAACCGGAACTCCGGGATCTGGAGGCCTTTCTCAATTCCGCCGGGGCGTCGGTGAGCGGCGCGGGCAGCGCCGTGATCCGGGTACAGGGAAAAACCTCTCTGCACGGGGCGGTGCATCGGATCATGCCGGATCGGATCGCCGCAGCGACCTGGCTCGCCGCCTGTGCCGCCGCTGGCGGAGACGTGCGTTTGTACGATACCGAGTGGAGGGACTATCGCCCGGTCCTGCGCTCTTTGCGGGAAATGGGCTGCGATCTGCATACGGGGGAAAACCTGGTGCGCATACGCAGCCTGGGCAGGCTGAAGGCGGCAAGCCCCATCGTCACCCGACCGTATCCGGGCTTCCCCACGGACGCCCAGCCCCCGCTGATGGCGGCAGCCCTGACGGCGGAGGGGACCACTGCATTTCAGGAAACGATCTTTGAAAGCCGTTTCCGCCATATCCCCGAACTGCGGCGTATGGGGGCGGATATCCGCACCGAAGGACGTACCGCAGTGGTCTGGGGCGTGCCGAAGCTCTACGGCGCAGAGATGTGCGCACCGGATCTTCGGGGAGGCGCGGCATTGATCATCGCCGCCCTGGGGGCAGAGGGCGAGAGCCGCATCTGCGGAGTTCATCACCTGGACCGGGGCTATACAGCCATAGAAAAGAGCCTGGCGGAGCTGGGCGCGGAAACAGTACGCAAGGAGGACAGAGATGGATAAAGCGTTACCGGCGAGGTACCCGGATGCACATCGTACCGAGCAGACGGCAAGGATCATTCGGTGGATCCTGGCAGCCCTGTGCATCTTCGCGGCGCTGTACGGTTTCTTGAAAATAACCGATGTACAGATCAGCGGCAATATGATATACTCAAATGAAGAAGTCCTGTCCGCTTCCGGCCTGCGCAAGGGAACGCCCCTCCTGCTGACCAGGATGGGAGCGGTGAAGCGGGTCCTGGAATCCCAGCTTCCGGCTGTGGAGAAGGCGGAAGTGCGCATCCGGCTCCCCGGCACCGTGGTCGTCCGTATCCGGGAGGGCACGGCCGTTGCCTCCCTCCAGACGGAGGACGGCCGCAATCTCCTGCTGAGCGCCAAGGGAAAAGTGGTGGGGGAGACTGACGATCCGACGGCGTATATCCGGCTGATCGGGATCACCCCGCTGGAGGGGGACGTCGGTCGTATTCTGAAGCTGGATACTGCGGATACCGCCAAGCTGGAATGCCTGTCAGAATTGTTGACTCTTTTGGAAGAACACGGTAGAATAGGGGAAGTAAGGGAGCTGGATGTGGCCAACCTCACCTCTATCCGTATGAATTATGCGGACCGCTTCCAGGTTCGCCTGGGCGGCGCCGACCGGTTGGCGGAGAAGCTGGATTTCCTGGAGCAGATCCTGGAGGAACTCACCTATGGTGAGACCGGGACCATCGATCTCACCCGGGAGACGGAGGGACACTACATCCCGCGGTAACAGACAGGAACACGGTTAAGAGCGCAAGAGAGAAGGATGATGAAGAGATGTCTGATGTGGTGAACATGAAAGTCGTCGGCGTCGGCGGCGCGGGAAACAATGTGGTGAGCCGGATGCGCTCTTCCGGGCTGGACGGCGTCACCTATGTGAACATCAACACCGATCGGCCCACTCTGGTGGCTTCCGCCGCCGATGAACGGGTGCAGATCGGCGAAAAGCTTACCCATGGCCAGGGGGCCGGTTCCAAGCCGGAAGTCGGCCGTATGGCGGCAGAGGAGGATCGCAACAATATCCTGCGGGTGTTTGAGAATACGGACGCCGTCTTCCTTACCGCGGGCATGGGCGGAGGCACGGGCACCGGAGCGATCCCCGTGGTGGCGGACGCCGCCCGGGAGCAGGGGGTCCTGACCATCGCCGTAGTTTCCACCCCCTTCAAGTGGGAGGGCCCCCGGAAGATGCGCACCGCTCTGGCCGGGATCGAAACCCTGCGGGAGAAGGTGGATACCCTCTTTGTCATTCCCAATGAGAATATCCGGAAGGTTACGGATCAGAACGTCACCTTTGCCAATGCCTTTTCCGTTTCCGATGAAGTCCTGAACCGGGCGGTGGGCGGCATTGCCGACCTGCTGCGGAGCACCGGCTTCATCAATCTGGATTTTGCCGACCTGAAGGCCATCCTCCGGCAGTCCGGTCTTGCCCATCTGGGCATCAGCGAAGCCAGCGGCAAGGGCAAGGTGGACGAGGCAGCCGCAGCGGCCATCCGCAGTGATCTGACGGAAACCAGCGTCAACGGCGCCCGCAGGGTCATCGTAAACATGACGGTTTCCCAGGATCTGGCCATGGAGGACGTGACCACCCTGATGGAAAAGATCCAGGAGGCAGCCCATCCGGATGCCAACATCATCTTCGGCCTGGGGTATGACGAGACTCTGGTGGATGCTCTGCGCCTCATCGTCATCGCAACGGATTTCGCCGGGGAAGACAGCGCCGAAGGGAAGAAAGCCGATGCGTCGAACGACGCGGCTGCCGCGGCAGTGGAAAAGCAGCGGGGCGGCAGCCCGGACGGGGAAAAGGGCGTTCAGGACGAAGAGTGGGACAAGTGGCTCAACGAGCTTTTCGGAAAGCAGTAAGCATCTGAACTGAAAAAGGGGAGGATGTGCCATGGATATCGTCTTCACTGAGCGTTCCGAACTGGTGGATTGCGGAAAGCTGTACACCTTTGAGATCGCCATGAAGCCCATTCCGGATGAAAGAAAACGGACCATCCGCGTCTGGCTGCCGGAGATTTATGACGGCGTCAGACGGTTTCCCGTATTGTACATGCACGACGGGCAGTACGTATTTCCGGAAAACGGCCCCATGCAGGGCATGGGCTCCTGGCAGTTTGCCAGGAAGATCAGTGAGCTGGAGCCGGAGCTCCAGTGCATCGTCGTCGCCATCGACACCTCAAGCGACCGGGGCAGCGAGCTGCTCCCGCCCTATAAACGGAATCCTGCCCACCGGATCCCCCGTGACCCCGGCACGCCGGACTATGTCGCCCTGGGCCATCTGTATGCTGACTTCGTGCGGGACACCCTGAAGCCGGTGATCGACGAGCGTTTTCTGACCCTGCCGGACGCGGCCCATACCGGCGTCGGCGGCTCCTCCATGGGCGGCCTTCAGTCCTATTATATGACCATGAAGGACCCGGATGTGTTCGGCCGGTCCCTGGATCTTTCCGCAGGACTGGATATTCTTGATGAAAGCTGTCTGGAGATGATCGACAGCTATGATCCCAAACGGCTGGAGAATGCCCGCTTTTACTTCTACAGCGGCGACCAGGGGATGGACGTGACCATCATGAAGGCCACCATCACCGTATACCTTCGGATGAAGGAAAAGCTCAAACTGTCGAACCGGCAGATCTGCATGATCATCGACAGCCGGGAATCCCACTGGGGCACCTCCTGGGGCAAATACCTGCAGAGCGGTCTGCGGTATCTGTTCAGCGAGGACAACAGCGTGGAATCGCCTCCCAGATTCACCCAGGATCTTCCCCGGGATAAGGAACATTCCAGCTGAGCACAGGAAAACAGAGAACGGGACTGACAGGAAAAGCGTCAGTCCCGTATGTTTATTACGGGAGATAAAGCGCTTGCGGAGGCAGCCGGAGAAAGGCGTACATATGGATGGAAAACTGTTTGCCCGGTCGATGATCAAGTTTTTGTTCGGCGTTTTGCTGGTAGGCGCGCTGCTGTTCCTGTCCGCAGGGACGTTTGCGTACCGGCAGGGTTGGCTCTTCATGGGGATCCTGTTCATCCCCATGTTCTTCGCAGGGCTGGTCATGATGCGGAAGGATCCGGACCTGCTGCGGAAACGGCTGAATGCGAAAGAAGAGCAGGGGGATCAGAAAACGGTGATCCTTCTCAGCGGACTGATGTTTCTGGCCGCTTTTCTGGCCGCCGGATTTTGCTTCCGCTTCCGCCGGTTTCTCCTGCCCGCCTGGGTCTCCCTGGGTGCGGCGGCCGTTTTTCTGCTGGCCTATGCCCTGTACGGGAAGGTCCTGCGGGAAAACAAATACCTTTCCCGGACGATCGGGGTGCAGGAGGGGCAGAGGGTGATCGACACCGGCCTGTACGGCGTCGTCCGTCATCCCATGTATTTGAGCACGCTCCTGCTGTTCCTGGCCATGCCGCTGGTGCTTGGTTCAGTCATATCCTTTGTGATCATGCTTCTGTATATCCCCATCATCGGGAAGAGGATACGCGGAGAGGAACGGGTCCTGGAGGCCGAACTGAATGGATACAGGGAATACAGACAGCGGGTGAAGTACAAGGTGATCCCGTATATCTGGTAAAACAGGGCAGAAAGAAAACGAGCCGGCTGATCCTCCGCGGATCAGCCGGCCCGAAGCATATCATTGCATCCCGTCAATCGTTGACGATGGGACTGTAATACCAGCCGGTATTTTCAACGTTTTCATAGAAGCGAAGGGCGTCGTCCGCCATGTCCTCCACGACGGGGATAACGTGGGAAACGCCGGAGTGGATGATCAGCTTGCAGTTGGGCAGGCATTTGGCGGTGCGGATCATCAGATCGGGCCGGGAAATGGGATCCTCCATGCCGCCGATGATGAGCACCGGGGTCTTGATGGTCTTCAGGGCCTCCAGAACGTTTGCCTCCGTATGCAGAGCGGCCAGGGGACGGCCAAAGTCGATGGCCTTGGTCTCCGGCGAGTCGTAGATCGCCTCGTAATCCGGCTGCGCCCGCTTCGCCCGGTCCTCTTCCGCCTCGATGGCGTATCTCTCCTGGATCCGGGGATCCGCAGATTCGGTCCGCATCACCGGCAGCTTCAGCTTGCCGGACATGGTCAGGCTGCGGATGGACTGCTTCCCCTCGTCCAGGTTATGGGGACCCGGGACCACGGCGAAGAAGCATATGACCCGCTCCGGATGCCGCAGGACCACGTGCCAGCCGGTGCCCGCCCCGTGGGAAGCGCCGGAATAGGCAAATCTCCCGATGCCCATCCTATCCGCAAAGGCGATCACGTCGTCCGCAAAACGGTCGTACCAGTGCTCCCCGTAATCCTCCCGAACGTGGGTGGACTGTCCGAAGCCCCGGTTGGTAAGCAGAAAAACGTGAAATCCCCGCTTCGCCAGCTCCCGCTCCAGGCTGAAGCGGCTGTGGTCCACCTGGGTGCAGAGCAGATAACGGTCGCCTTCACCCCACTCCTCATAATGGATCCTGACGCCTGTTTCCACTTCCATCAGCGGCATATTCTATACCTCCTCCATGTGAGTGATTATGATCGATCCTTTTGGTTTTCGGCCGGTCAGCCCATGCGCAGCCAGACGCGCATTTCCCCGGGGCTGCGGTTCGCCCAGGCATAGTAGGGGATCAGCCGGATGCCGACCCTCTCCCGGTCCGGGCCGTTCCAGGGACGGTACAGAGCGCTGCCGCCGCCGGACCAGTCCCGGTCCCGCCAGCCGGAAACGGTCACCGCCTTCCCGTTTCCAGGGACTTCAGGGTGATAATCCCACACCGGTTCGGCGGAGGGATCCAGGCTGAGTCTGTGCAGCCCGGCGCCGTTATCCGCTTCTTCCGCGCAGTATACCAGCGGTCCGCAGACGACGGCGGCCTTCCCCGCATCCTCCGGCACAAGGGGAGAAGCGGCGAACAGGCGGGGGCGAAGCTCCAGCTCCATTTCGATCCGATCCCCCTCCGCCCAGGTCCGGTCCAGAATCAGGTAGCCCTTTTCTGAAGGATACGCTGCCTTCTCTCCGTTCACGAGCAGACTGAAGCGGGGAGACCAGGCGGGAAGCCGCAGGGCAAGCTCCACCCGCAGAGGCGCGTTGGCATGCAGAGAGTAGCGGATCCTTCCGTCCCACGGATACTCCGTGCGGCAATCCAGACGGAGCGTTCCCCCCGGAAGCCGGAATTCCGCTTCGCTGGAGAGGTAGAGGTGGATATATACCCGGCTGCCGGAAACGGAATACAGGTAGTCCTCCAGGGACATGAGCAGCCGGACCAGGTTTGGCGGGCAGCAGGCGCAGCCGAACCAGGGCTGACGCCGGAACTGTACGTGCCGTTTGGCATTGTCCCTGCCGCAGGCCTCCGGAAGCACTTCAAGGGGATTTACGTAGAAAAAGCGCTGACCGTCCAGCTGCATCCCGCTGAGGACGCAGTTGTACAGGGCCCGTTCCATCACGTCCGCGTATTTTCCCTCCGGCTCCAGCAGGAGCATCCGCCGGGCAAAAAACACAAGGCCGATGGCGGCGCATGTCTCCGCGTATGCCGTATCGTTGGGCAGGTCGTAGTCAAAGGTGAAGGCCTCTCCGTAAGGAGAGGAGCCGATGCCGCCGGTGATATACATGCGCCTTTCCGTGACGCTGTCCCAAAGCCGCCTGCAGGCGGCGCGAAGACCGGGATCCCCGGTGAGCCGGGCCAGATCCGCCATCGCGCTGTACAGATACATGGCGCGTACCGCGTGTCCCTCCGCTTCCTGCTGTTCCAGTACGGGCTTGTCCGCCTGACAGTAGGCGTAGCCCAGCGGTCCGTCCGCAAAGTAGTACCGTCCGTTGCCGTTCAGCCGTTCTTCCTCCCGGAAATACAAGGGCTCCCTGCCCCTGGCATCCACGAAATACCGGGCCAGACGGAGGTATCTCTCGTTTCCGGTGTGGGCGAACAGCCGGATCAGGGCGAGCTCCGCCTCGGGATGGCCGGGGTAACCGTGTTTTTTCTCCGGCTCCGGCCCGAAGGTCCTGTCCGCCAGATCCGCATACCGCACCGCCGCCTCCAGCAGCGCGGTTTTGCCGGTGGCGCGATGGTAGGCCACGGCGGCCTCGATCATGTGGCCGAGACAATACAGCTCATGGTTATCCCGGAGATTCGTAAAACGCCGGTCCGGCGCGGTGATGGTGTAATAGGTATTCAGATAGCCGTCCGGCTGCTGGGCGGCTATCATGGTTTCCACTGCTTCATCCGCCTTTCGTTCCAGCTCCGGATCCGGATGGGAAAGGAGGCTGTATGCGACGCCCTCCAGCCACTTGGACGCGTCGCTGTCCTGAAAAACAAAGCCGTGGTGCACGCCGGTTTCCTTTCCTGCGGCGATGCGGAAATTCCGAAGACAGCCGCTGGGTTCCGTCCCGGGCAGAGCGTCGTTCAGCGCAAGCCACTGATAGGGGATGGCACGGCTGCGGATGATCTCCCGCAGGGGATCCCAGAAGGGATCCCGGATCATGATCTGCCGAACGCCGTTTTCCGGTTCGGCCCCCGTGTATGGATTCTTCATACCCGTTCCTCCGGACAAGGGGACCGGATGCCGCCGGTCCCGAATTTAAAAAAGTGTAACAGAATCCGCGGCGGGATGCAAGAGACCCGGAGGTGTGGGGAAAATGGCCGGAATAGCGCAAAACTCTTGACAGGAAGCGATTTACCGTGCTAAATTTCTGTGTGTTCCCAGCGTATATTTTGCAAAACAAGGAGATCATGAACATGAAAAAGTCAGTTGCATTGCTGCTTGCCGCAGCGCTTTGCCTCTGCCTGTTCGTCGGCTGCTCCGGCAGCGGTAACAGCAATACCCCCGCTACCCAGGCTCCGGACAACGGCACCGCCGCTGCCGCACCCATCAAGATCGGCGGCATCGGGCCCCTCACCGGCGGAGCTGCCATTTACGGCACCGCCGCGAAGAACGGCGCCGCCATCGCCGTGGAGGAGATCAACGCCCTGGGCGGTCTGCAGTTCGACCTTCGCTACGAGGACGACGCCCATGACGCGGAGAAGTCCGTCAACGCCTACAACACCCTGAAGGGCTGGGGAATGCAGATCTTCCTGGGTTCCGTCACCTCCACCCCCTGCGTAGCCACTTCCGTGGAGGCCAACAACGACCACATCTTCCTGCTGACCCCCTCCGCCTCCTCGACGGACGTGCTGGGCGGCATCGCCAACCCCCTCACCGGGACCGTGGATATCCCGCGGAAGGACACCGTGTTCCAGATGTGCTTCGTGGACCCCAACCAGGGCAGCGCCTCCGCTCAGTACATCGCGGACCAGCAGCTGGGCACCAAGATCGCTGTGATCTATAAGAACGACGACGTGTACTCCACCGGCGTGTACAACTCCTTCGCACCCAAGGCCCAGGAGCTGGGTCTGGACATCGTCTCCACCACCACCTTCACGGAGGATACCAAGACCGACTTCTCCGTGCAGCTGAACGACGCCAAGTCCAACGGCGCCGATCTGGTGTTCCTGCCCATGTACTATGACGCCGCCGCCCTGATCCTCACCCAGGCCAACGCTATGGGCTATGCTCCCAAGTGGTTCGGCATCGACGGCATGGACGGCATCCTCTCTGTGGACGGCTTCAATACCGCTCTCGCCGAGGGCGTCATGCTGCTGACCCCCTTCAGCGCGGACTCCTCCGACGCCAAGACCCAGAGCTTCGTGGCCAAGTATCAGGCGGCTTACGGGGAAGTCCCCAACCAGTTCGCCGCCGACGGCTATGACTGCGTCTACGCCATCTACAACGCCCTGACCAAGGCCGGCGTGAAGGATTCCTCTCTCAGCGCCAGCGAGCTCTGCGACAAGCTCATCGCCCAGTTCACCACCATGACCTATGACGGCATCACCGGCACGGGCATGACGTGGGGCGCGGACGGCGCCGTGACCAAGAGCCCGAAGGGCATGTTCATCCAGAACGGCGTCTACGTCGGCATGGACTGAGTTCCAAAACAAATCTGAATCCTGAGGACAGGAGGCTGCCCCATTGACGGCGGCCTCCTGGCCTTCCGCGTTTACCCCCTATCCGAAATGAGGTGTTGATACATGACCTTTCTGACCCACCTGATCAACGGGATCAGCCTGGGCAGCGTGTATGCCATCATCGCTCTGGGCTACACCATGGTCTACGGCATTGCCAAGATGCTGAACTTCGCCCATGGGGACGTGATCATGGTCGGCGCGTACATCTGCTTCTTCGCGGTGTCCTCCTACCATCTTCCTCCCGTCCTGGGCGTGGTGATCGCCATGCTCCTGTGTACGGTCCTGGGCATGCTCATCGAGCGCCTGGCCTATAAGCCCCTTCGGCAGGCTGCCAGCCTGGCGGTGCTGATCACCGCCATCGGCGTGAGCTACTTCCTGCAGAACGGCGCGCAGCTGCTCTGGGGCTCCAACAACAAGATGTTCCCGGCCATCATCCCCGGCGAGGGCATCTCCCTGTTTGGCGGCGAGCTCCACATCTCCTCCGCGACGCTGGTCACCGTGCTGGCCTGCGTGGTCATCATGGTCGCGCTGACCTGGTTCACCGGCAACACGCGGATGGGCAAGGCCATGCGCGCGGTCAGCGAGGACAAGGGCGCGGCGCAGCTCATGGGCATCAACGTCAACACCACCATCTCCGTGACCTTCGCCATCGGCTCCGCTCTGGCGGCGGTGGCCGGGGTGCTGTATATGTCCAGCTACCCGATCCTGGTTCCCACCACCGGCTCCATGCCCGGCATCAAGGCCTTCACCGCCGCAGTGTTCGGCGGGATCGGCTCCATCCCCGGCGCTCTGCTGGGCGGTATCCTCCTGGGGGTCATCGAGATTTTCGCCGGGGCGTATATCTCCACCCAGCTGGCCAACGCCATCGTATTTCTGGTGCTCATCATCGTCCTGCTGGTGAAGCCCACCGGCCTGCTGGGCAAGCAGGTCCGGGAGAAGGTTTGAGGAGGGCGAAGGATGAACAGACTGAAACTAGACCGCTCCCTTCGCCGGGATTATCTGACCTACGCCTTTGTGATCGTCGCCTATGTGATCCTGCAGGTGTTCTCCGGAACAAAGGGCTTTTCTCCCACCCTTCGGGGTCAGCTGGTACCCATCTGCGCCTATGTGGTCATGGCCATGAGCCTGAACCTCACCGTGGGCATCCTGGGCGAGCTGAGCCTGGGCCACGCGGGCTTTATGAGCGTGGGCGCCTTTTCCGGCGCCATCGCGGCGGCGGCGCTTCAGAACGCCGTGCCCTCTCCCGGCCTGCGCCTGGCCATTGCCCTGGTGATCGGCGCCATCTTCGCCGGGATCGTGGGCACTATCATCTCCGTACCGGTACTCCGGCTGAACGGGGATTATCTGGCCATCGTCACCCTGGCCTTCGGGCAGATCATCAAATCCCTCATCGAAAACCTCTATGTGGGCGTGGATGCCTCCGGCCTGCATTTCAGCTTCCTCAAGCCCAATATCACTCTGGCCCAGGGAGGACGGATGATCCTCAACGGACCCATGGGTATCCCCAACATCAGCAAGATATCCACCTTCCTGGCGGGCTTTATCCTCATCATGCTCACCCTGTTCATCATCTTCAACCTGGTGCGCAGCCGGGCGGGAAGAGCCATCATGGCCCTGCGGGACAACCGCATCGCCGCAGAGAGCGTGGGCATCAACGTGACCAAGTATAAAATGATGGCGTTCGTCACCTCCGCCGCGCTGGCAGGCGCCGCGGGTTCGCTCTTTGCGCTCGGTCAGAACACCATCGTCGCATCGAAATTCGATTTCAATACCTCGATCCTGATCCTTGTCTTTGTGGTGCTGGGCGGTCTCGGAAATATGCTCGGCTCCATCATCGCGGCCGCCGCGCTGACCATCCTGCCGGAGGCCCTCC
>JAEEGF012154224.1_pt1 | contig 12319 bp, 15 predicted proteins | sample 9134171 | NCBI WGS metagenome assembly JAEEGF01 (sample SAMN16246542, study PRJNA631951) | gut metagenome | biome: gut microbiome; feature: rumen; material: AP-attached | host: Bos | place: Iran: Karaj | collected 2018-10 | reverse complement strand
AAAGGCGCGGAGGATCCGGAGGAAGCAGCTGCACAGGAACCAGAGGAAGGCGCTGCGCAGGATCCGGAGAAAGATGTTTCGCAGGAGAATGGACAGGAAGGACAGCAGGCGCAGCAGACGGCCGAAGAAACGGACTCCAAGGAGGCGGATGAGAAATGATTGCGATATACAAGAGAGAGCTGAGATCCTTCTTTCACAGCTTTATCGGGTTTTTATTCATTGCGGTGAACCTGTTTTTCCTGGGGTTGTACTGCACGATCTATAATCTGATGAACAGCTACCCGTATTTTTCCTATGCGATCGCGGGCTGCATGTTCGTGTTCCTGTTCAGTGTCCCGATCCTCACGATGCGTGTGATGGCGGATGATCGGCGAAACCGGACGGATCAGCTGATCCTGACGGCCCCTGTGTCGGTCGGCCGGATCGTGATCGGAAAATACCTGGCGACACTTACCGTATTTGCCATCCCCTGCGCGATCATCTGTCTGTATCCGCTGGTTTTGTCGCGGTTCGGCAAGGTGCCTTACGGGGAGACCTATGTGGCGATCCTCGGATTTTTCCTGTACGGAGCGGCCTGCATCGCCATCGGCGTGCTGGTTTCTTCCCTGACGGAAAATATCGTGATCGCGGCAGTGCTTTGTTTTGTGGTGCTTTTTGTCGGGTATATGATGCCCGGGCTGTGCGGCCTGATCTCGGAGACCGGGAATCTTCTGACGAAGATCCTGGGCTGTTTTGACATTTATACGCCCTTTGAGAGTCTGCTTGGAGGAACGCTGGATCTGACCGCGGTGGTGTATTATCTGACGCTGATCGCGCTGGCGCTTTTTCTCTCGGCCCAGGCGGTGCAAAAGCGCCGTTACAGCATCTCTGTCAGACAGCTTCGCTTCGGGGCGTTCAGCACCGGCATGATCGTGGTCGCTGTGGCGATCGCAGTGCTGGTGAATGCGCTGGTAAGACAGCTTCCGGAGGAAAAAACCGTCATCGATGTCACTTCCAACCGGCTCTATACGCTGACGGATCAGACGCGGGAGTACGTGGACACGATGGCGGAGGATGTGACGATCTATGTCTGGAGCGCGGAGGATTCGATGGATCAGACGGTGGTGAAGACTCTGGATCGCTATGCATCGCTGAGCGATCATATCCGCGTCGAGTATGTGGATCCCAGAGTGAACCCGCGTTTTTACACGAGTTACGCAGAGTCCGCGCCTACAGCCGGGTCTCTCATCGTGGTCAGTGATCTGCGTAGCAAGGTCATCGAGGCATCGGATCTGTATGAATCGACCTATTCCTACGATGAAAGTTCGTACTATGGGTACAGTGAGCAGGTGACGGGCTACGATGCCGAGGGACAGATCACGGCGGCGCTGAACTACGTGCTTTCCGAGGATATGCCGGTGGTGTATCAGATCACGGGTCACGGGGAGCGCAGTCTCGAGACGTCCTATACTTCCGCTCTGGCGAAGGCCAATGTCACCTCCGAGTCGCTTCATCTGATGGATGTGGATGCGATTCCGGACGATGCGGCGGCACTGATGATCCTTGGCCCGACCTCCGACCTGTCCGCCGATGATGTGGAGAAGGTGACGGCTTATCTGGAGCGGGGCGGTAAGGTGATGATCACCCTGACGATGACGGAGGAGGAGCTTCCGAATCTGCAGAGTCTGCTCGCCTATATGGGTCTGTCGACCGAGTCCGGGATCGTGGTGGAGGAGAGCACGGAGCACTATTATCGGAATCCGTTCTTTGAGCTGCCGGAGATGTCCTACAGTACCTACACCGCGGGCGTGAACGGGACATATTATGTCTTCAGTCCTTACAACTGCGGGCTTCGGATCCCGGAGGATACGGATGAGATTACCTACGATGTATTCCTGAAGTCCTCCGACGACGCGTTCCTGATGAAGGATTATGTGAATGCGACGGATTATTCGCAGAAGGAGGGAGATCCGGACGGGCCGTTCGCCCTGGGCGTGGAAGCGGTGAAGACACTGGATGCGAGCGGTGATGCGACGGCCGATGGAGCAAGTGCCGATGCGACCTCCGCGACGATGATCGTGCTTGCCTCCGCGGAAACATTCACCGAGGCGGCGGATGAGATGGTCAGCGGCGCGAATCGTACCGTCTTCATGAACATTGTCTCTGCCTTCTCGGATCAGGAACTGAATGTCTCCATCCCCGCCAAAAGCTATGACATGCAGCTTTTGTCCGTGACGCAGGCAGGCATCATCCGTCTCGGCGTGCTACTTGTGATTTTGCTGCCGCTGGGCTGCCTGATCGCAGGCTTCGTGATCTGGATGAGGAGAAGGAGAAGGTAAGAAAGTAAGAAGAAGGTAAGAAGCGGGATGTAAGAACCGGAAGCGTCAAAGAGCAAAGTGGGGGAAAACTGGAGAAAAAGGCGGTGAGTACGGATGAAACATCAGGGGAGAAATCTGATTCTGTTGATCGCGGTCCTGGCGGTCCTGATCGGTGCGTATTACGGGCTGCAAAAGTATGCTCAAAGGCAGGAAGACAAAAAGCTTGATGAGGCAGCAGCGGAACTTTCGGCGGGAGAGATCCTGTCGACGGATTCCGCGGACATCCTTTCCTTCCGCTATACCTGCGACGGCACGGAATATGCCTTTGTGAAGGAAAATGACACCTGGTACTATACCGGGGACCGCAGCATGGCCATAGATGCGGATACGGTCACGACCTTCCTGAACGGCATCGCAAAGCCGGTCGCGGAGGATACGATCGGCGAGATGGAGGACCTCTCGCCCTTCGGTCTGGATGCAGGCTATACGGTGGTCGCCTGGACGACCGCGGATGCGGAATATGAGGTGCACCTGGGCGACTGCAACGACACGCTGGGCCAGTACTATCTGTGCGAGGCCGGAAGTCATGAGGTCTATCTCGTGGACAGCTATTATCACACCCGCCTGCAGAAGACGGCGGAGGATTTCAAGGTCGCAGAGGAGACTTCGGAAGAAAAGACAGAGGCGGAGTAAGGAAAGAGGCAGGCAGGTTCTTCCACATTTCCTCTAAATAGGGTAAGATAATTGTATGATGAATGCGCAATTTTGCGCAGATCATGGATGCGATACGAAACCATACGGGGAAGGAAACAGGACGCCCAAATTTACAAGAGGCGGACAACGAAAGGGGTGAAGCGATGATAAAAATCTACGGTATGCCGACCTGCCCTTACTGCGATTATGTACATGAGCAGATCAAGGGACGTGAGGACGAATTCAAGTACATCAACATCGGGGAAAATATCCGGAATCTGGCGATTTTCATGAAGATCCGTGACAACAACCCCATATTCGACCACTGCAAGGAGGTCGGAGATGTGGGGATTCCGGCGTTTGTTTTCGAGGACGGACGTGTATCCATCGACCCGGCCGATGCGGGGCTGATCGAGTACGGGAAGGCGGATGCCTGCTCGGTCGAGGATCACAAAAGCGGCAGGAAGGGTTGCTGAGCGGAACGGAAGACCGGGAGCAAGCGGCAGAACGGGAACGGAAGACTGGGAACAGAAGACGCGACGAAATGCAGGAGACGAACGGGAGCTTCAGAAAGGGGGCGCAATGAAGCATTTTACTCTGAGTAACGGTGTGGAGATACCTGCGGTCGGGTACGGATCCTTTCAGGCGACGGACGGATATGGCAAGCGTGTCATAAAAGATGCGCTGGAGGTCGGATATCGTTATATCGATACGGCGACGCTCTATCGGAACGAGGCGGAGATCGGAGAGGCACTGGCGGAATCTGATGTGAAGCGCGAGGAGGTCTTCCTGGTCAGCAAGGTGTGGCCCTCGATGCTGGGGCGTGACGCGACGAGAAAAGCATTTGAGGATTCCTGCAGAGACCTGAAGACGGATTATCTGGACATGTATCTGATCCACTGGCCGAAGGAGGGGGAGCCCGATGCGGACTGGGCTTCCCGCCAGGCAGAGGGCTGGCAGGTGATGGAGGAACTGTACAGAGAGGGGCGGATCCGCGCGATCGGCGTCTCGAATTTTCTCCCGCATCATATGAAGCCTTTTCTGGAGCGGATCGAGATCGTGCCGATGCTGAATCAGCTGGAGCTCCATGTCGGCTATATGCAGGAATATGCGGTGCGCTACATGCGGGAGCTGGGCATGGTGATTCAGGCCTGGAGTCCGCTGGGCCGTGCGGCACTGCTGGGCGATGAACGGATTGGAGCGCTCGCGGCAAAATACGGAAAGTCTCCGGCCCAGATTTTGCTGCGTTATCTGTTGCAGCGCGAGGTCGCGGTCATCCCGAAGGCATCGACGCCGGAGCGGATGAAGCAGAATCTGGATGTCTTTGATTTTGAACTGACGGAGGAAGAAGTATTTTTCCTGTCCTGCATTCCGCAGGCCGGCTGGTCGGGGGAGCACCCGGATCTGATGTGATTTTCCAGAGCGAAGGACGGGACAATGCGCCGGTACAGGTGGATCAAAAAAGATAGATCGTATGGCACAGGAGACCGTTTCCCCGGGGGAGGCGGTCTTTTTTTGTGGGCAGCGGGCCGGGTACAGATCAACGAACCAGGTGCAGATCATTGGGCAGGAGTCAGCCGACCAGGTGGAGCATTGGATTTTCTTCCCGTTTAGGGGGAGATGAGATTCGATTTGACATTTCAAAAACGCGATCGTATGATAAGTTATACAAATCATACTTTTGAAACTTGTATCCATTAATAGAGAGAGGTGTGACTATGAAGAAACCACCCAAGGGAAAACATGTGTGGACGGCCACGGTAGGTGAGAAGGGACAGATCGTGATTCCGAAGCAGGCGCGGGAGCTTTTTGACATAAAGCCCGGCGATACATTGATTTTGCTGGGAGACGATAAGCGGGGAATCGCGATCCCGCCGCAGGACAAGTTCCGGAGACTTGCCAGCGAAGTTTTTCCCGATGAAGAGGAAGAGTAGACGGTCGGATGGAACACAGGAGGAAATGGGATATGGGCTATGTACTGGAAGTCGACGGGATTACGAAGAAATATCCCGCGTTTGAACTGAAGCCGATCAGCTTCCACATGGAGGCCGGCGAGGTGATGGGCTTTATCGGGCGAAATGGCGCCGGCAAAACCACCACACTCAAATCGATCCTGAATCTGGTGCATCCGGAGGCCGGCTCGGTGCGGGTACTCGGGATGGAGTACCTCGAGCACGAGGACGAGGTCAAGCAGCAGATCGGGTATGCCGTCGGCGGCATCAGTTATTACAAGAACAAGAAGATCAAGGACATCATCGCGATCACCAAAACCTTCTACGAGAACTGGGACGAGCAGGAATATCGGCATTTTCTGGCGGCCTTTAAGCTGGACGAGGAAAAGCGTCTCAAGGAGCTGTCCGAGGGCATGAAGGTCAAGTTTTACCTGACGATCGCACTGTCCCATCACGCGAAGCTCCTGATTCTGGACGAGCCGACGAGCGGCCTCGATCCCGTTTCCAGAGACGAGATGAACGAGATTTTCCGGAAGCTTGCCGAAAAAGGCGTGGCGATCCTTTTCTCCACGCATATCACAAGCGATCTGGAAAAATGCGCGGACACGATCACCTACATCAAAAACGGCGAACTGGTAAAAACGGCACCTATGTCAGATTTTATCACCTCCTACGCGGCAGAGATGGGCGGAGAACCGTCTCTGGAAGACATCATGGTTTACATTGAGAAAGAAGAGGTGAATCTGTGATGAGGAAATGGATCTTCACAGAGAGGAAAGAGGTGGATTTGAGATGAAGAAATTACTCTACAAAGAGATGAAACTGACAGCGCACCCGCTGAGCTATTTTTTCATTCTGTTTGCGTTGATGGCGATGATTCCGGGGTATCCGATTGCAGTCGGCGGATATTTCGTCTGTCTCGGACTTTTCTACACCTACCAGCAGGCGCGGGAATGCGATGACATCACCTACACCGTGATGCTGCCGGTTCGGAAGCGGGACGCCGTGAAGGCGAAATATGTCTTCGCTATTTTCATTGAATGCGTGGCCTTTCTGCTGAGTCTGATCCTCACGATGGTCCGGATGAACGCCTTGGGCGGTGCGGTGGTGTACGCGAGCAATCCGATGATGAATGCCAATGCGGCCTATCTGGGGTATTTGCTGATGATCTACGGGCTGTTCCATCTGATCTTCATCCGCGGATTTTTCCGGACAGCGTACAAATACGGAAAGCCGTTCGTGGTCTTTACGATTGCTGGATTTGTGCTCATCGGGATTGGCGAGGTTCTGCATCATATTCCGGGACTGACCGGGCTGAACGATCCCGCCATGGTAAACGCGCCGCAGCTGGTGATTCTGGTACTGGGGTTACTTTTCTATGTGGGTGGTACGGCGGTTGCGTATGCCGCATCGGTGAAGGATTTCGAGCGGATCGATCTGTAGACAAAAGCGATTTTGCTGGGAGAATCGGTATGTTTGGAAAGAGGAAGCAGACAGAGAAGCGGACGTACGATCCGGAACACCAGAAACCGATCCTGAAATGCAGTATCTGCAACGGGGAACAGGTGGCCGGATTCAAGGACCTCCGGACGGGGAAGTTTGAGGAAGTGATGTTGATCCGAAGTCCCGAGGAGCTGGAGCTTTTCAAGTCTCTGTATGGGATCGAAACAGTGGCCAAAGAGTACTGAAACGCTTATTAACTTTTGGTCATTAAATGCCGGAACATTGATTTTACGGGGCTCTTTTCGACACGGGAAGGCTGGCGGAAGGAAGCTTTTGATGATGCTCCTTGACGGATCATCTATTGCGTTGAGGATGGATTATTGATGCTTTCCATGTTCCCGGGATGGATCGTCCATGCGTGGACGGATCATCGATGTATTTATTGATCCTGAGATGTTTCATCGATGAATTGGCGAAGAAATGAGGATGGTATGGAAGGAAAGAAAACCGGCGCGGAGTTCGTGATTTACAGGAAGATTGAGAGTGGGGATGATGCCGCCATTGCGCGGATTATCCGGGAGAATCTGGAGGCAAACCATCTGGATATCCCTGGAACCGCCTATTTTGATGAGCACCTGGACCACATCAGCACTTACTATTTGGCGAACCCTTCCGGGCGGGAATACTTCATCCTGACGGATGTGCAGGGGCGTGTGATCGGCGGGATCGGCCTGGCGGAGTGTGACCTGTTTGAGGACTGCGCGGAGCTTCAGAAACTGTATCTGTGCGAAGATTGCAAGGGAAGCGGTCTGGGCTACGATATGATCCGCAAGGTGGAGGAGCGGGCGCGGGAGCTGGGGTATCGTCAGATTTATCTGGAAACGCACACGAACCTGGAGGCGGCGCTGCATATCTATGAGCGGAGTGGCTATCGGCAGATTCCGAAGCCGGAGGCGGTGGTGCACAGCGCCATGAACTGTTTTCTCCTTAAGAAACTGTGAAGCAAATGTTTTTTCCGCAAGAATGCGTCGGCTGTCTGCATTCTTGCGGTTTTTCATTTTCGTCGGAAACGCGTCTTTACAGGGAGAAATTTCATGCTTTTTTCCTTGATTTATGCAACAAGGAGTGTAGAATGGGGGAATGGACGCTCCGAGCAATCCTTCGGATGGTCCGAAATCTGATGAAGAAGGTAGTAGACAAACATGCGTAGCTTTTTAAAGCGGAAGGAGATACACGGCAATCAGACGGCCGGGGCGATCCTTCTGCATATGCTGATTGCGGCGGTCAGTTTGTTCGCAAACGGATTTGGAGTATATCTGACCATGCATGCCGGAATCGGCGCCGGTCCCTGGGATGTGCTGAACCTGGGCCTGTCGGGGACTTTCGGGATCCTGTACGGGACGGCCTCCATCGCCGTGTCGGTGACGATTCTGATCATTGATATTCTGCTGAAGGAGCCGATCGGGATCGCGATGTTTATTGATTCCGTGGTGGTCGGCAAGTCGGTGGACTTTTTCAATCATATCGATATCATACCGGAGTGCCATTCGTTGGGAGCCAGCGTGGTGATGATGCTGATCGGACTGACGATCATGGGATACACACAGTATACCTATATGATCGCCTCGCTTGGCTGCGGGCCGCGTGATACGTTACTTGTAGGCCTTTCCAAGCGGATGCGCAAGGTCCCCATCGGAGTCATCAGCATCGGGCTTCTGAGTCTGGCAACCCTGATCGGATGGCTGCTGGGCGGGCCGGTAGGCCTCGGCACCCTCATCTGCGCCTTTGGTGCAGGCCCGATCATGCAGTTCGCCTTCCGAACCGTGAATTTTGATGCTGCCCTGGTGCAGCACCAGCCTCTTTCCAAGTCCATCAAGGTATTTGTCACCGGGCATGCCTGACATGCTTGACATGCTTGACATGCCTGACAGGCCTGATCCGGACAAGACTGTTCCGGACAAGATTTCCTGTATAGGAACCCCGGGCCATTGAATCTGATATGTTCCCTCTTTACTGGGCAAACCGGTAAGGAGGGGATTTTTTTGTTGAAATCCATTCCGCGAAATGATATAGTTCTTCCATGACGCCGTTCGGGCGTTTCATAGCCGGTCAGGCTGCGTGATTCCCTTTTGATTTGATAGGCACTTTCCCTTTTCCTTTACTTCGTCCTTCCGTTCATTTTCTTTTATTGCCCTTGCCCTTCCCGCTCGGTTCCCTTTTATGCCCCGCTGTGGTGACGAGTTTACGGGCGAAGGGCAAGCAAGAGGCTCCACGCACCCGTAAAACCGGCACCACGACCGGAAATCGGAGCGAAGCACACTGCGGAACATCGGACGACTAAGCCCCAAAAACAAAAAAAGTACAGGAGGAAGATAAGAAATCTTGCAAAGAATCATCGAACTAATGAAACAACGGGCCCTGCTGCTTCAACGGGCCATGGACGAAGCAGAAGAAAGGCGGAAGAATGCCCCGCCCGGAAGGCTTCGCTTGTCAGGAGGCCACGGCTATTGCCAGTACTATCATGTCGTAGACCGGGACCATCCAACCGGAACCTACATCCGCAATGCGGACAGAAGCAAGGCGGTCAGCCTTGAATACAAGGAGTATGCGGAGCAGTTCCTTCCCGGTGCCAGGCGGGAACTGAAGGCGCTCAATCGCTTTGTCAGTCAATTCGAAAAGTCCAATTCTGATCTGATCTATCACAATCTGACTCCGGCCAGACAAAAACTGGTTTCCTCTTTTCTCACCACCGATGAAGAATATGCACAAAAATGGCAGGCGGAATCCTATGCGTCCAGCTCCTATATGCCGGAAGAAAAGGTCTATCAGACCAAGCGCGGGGAAATGGTGCGCTCCAAGTCGGAACTCCTGATCGCAGATTTGCTGTATGAAATGGAGATCCCATACCGATACGAGCCGCGGGTACGGATGAAGAGAGGCAATTACAAGTACCCGGATTTCCTTATTCTGAACCGGAAGACGAGGCAGACGATCTACTGGGAACACCTGGGCTTGATGGATGACCCGGACTACTTGAATAATAACCTTGCAAAAATCCTGGAATACGGGGAAAACGGAATCTGCCTGGGGAAAAACCTCATGATCACCTTTGAAACATCGGAGCACCCGTTGAATGTCCGATGGATCCGGAAAATATTGAGTGAGATTCTGGGATAACCCGTGAAAAGAACGGCAGAATCCTGTCATACAGAGGTCGCGGATATGTTATACTACGGAAAGGTAAGTTTTTGTAAAGGGGGATACGAAATGGGGAATCATGAAGGAAATGGGAAGCAGTATGGTCTGGAGCAGGTGAAGCGGCGGGCGGATTCGCCGCTGGCTGGGAAGCGGATTTTGTTTCTGGGATCATCGGTGACGAAGGGCGAAGCTTCCCTGGATGTGTCATTCGCGGATTATCTGGCTGCACGGGACGGAGTGGTCGCCGTGAAGGAAGCCGTGAGTGGGACCACGCTGGCGGATGTCGAGGAGACTTCGTATGTACAGCGCCTGCTGCGCAAGGTAGATCCTGCCGAAAAATTTGACCTGGCCATTGTTCAGCTTTCCACGAACGATGCTACCCGTATCGCACGCGGGGATGACCTGGAGCTTGGAAAAGTGGCAGCAGGTGCCCCGGGAAACACTGTCAGTGCGGCGAAGCCGGAATCCAATGATGCCGACACCACTTCTCTTGAAGCAAAATTGGAATCCTATGATGTCCGCACCACCGTCGGTGCGATGGAATTCATCATAGATTACGTGAGAAAGACCTGGAATTGCCCGGTGTTTTTCTATACCAGCCCGCGCTATGACAGTCCAATATATGACACGATGGTCAGAAAACTATACGAGCTGCGTGATAAATGGGGCATCGGTATCATCGATATGTGGACCGATGAAGACTTTAATGCCCTGGATGAAGAGCAACGCAGCCTCTATATGGCGGATCCGATTCATCCGACGCAGGCAGGGTATCTGCTCTGGTGGACGCCCTATTTTGAGGCTTCACTTGAGGCTGCGATAAACGGAAGAATGTGAACATTCAGGAAAACGAGAATGTCCGAGAAAGCGTGAATATCCGCCGGAATGCGAGTGACGGATGCACATGCTAAATGAGATACAAGTGCGAGATATAAGTACGGGAACAACCATGAAGGTACGATATCATTATGTTTTGACCGGACGGGTGCAGGGGGTGGGCTTTCGCTGGAAGGCAACGCATCTGGCGGAGTCGCTCGGCATAACCGGCTGGGTCAGAAATGAATGGGATGGCTCTGTGGAGATGGAGCTTCAGGGAGAAGAGGAACTGCAGGACCGCATGCTTGCGGATTTTCGCAGGGACCGCTATATCGAGATTGATCGCATCGAGCGCACCAAAATCGAGGTTCTGGAAGACGAGCGATACTTTGACGTCCGATTTTAGGGGAGAGCCGCGGCGAACGGGGCCGTTTCCCGTAAACAATACGAACATGTGTGGAAGATACTATTTCGGTGAGAAAACTGCCAAAATTGCAGAGAAGGCGTTGGGCGTTTACGGTGGTATCGGGGATGCGGGGGATGTGACGCCCGGCATGTCCCCGCTTGTGATCACCGGCCGGACTGAAAGGCTGGCTGAGGAAAACATGCTCTGGGGCATGGCGAATCCGAAGGGCGGCCTCATCATCAACGCCAGAGCCGAGTCGGTCTATGAAAAGCCGATGTTTTCGAGTAGTGTGGAGACCAGGAGGATCATCATCCCGGCAGAGCATTTTTACGAGTGGGACCGCGCAAAAAACAAGGTTTCCTTCCGGCTTCCGGAATCGGAGATTCTGTACCTTGCCGGTTTCTTCAATCTGGTGAACAACAGGGAAGCTTTCGTGATCCTGACGACGGCGGCGAATGCTTCCATGGAGCGGGTGCACGACCGCATGCCGCTGATGATTCCGGAGAAGGATGTTGCAGACTGGATCCTGGAGCCTGGGAAGACAAAGGAATTCCTGCAAATGAAAATGCCACAGTTGGAGTCCTGGCAGGAGTTCGAGCAGATGAGTTTTGAGATCTGATCAGTGAATTGAGAAGATCCGATGAGCAATGGGTTCGGTAATTGAATTGAGAAGATCCGATAAGCAATGGGTCCGGTAATTGAATTGAGAAGATCCGATGAGTAATGGGTCCGGTAATTGAATTGAGAAGATCCGATGAGCAATGAGGTCCGGTAATTGAGATGAAAACAATCAGGGTGGTGGCTGCTGTAATTTGTGACAGTTTCGCCAGTAAAAAAAGAGTGTTTGCTACGGCCAGGGGGTACGGCGATTTCAAAGGAAAATGGGAATTCCCGGGTGGCAAGATCGAAGCCGGGGAGACGTCTGAGCAGGCACTGAAGCGTGAGATTGAGGAAGAATTGGAGACGGAGATCCGTGTGGGGGAGTTGATCACCACCGTGGAGTATGATTATCCGGAGTTTCATCTCTCCATGGACTGTTTCTGGTGTGAAGTGGTGGAAGGACATCTCGATTTGAAGGAAGCGGAAGCGGCGAAGTGGGTGACGTGGGAAACAATTGCGGAACTGGACTGGCTGCCGGCAGATGTGATGCTGGTGGAGCAGATCCGCCGGGAGATGAAGGACTGATCCGTCTGGAAGAGAGAAAGTCCTATGACAAATGCAATTTGAATTGCATTTGTCATAGGACTTTTGTTATATTGCCCGTAACGCGCCAGTCCATTACGGGAAGGGCAAGTTCAAAGCAAGCATGTTTTACGGGTGCGCGGAGCCACTTGCTTGCTCTTTGCCCGTAAAGTGCCAGTCCATTACGGGAAGGGCAAGTTCAAAGCAAGGATGTTTTACGGGCGCGCGGAGCTACTTGCTTGCTCTATGCCCGTAAACTCGCTGCTACAGACGGGACAAAAAGGGAACCAAGAGGGAAGGAAAAAGACAAAGCAAGGATGTTTTACGGGTGC
>JAEEGF012374962.1_pt1 | contig 12320 bp, 8 predicted proteins | sample 9134171 | NCBI WGS metagenome assembly JAEEGF01 (sample SAMN16246542, study PRJNA631951) | gut metagenome | biome: gut microbiome; feature: rumen; material: AP-attached | host: Bos | place: Iran: Karaj | collected 2018-10 | reverse complement strand
ACCTGCCAGATGGTCATCGACGACACCGACCCGATGTGCACCCCGATGAGCATCACCGATGCCGATGGCAACGACCACGTGCGTGCCCGCTTCCACTGGCAAGAGCGCTGAGCCAGTGGCGAGCCACACGATAAATAAGACGCAAGAGCACTTTCAGGTTTTGCATCAAGATCGATTAAGGGCATTTGATGCTCGTTATGAAATAATTAGTATTAACCAACAAATTGTTTTAGGCGATGAAAAAGTTTTACATGATTCTCGCAGCGATCGCTGCAATGACGATGTCGGCCCAGGCCCAGTTCCTCGGCTGGATCGAGGTGGGAGACTATTACAATCCCACCGAGTTTTACAACGGCTCTTACTTCGATATGGCACCTACCAACTTCTATATCGCCCATACCGGAGCCCAGATGATTTACACGCCCGACCTGCTCACCGGCATGACCGGCAAGGAGGGCTTGAAAATCAAGTACCTGAATTTCAAGTTCTACAGCGAGTCCTATGAAGAAATCATCCGCAACGCCAAGGTTTATCTTCAGGAAATTGATGCCACCGAGTTTGCTGTGGTAGAGGGTGTGAAGCAATTCTTCGATCTTGGCGAACTTGTCGCCGAGGGCCGATATGACATTGACTTGCTAGAGTATTATGGCGAGGACCAGGTGCTTGCTTTGGAGTTGGAAGAACCGTTCCCCTTCAACCTGGGCAAGAGCCTGCTTGTGACCATCGTTTTAGATGCCGATGATGACGACAACTGCACCATGGGCAGCGACTACGCACCCTTCTACACGTCGGGAATCCGTGGCAAGGCCATGACCTATACCAACAACTGGACCAGCTTCGTGGACTATGCCATGGGTACTGATTTCCCCGATGCGACAGCCTCGCTGGGTTGCGGCACCAACGTCGAGCTCCCTGTCACCGAGCTGGGTTACACCTATGAGAGGATGCCCGGCGATGTCGATGGTGACGGCAACATCGGCATCAGCGACGTGACAACCCTCATCGATATGATGTTGGGCACCGCCACAGGCATCACAGTCAATGCCGATTTGAATAATGACGGCAGCATCTCCATCAGCGACTTGACAGCCCTTATCGACATGCTCTTGAACGGGGAGTAACCAAGTACCTCCCTTGAAATCATAAAATGCCCGCAAAGCCAGTACTCATCGGCTCTGCGGGCATTGTCTGTCCTGCCAATTGACCTATAGGTCCCAGTATCAGCTTCTCAGTAACATATCGATGAGAGCAGTGATATCGCTGATATTGATATCACCATCACCATTCACGTCGGCTGCTGCAAAGTTGATGCCTTGGGTATTCGAGGAAATCAAATAGTCGATGAGTTTAGTGAGGTCGTTGATGTTCACTTCTCCGTCACTATCCACATCGCCATATATCACAGTTCTGAAACCTACATTGTCCAAAGCAAAGTAATCTCCTGAGGGGTTCACACTGCCATCTTTTTCGTATCTCCAGATCAGCGTGTGAGTACCAGGTGTGAGGTAGATTGAGTAGAAATCCCAACCCACAGGATGAGCACCGTAACTGAATTGCTCATAATCGTCAACGAGGAACGAGCACTTGTCCCAGAAGGTTGTCGTTCCTTCTCCATAGGCTTGGAATTCAAAGTCCAGAATGCGTGTTTGTGTCAGTGTGATAACTGCTTTTACTTGTGAAATGCTGTTGGCGACACCGGCATTGCCCGAACGGGCATAGAGCCGATCTCCGTTACCCATTACTACCCAAGGATAGGCTGATTCGGTAGTGAAGTTGATTGTGCCGCCTTCCACATTGAGTGCTTCGTTCAACGATAAGTCCACTACCTCGTCATCAAAGTCGACACCAGTAATACTAGTGAACTCCTTCCAGACGCTGGCGCTCTTGTAAGTGCTATAGCTGCTGGCCGGCACCTCAAGTTCGGTGTTGTTGAAATGGGTCTGCTGGAAAGGAAGCATATATTCATCTTCATACTCATCCCACTCTACTTGGCACACGGGGGGCGTCTTGGCTTTGACAATGAGATTTTGCAAACGGGAGCAGTATAGGAATGCATTATATCCCAAATACGTCAGCGTGGAGGGCAGCTGAACAGTATTCAATGATCCGCAGTTTTGCATGGCGCTGTTCTCGATGCGGGTCACACCATAGGGGAAGGTGAGGCTGGTGAGTGACGTGTTGTCGAGGAAGGCTGCGTTTTCCACAGTCTTGAGCGTCGAGGGGAAAATAATGCTCTGAAGGGCAGAACTTCCGCGGAATGAATTGGTGCCGATGACCTCGGTGCCCGATGGCACGGTATAGCTGGTTCCCTTACCGCATGGATATGCAATGAGCTTCTTGCCGTCGATGGTGAATACTACACCATTATTACTGGTATAGTGGTTGTTAGCGCTGTTGACATATATGTTGGTCATAGCGGTGTTGTAAGTGAATGCTGTACCACTCAGGTTATTGACCGTTCTGGGAATCGTAATGTTTTGCAAAGCGGTGCAGTGCGAGAAGGCAAACGAACCAATCTCCGTCAGGCCATTAGCGATGGAAACATAGTCGAGAGACGTGCATTCATAGAAAGCATAGGAGTTAATCTTTGTGACACTGTTCGGAATGACGATTCGGGAAATATTGGAACGCATGAATGAGCGGTCGCCCAGATAGGTGATAGTGCTGGACAAGGAAACGGTGCCCAGGTTACTGCAACTCAGGAAAGCTTGGCTGCCAATACCCGTTACAGAATAGGTAATGCCATTATAGTACACGCTGCTGGGAATATAAATGTTGCCGCTGTAGGTATTGCCGCTTCCCTTATTCACCACCTCGACTGTATTGGCGCCCGTCTTCTTGTAATAGAAGCCATTGGCATAAAAATCATAGGCCAGAGCCCTGATATTGGTGAAGTTTTTCCAATAGTTTGCATTCTTGTATGCGTCCAATGCTGATGCTGGCACATAAACAGTGGCATTGTAGTTGCTGAATGTAGAGTTGGTAATTGATGGCGGAGTAAGTGCCATACAAGTGATAGAGGTGAGCGAGGAACAATCAGTAAAGACCCGAACACCCATAGATGTCAAGCCGGCGCCTAAGACCACTGTGCTTAAATTGGAGCATTTCCAAAAGCATTCTGTATCAAGTCTCACAACGCCATCAGGAATAGTGATACTGGTCAGTGAACTGCAGTACGCAAAAGCATGGTCGCCAATAAATTTTTCATCGCCACTAAAATTGACTTGAGTTAAACCAGAGCAGCCGTAAAAAGCAGCTGCGTAAATTGAATCGATTGCGGCCATACTGATACCTGTCAAACCTGTGCAATTTGTAAATGCATATTTTTGAATAGAGGTGACATTGGCAGTGAATCCATATAACCGATGAATCTCGATACAGTTGGGTATACTCACATAACCGGTGTAACTTGCATCTCCACTGGTAACTCCGGCTGTTCCATTGTTGGGATCGCCAAACATCCAGTTCCCGTCATCGTCACGTGGGAAATTCTCATGAGGACCCTCATAATTGAAGTAATCATATAAATCTTCGTCCTCATGGGTTATCACATAATAAACACCGTCGCGCTCCAGGTCATAAGCCCTTGCTATGAAAGTGATTCCTAGGAACATGGCACATAATAGTGCCGTTTTTAAAGATAAGAATGGTAATTTTTTCATAATAGCGGTTTGTGTGGGGTGCCTCCTGAGTCCATCTAATTCGGCGTTTTACTTGGTTGGTAAAGCAAGGAGCATGGACTTGGGCCGATTGTACCACTCCTGCTCATATTCTGTCGGTTACTCGATGATGCTGGTGCCGTCGATGTTGGAGAATTGCTCGCGCAGGGCGGGCACCTTGTCGGCATCGGCTTCGATGGTCATCGAGCACACGTTGTCAAAGGCCTGTTCGATCACCTTCAGGTCGCTTTTCTTGACCACCTTCATCACGTCGTTCATGCTCAGGTATGGGAAAGTGAACGACAACCGTGCCTGTTCGTGGCACTCGAGGATTTCGCCCGCCTCGATGGCGAGTTTGGCGGCCTCGCGATAGGCGACAATCAGCCCTGATGTGCCCAGTTTAATGCCGCCAAAGTAGCGGATGACCACGATGACGATGTTGGTCAGTTCAAACGAGTTGATCTGCCCCAGGATGGGCTTGCCTGCCGTGCCGCTGGGCTCGCCGTTGTCGCTGCTCAGGTACTCGTTGCGCTCGGTCCCGATCATGTAGGCCCAGCAGCAGTGACGCGCGTCATGGTACTCGTTGGCATAGCGCTTGATGACGGCACGGGCCTCCTCGGCGCTCGACACGGGTTCGGCAAACGCCAGGAAACGAGACATCTTCTCGCGGTAAATACCCTGCGAGACGCCCTTCACTGTCTTGTAGAAATCACTCATATTGCGTCACAAAATTACTGAAAAATCCCCAATTGACAAAACCACGGCCAGCTCTTCAACTGCGAGAATCAAAATCATCACCTGTTACCTGTCTTTAGGCCAGGTTCCCTGTCGGTGTATTGCGAGCCTGTGGCTCGCAGGTTAGAATCCCAGCTTCTTGCGCACGTCCTTCTTCACTGCGTCCTTGTTGAGGAAGATATAGGTCGTGTTCAGGGCGATGTAGGCCTTGGACATGTACCAGATGCCGGCATATTCGCCCGTCTTGCCCCACGAGTTCTTGACTTTGTAGTACTCGCGGCCGTTCTGGTCGCGCGCGATGCCGTAGATGAGCATCACGTGGTCATAGGTCGATTGCCAGTTGTCGAAGCGTTCCTGGCGCAGCTCCTGCGAGGGCACCAGTTCGGGCGTCTTGGCACCGAGTTTCTTGAGTGACTCGGCTTGCTCCTGCTTGGTGAGCTTGAGCCAGCGGGCGGCATCGCTGCCCGTCAGGTCATCGGCGTGCTCAATGTCGGCGGCTATGCCCAGGCCCGTACGGGTGAAGCCGTCCTCGCTCACGTCACCGCCCCAGCACACTGTGTAGCCGTTCTTCAGGGCCTCGTCGATGGTGGCCATCATCTCGTCGAGGGTGACGTTCCAGCTGGGACGCGGGCGCCACTTGTAAGGAGCCTCGATGACAAACTGCTCATAGAAGGGGTGATGGGTGAAACTCGTGATGCTCACATAATCCTTCTTGTTGATGCCCAGCATCTTGGCAAACGACTGGGGCGTATATTGCTTGCCCTCGAAGGTGAACTTCTCGGGACACGGGCCCAGATAGGCATCGAGGATGCCCTGCAGGCCCACTTTCCACTGTGTGGTCAGCTTGGTGCTGTTGCCCTTGGCTATGGATTCCACATAGGGCTCCAGGGTGGCGAAGAATTCGGTGAAGTTGGCCAGTGTGTCGCCGATCATCGAGCCGGGACGTGCCATTGCATCCTCGGGGCAGATGCCGTGACGGTCAATCACCTCGAACACGTCATCGGCCGAGCCGCCTTCCGAAAAACGGCTGTTGCCGTGCATCCTCACGTGATACTCGGCACAGTCCACATAGTCCTTGCTGGCCACGAACATCTCGCTCAGGTCATACACCTTGCCCGACTTGCGCAGCAATTCGGCCTCAATATAGCCTATGGTGGCATAGGACCAGCACGTGCCGCTGCGGCTCTGGTTCTTCACTGGAGTGATGGGGTTCTCCAGCACCGTCGTGAACACAATCTCGTCGCTCGCCAGGCTGGCTAACACACAAGCCAGGCACATCATCGTTGCAATCGCTTTCTTTTTCATGTTATGGTATCTTTAGTTATCCTTCGGCAAATATACAACATTCCAGCAAATTATGGAATAACGACGTCTTAAAATCTTAAAAAATGCATTGTTGTGAATGATAATTGTTGTAATTTTGCACCCGCAATTTTGAAAAGTAAAAAGAATTATATTGAATCATGAAGATTAAATATTTATTTGCCGCACTGGCTATCAGTGCTTTAGTATGCGTTTCTGCTCAAGCTCAAGACGAACCCCGTCATGAATTAAGTGTCAGCTATGGTTTCCTTCCCAACAGCATTTGGTTAGATATCACGAGTGATGTCTTTGGTTCCTTGTTTGGTTATGAATATGAACATAGTGCTGCCACTGGCCCCATCGGTTTGGAGTATTACTATCGAACCAGTCCCCTGATTGCAGTGGGTGCCGTAGCCACTTTTGCAAAGCATTCCGAAGATGAAAAGCATAATAGCGGAATCACCAGAACCAGTAAGAATTCCTACATCACCCTCATGCCGTCGGTGAAATTCAACTGGCTGCGCCGCTCCAACTGGGGCTTGTATTCCAAGGTTGCTGCCGGTGCAACGCTGCGCCACAGCACCATACAAGAGAAAGATCCGGCCAATGCCGAAAAAAAGACTAATAATACTGTATTCTTCAACTTCCAGCTTTCGGGTATTGGCATCGAGGCTGGTTCCGAAAATGTGCGCGCTTTTGCCGAACTGGGTGTCGGTGAACAGGGTGTAGGCCTGGCCGGCGTGCGCTTCAGGTTCTAAAATAACTGATACATATTCATCATATCATGGCTAGAGGCAACCCCTCTGGCCATTTTTTATTGCGCAGCCCCATGGCGGTCACTAAAATGACCGATATGCAACATGAGCTTTATCTTGTATGTCTATAAAATATTGCTGTTGGTCTATTGTGAGCAAAATGGGTTTATACTTTTTGGGTGGTTTCGTGTCTAATTAATAAATAGAGATGTACCACCAGTCCTTTTCATTTTGAATGAACCGGACACAAAATACAAATATTATGAAAACTCATCCATTCATATCCATCTTATTGATAGTGGCAAGCGCTTTCCTGTCTTCATGCACACTTCTTTGTTCTAGCCCGCTCCCTCGTTCAAGACAACCCATTCATCATTACTCTGAGGAGGATTCTTACACTGATGTGAATTCTTATGTTGGCGGTTATTCTTATTCTGAGAATTCTTCTTCCGAGATGGAATCGACTGTCTACATATATAGCCCCACGGTGAAAGGCACTCCAACCTATTGCCAGGTCCCTGGGTGCTCTTGCCGGAATTACAAGGCACAGAAGTGCAGGTGCTCTATGCCTAACTGCACATGTGGCCATAAGATTGAAAACCATTTTATCTGTAAGTAAAAGCAACGTCTTTTCACTGACTGATAGTTTCCTTCAGATTACTGCATTTAGATATAATCTGCTGCTATGAAAAAGAAAACCACTATAATCAGACTGTTCGTTGTCCTGTCAGCACTCATGAGTGTGACTGGGGCCACCGCCTATGACTTCGTTTCAGATGGCATCTACTACAACATTACAGGTCGTAACACCGTCGAGGTGACTTGTGATATGCCTTATTCCGACTGTTATGGCGGCTGTGTATACATTCCCTGTTATGTGACCTTTAACGATATGATTTACGAGGTAACCAGAATTGGTGACTCGGCTTTCGCCTATTGCAAAGACTTAGAAAGCGTGTCGATCCCGCCATCGGTAGTGGAAATAGGTGCTTCGGCTTTTAACTTCTGCAGCAGTTTGACATCAGTGATCCTCCCCGAGTCGATGTGTCGTATCGGAAACATGGCATTCACCGCGTGCACCAACTTATCGACAGTGCATTGTCTGGCAGTTATACCTCCCAGGATTTCGAGTTCAACATTTGATAAGCCCGTTATCCGCAGTGCCACCCTCATTGTCCCATGGGGCTCGCAGTCAGATTATCTGAGCGACAATACCTGGAAAAACTTCACAATCATCCAGGAGATGCCAGAGTTCCCAAGTAATGGCTGCCGTCATTGAGCGAATGAAGAGCGCCATGCCGCATTGGTACTGTCGAGCAGGAACGATTTACTTTAATCATCAAAATCTGGCAGAAAATGAAGTGTTTAACGAAAAAATTGCTATCTTTGCCCCTATAGAAAAAACGATATGATATGAAAACGAAACGATTACTATCTTTCCTCGTGGCGACGTTGGCGCTGGCAGTCGCCCAGTCTTGGGCATGTACCAACCTGATCGTTGGCAAGGCAGCCTCGGCAGATGGCTCTGTGATCTGTACCTATAATTGTGATGGCTATGGCTTCGCCGGCTCCCTGTCGCGCACTCCTGGCGGCAGGCATGAGAAGGACGAGATGATTGCTATCCGTGAGTGGGGCAGGGGAGCCGTGAGAGGCTATGTGCCTCAAGTGGAATACACCTATGACGTCATCGGTTTCATTAACGAGAAGCAGGTGAGCATCGTGGAAACCACCTTCGACGGCCGTCTGGAGCTGCAGAACCCCGAAGGACTGCTCGACTACTTCACCATGATGCATTTGGGATTGGAACGTGCGGCTACGGCACGTGAGGCCATCATCATCATGACCGACCTCGTGCAGGAGTATGGCTACAACAGCACGGGAGAGACAATCACCGTGTGTGACAAGAACGAGGCTTGGATTCTCGAAATCATAGGCAAGGGCCCGGCTGTGAAAGGTGCCGTGTGGGTAGCCGTTCGCATCCCTGACGACTGCATCTGTGCCCATGCCAATCTCTCCCGCATTCGTCAGTTTCCGTTGAAGGACCGCAAGAACTGCCTGTATTCCAAGGACGTGATTTCCTTTGCGCGCGAGAAAGGCTACTACAGCGGCAAGGATGAGGACTTCAGCTTCCGCGATGCCTATTGCCCTATCTCCTTCTCCTCGGTGCGCTATGCCGATGCCCGCGTGTGGAGTTTCTTCCGCCACCACTACGACCAGGCCGAGATGGACAAGTATCTGCCCTACATCAACGGCCAGCATGAGGTTTGCGACCATCTGCCGCTCTATATCAAGCCCGACCGAAAGCTGTCGGTGCGTGACATCATGAATGACATGCGCGACCATTACGAGGGCACTCCGCTTGACATGACAGCCGACATGAGTGCGGGCCCATGGAGCTCACCTTACCGTCCGCTGCCCATGAATTGGGAAGTCGACGGAAAGAACTACTTCCGCGAGCGTGCTATCGGTACCCCGCAGTCGGGCTTCACACTGGTATCACAGCTTCGCAGCTGGCTGCCCGATGACGTGGGCGGCATCATGTACTTCAACTGCGACGATGCCAACATGATAGCCTATGTGCCAGTGTATTGCTGCGTGAACGAGGTGCCCGAAGCCTTCCGCCGCGAGAACAACGTGAACAACGAGTTCAGCGAGCACAGCGCTTTTTGGCTGAACAATCTGGTGGCCAACATGATTTATCCGCGCTACAGCGCCATGATAGGCGACCTGCGTGAGGCGCAGCAGGAGTTGGAGGACTTCTACGCCGCCGATCAGGCGCAGGTATTGAAAGACATTGAGCCCCTAACCAAGCGTGAGCGCGTCAGCTATCTCACCAGCAAGAGTGCTGCCTACACTGCACGGATGATGCAGCGTTGGGACAAGCTCTTCCGCCTCATAGCCGTGAAGCATAACGACCAGATCATGAAGCCTTCAAAGGATGGTACCGTCGTTCCGGGACGCTATACCACACCCGGCTATGACCAGCAGTTCCGCGAACAGATCAGCAAGGACACCGGCACCCGTTACCAGATGCCCGAAAGCTCAGGAGACATCAAGTCCCTGTAAACGCAAGAGAATAGAATAAAGGCGGTGCCGTAAAACGCCTAAAAAATATTGAATCGAGCTTCGCTCGAGAAATTTAGCAAAATTATAAATAGAATTATAATATAAATCAATTTGAAAGATTTATATACAAATTTTGTATAATTTCTCGGCATTCTTGCCGACCTTTTGTTCTACAAACTGTTTTGCAGCATGCTTTGCTTGTTCCTTTAAGAATTGCGTGGCTGTCATCATCAATGCAGTCATCACGCAGGTAAATAGAAGATATGTCCTTTTCGTTTGTTTATTAAGTTTAGTAGTGCAAAATTTCATTTTTTCCACATTCAATCCCAAAAAACAACCATTTTCTTTAACTCTCCAAAGAAAAATAACACTACTCAATACAGTAACCCAGAGCCACACCACTACAAACAAAAAAGCCGCTTAAAAACAAGCGACTCAAAAAATCAGAAGCACAATCTAATCCCAGCCTTCTTCATCGGTGTTGTCAAAATAGCGGCTCATGCCGTTGTCATCCATGTCATCCTCTGATGCGGGATCAAAGCCACGCATGTTGTCATGAGAAGTGCCTGATGATTGTGATGAGGCAGATTTAGCCGCAGGAGGAGTCTCAGATGCCTTTTTCTCTGTTAGTACTGTATCTTCATTTCTTTCGTATTCAGTTTTGCTAACAGGAATGACTTCGTTATAATCAGATTGTTTCTTTTCACTGTTGCCACAAGCCATCAATAACATGGAGGACAATAATACAAGGATAATGGTTTTCATATTCTAGTCATTTTCGGTTATTATGCAGCAAAAACCATACCAGTTGGCTTGTTGCATCTATTGCCCGCCCCAGGCCCTGTGGGAATGGGCCGTTCCGCTCCATCTGCTTTCGATTAGAATGACTGTCTTATCGGCTGGAGAGAGGCCTGACTAGTGGAGCGTATTTTTCATTGTTGGCCTTTAATTATGCTCATGCTGTTGATTCGCTCAATAAACTATTTTATCAATAAATGTTGGATAAAGTGTTTATAATTGTGAGATAATATTTATATTTGCAGAGGCCCTTTTGGCACATGTGTTTCTTGTGATATTTTTGAACACGTTGGTTTTAAAAATCTTTCACAGGAATTCCATTGCCTGCAACTTGGTTATAGTGTGACCAAATGATGACAGGGCAGGGGACAACATCGCTTACGACTAATGAATGACTTCAAATTCAGGAAATATGAACAATATCAACGGTAACCGTGTGGGGATGAGGCTCGCCATTCTGGGTTGGATGCTTTGTACAATGCTGTCTGTCTATGCGCAAAATGTGCGCGAGACCATACGATTGGACGAGGGCTGGAAATTCTCCCTGGGCAACGCTGCCGATCCGGCAAAGGACTTCGGCTGCGGCACTGAGTATTTCAACTATTTGACCAAGGCCAACTCAATACACAACGAGGGCCCATACTCCATCAAGTTTAACGACTCTACATGGCAAGAGGTGCGCATCCCGCACGATTGGGTGACGACCTTGCCTTATGCTCATGAGGCCAGCCACTCGCATGGCTACAAAACTGTGGGCTATAAATATCCCGAAACGAGTGTGGGTTGGTACCGCAAGGTGATCACAATCCCCGAGTCGGACTTGGGCAAGCACATTGCCCTGCAGTTTGACGGCATCTTCAGCAATGCCCGCGTGTGGTTCAACGGCTTTTATATGGGTACCGAACCCAGCGGCTATGCCACTCATGTGTATGATGTGACCGAATATGTGAACTATGGCGGTGAGAATCTTGTTTGTGTACGAGCCGACGCTACGCTCGAAGAAGGCTGGTTCTATGAAGGGGCCGGCATCTATCGTGACGCATGGCTCATCAAGTCGGCTGCTGTCAGTGTAGCTCCATTCGGCACCTTTGTCTACGCTGACATCAAGGCCCCTTACACCTCGGCCACCATTCATGTGGATACCGAGGTAAACAATCATTCGTTGGAACCGCAAACGTGTACCGTAGAACACCGACTGCTCGATGCGCAAGGCAACGAAGTGGGCAGGACAAACACCGCATCACTCGACCTGACAGGCAAACAGACCAGCGGCTGCAAACAAATGCTGACACTTGACCGACCGCATCTGTGGAGCCCCGGCGACCCCTATCTGTATCAAGTGGAAACGACCGTCAAGGTGAACGGACTGGTGACCGATGTTTACATGACAACAACGGGCATCCGTGATGTGGAGTTTGATGCCGACCGGGGATTTCTGCTCAACGGAAAAGAGATCGAGCTCAAGGGCGTGAACATGCATCAAGACCATGCCGGCGTGGGTGCCGCTATCCCCGAGGCACTCATGGCGTGGCGCATCAAGCAGCTGAAGAAATTGGGCTGCAATGCCTATCGTGCATCCCACAACCCGATGACGCCTGCGCAACTCGACATCTGCGACCGAGAGGGCATACTCGTCATTGACGAAAACCGCCTTTCGGGCATCAATGCCGAGCACCTGAGGCTGTTGGAAAACATGATTAAGCGCGACCGCAATCACCCGTCGATTGTCCTGTGGAGCGACGGCAACGAGGAGTGGGGCATGGAGAATACCATTCAAGGCACACGCATTGCCGCCGCCATGCGTGAATATACCCGCCTGCTCGATCCCACCCGCCATTCAACAATGGCCAATGCCGGAGGGTCTGAATTGATTAAGGGGCTCGATGTGGTGGGATTCAACTATATCGCACAAAACGATGTGGATAACCGCAAGAAAGCCAACCCCACATGGAAAATCGTGGGCACCGAAGAAACCACGGGCTGCGGCACGCGCGGGGTCTATTTT
>JAEEGF010602677.1_pt1 | contig 12320 bp, 5 predicted proteins | sample 9134171 | NCBI WGS metagenome assembly JAEEGF01 (sample SAMN16246542, study PRJNA631951) | gut metagenome | biome: gut microbiome; feature: rumen; material: AP-attached | host: Bos | place: Iran: Karaj | collected 2018-10 | reverse complement strand
TGTCGTTGTTGGTGGCCGTGACGGTCATCCCCGTACTGGATGCCGCCCTAATAAAGAAGGTGGACAAGCCCAAGGAGGGCAAGATGAAACTGACCGACCGCGTGCAGGTGTTCTATGAGAAATGCCTGAAGTGGACGTTCAAGCATCCTACTGTCACCATGATTGGGGCTGTGGTGCTGGTCGTCTTGTCCAGTCTCATCTTCCCACGCCTGAAGATGCGTCAGTTCCCCTATGCCGACCGCAACCAGTTTGCCGTCGAAATTTTCCTTCCTGAAGGTGAAGGGCTGGAACACACGCGAGAGATTGCCGATTCGATGCGTAACGTGCTGATGCGCGACAAGCGCGTGACAAGCGTCACCTCGTTCATCGGATGCAGCAGTCCGCGTTTCCAAGTGTCTTATGCCCCTCAGATCGGTGGACGCAACTTTGCCCAACTTATCGTGAACACACCTGACATTGAGACTACCTTTGGCATGCTCAATGACTATGCGCCAGAGTGGAGCAACCACTGGCCCAATGCTTACGTTCGCTTCAAGCAGATGGACTTCCTGTATGTGCCTACCCACGAATACCGATTCTATGGCGAGAACCTTGACAGCCTGAATCGTGCGGCAGAAATGCTCATGGCCGAGATGCGTCGCATTCCCGGCATAGAGTGGGTGCGTACCGACTACGACCAGCCACACCCCATCATGGAGGTCAACCTCGACCCCGTGGCTTCGGCTCAGTTAGGCATCAACCGCACTACTGCTCAGTTGCAACTGATGTTGCAGACTGGCGAGATGCAGGTGGGAAGCATTTGGGAAGGCGACTATGAAGTGCCCATCGTTGTGAAGGACGAATCTACACAACACATGCAACTGGGCGATTTGGGTAATACCTATCTCACCACACCCACAGGACAGAGTCTATCGCTCAGGCAGGTGGCTCAGGTGAGTCCCACATGGACACAGGCAAAGATTGTGCATCGCAACGGCGAACGATGTGTCAGCGTCACGGCCGAGGGTAAGCGCAACGTGCTAGCTGCGCCCATTCAGACGCAGATACAAAACATCATGAAGGACATGAAACTGCCTCAGGGTGTGCGTAGTGAGGTTGGTGGAGAAGTGGAACTGAACAACGAGATGCTTCCTCAGATTGCAGCAGGCATAGGTATCGCGCTGGTCATTATCTTCTTCTTCATCCTGTTCAACTTCAAGCACTTCGGCATTACCATTCTCTGCATGGTTGCCATCTCTCTGAGTCTGCCTGGTGCTATGCTCGGTCTGTGGATTGCCAATCGCACGCTGGGCTTGACCAGTCTGTTCGGATTCATCACCCTCATGGGTATCATCATGCGTAACGAAATCCTTATCTTTGAACATGCCGACCAACGCATGCAGGAGGGATGGACGGCAAAGGATGCTGCCTTCGACGCAGGTCGCCGACGCATGGTGCCCATCTTCCTTACAACGGCAACAACAGCAGTAGGCGTCATCCCCATGATTATCGCGGGTTCGTCGTTCTGGATGCCTGTTGGTATCACCATCTTTGCCGGTGGTATCGGTACGCTCATCCTCGTTGTTACCGTCCTGCCTGTGGTTTATTGGAAGTTGAATAATAAGACCCAAAACAATTTGAGAATTCCGAGTAATCAAAGTACTCCGACAAATACTCCAAAGTCATGAAATCTATAATATCGATATTTCTCATTGCCTTATTATCTCCTTGGCTTAATGTTTCTGGCGAAACACTGACATTGCCTCAGTGTCTGGAGTTGGCTAGACAGCATAACCGCACGTTGCAGAATGCCGCACTCGAGATAGAGATGGCAAAGGAACAACGCAAAGAGGCCTTCACCAAGTATTTTCCTGACATCAAGGCGAATCTGTTGGCTTTCCGTGCCTTTGACGAGATGGTGAAGGGCGAGGGGACAGTGCCCATGGAGATAGCCGCCATTAACCCAGAGTTCGCGGCATACATTGGTGCCCCCTTCTCATATAGCGAGTTCAACCGTGGCTATTCCGCCAATGTTTCACTGACGCAACCCATCTTTGCCGGAGGACAAATACGTGCCGGCAATAAGTTGGCCAAGATAGGAGAGGAAGCCGCCGAACTGCAATTGCGCATGCAAGAGAAGGATGTCCTGCAGAAGGTGACGGAGTGCTATTGGCAGATTGCCTCTGTACGTTACAACCTTGGGACCATTGAGGCGGCTGAGAAACAGTTGGATGCCGTTTGTGACCTTGTGACCAATTATGTCAATGCCGGCGTGACCACACGCAACGACTTGCTTCGTGTGGAATTGCGTCAACAGGAGTTGGCCTCCAATCGACTGAAACTGGAGAATGCCGAACATGTGCTCCTCTTGCTGTTGGCTCAACAAATCGGTAAGTCGGGCGAGGCAATAGACATCGAAACGAGTACGATGCCCATAGCCATTAACCCTGCCGACGTGCGTGTGGATGCCTCCGAAGCTGTTGCCAATCGAGAGGAGACGGCTCTGCTTGAGAAGCAGGTCGAGGCCAATCAGTGGCAAGTGCGTCTCGAACGTGGAAAGTATCTACCCACCGTGGCCGTTGGTGCTATGGGTTATAACATGGGCTTTGGTGGTTTCTCGGATAACGTTCGCAAATATATGGATACGAATCAAACCAATGGCCTCGTCTTCGGAACCATCTCAGTACCCATCATGGAGTGGTGGGGAGGCAAGCACGCCATCCGTCGCACACAGATGAAGTTGGAGCAAAGCCGCAATCAGGCTCAGGACGTGCGTGAGCAGTTGGTCGTAGACGTGGAGTCGGCGTGGAGCAATCTTTCCGAGGCATATCGTCAGATTGACATTGCCCGCGCCAGCGTGGAATCAGCAGAAGAGAACCTGCGTATGTCCACTGACCAGTACAAGGCTGGCACTCTCTTGCTCTCCGACCTCCTCGATGCTGAGACACTCAATCGCCAAGCCCGCAGTCAACTCTCCGATGCCCTCGCCACCTATCAAGTTCGCTTGGCGGAGTATGGGAGAAAAACTTCTGCACGAGTGCAATAGCGCTTTGCTAGTGAAGAATGATTAACCTCACCCCAACCCTCTCCCAAGGAGAGGACGGGGCGTTGATATTTAAAAGAGAAAAGATATAAGTGAGATAAAGATTTAAGAAAGGCCATCTCTCATCTAATTTATCCCTTCCCTAGGAAGGCAAGGATGGGTCCTAAATTTGAATAACGTATGAAATCATCTTTAACCGAACGCCGTTATGTGGTGCCGTTTGTGCTCATCACCTCATTGTTCTTCCTTTGGGGGTTTGCACGCGCCATACTGGATGTGCTGAACAAGCATTTTCAAACCGAGTTGAACATCTCCATTACCCAGTCGTCGCTGGTACAAGTTACCACCTATCTGGGTTATTTCCTGATGGCTATTCCTGCAGGATTGCTTATCAATAAAGTTGGGTACAAGCGTGGAGTGGTCACGGGTCTCTTGCTCTATGCAATAGGTGCATTCCTCTTTGTTCCTGGCACGTGGGCAAACTCTTTCAGCGGCTATCTTGTGGCCCTGTTTGTTATTGCATGTGGACTCGTATTCCTCGAAACGGCTGCAAATCCCTATGCCACAGAACTTGGTCCCAAGGAGACGGCAAGCAGTCGACTCAATCTCTCCCAGTCGTTCAACGGCATGGGCTCGGCTCTTGCTCCCATCGTGGTGGGTGGATTGCTCTTCAGTGGCAGTGGTGCCGATGTCTCCCTCCCTTATGTGGTCATGGGTATCATCGTGCTTTTGGTTGCCCTCGTCTTCTCCCGTTCTCAACTCCCCGAGATACAACGCGAAGAAGAACAATCGTCCCAATCGTCAAATAGTGAAATTGTACAATCGTCAAATGAGGAAGTTTCAGGCCTTGCCAACCTTCGCAAGCTTTTCCACAACCGCACATTCCTCTTCGGATTGGGTGCCTTGTTGGCGTACGAAGTTAGTGAGATAAGTATCAATAGTTACTTCATTAACTTCACCACGGGTATGGAATGGCTTACGCCGGCTAATGCCTCCTACATTCTGGGATTGTCGCTCTTCATCTTCATGGGTGGACGTTTCGTTGGCAGTTGGATTATGCGTCGCATTCCTGCCCAGCGAGTCCTTCTCTGGTGTGCCTGCGGTAGTGTCATCAGCATTGCCCTCTTGATTATCAACTGTCAACTGTCGACGCTCAACTACCATTTCTCCTTGGCTTTGCTGGTCGCAAACTACTTCTTCGAGGCCATCATGTTCCCCACCATCTTCTCCCTGTCACTTCGTGGGTTGGGTTCGCTCACGAAGAGTGCCTCATCCCTGTTGATGATGACTCCTGTGGGTGGTTGTGGTTTCCTTCTGATGGCTTTGATGGCAGATGCATCGGGTTCGCTCATCCTTCCCTTCCTCATTCCTCTCGTGGGATACCTAGTCGTTTTCCTATATGCTCGTAGGCAAGCAAGAGAATAGGGCATTAATGCTTATGAAATAACGCCTAAGGGCTTCAACGAAAAGGCCTAGGTTCGATGCGTCTCGAACCTAGGCCTTATTGCTTTCGAACCTGCGTTCGATTACGGCTTCAATCTTGCTAGTGCGTCGGCTTCCGTACCACAGAACGGACCTGAAGCCTCGAGCTTAATGCTTGCTACAGCCGAAGCAAAGCGACCTGCCTGACCAGGATCGTCACCTAACAGACGGCGATAGACATAAGCCATCACATACGTGTCACCACATCCAGTAGCATCCACAATGTTCAAGGGGTCGTAGGCAGGAATGTCATAGAATCTTCCGTCGGCATACACTACAGAACCATAACTGCCAAGTGTAAGCAGAACTTCCTTTACACCCCATTCGGCCAACAACTCGCAAGCGCGGTGCTGGTCGGTAACGCCTGTGAGGACTTCAATCTCATACTCATTAACCTTGAGAATATCGACATAACGCAGTGCCTCGCGCTTCTCTTTCCAGTCGATGGCGTGAACTTCCTCGCCTCTCACTTCGCGCAGATAGCCCTGAGCATCCACTACCAGTGTGCCGCGCTCTGAAAGGTAACGCAGGGCATCGAGGTCGAAATCATCGGCAAGCAGAGTGCCTAGGACAATATATTGGGCACTGATGTCGCCCAATTTCTCACGCGTGAAGGGGTCGGCTTTGGCACGAACACGTTGGCGACGGTTGTTTTGGTTTGCACCATAGATGTTTTCGAAGTACACCGTCTCACGACTGGGGATGACCTCCACCTCTATGCCTTCGCGACGCATGTCCTCCACAGACTTCATATCCTTCTCAGCAAGGGAAGTGATGAGGCGATAGTTGATGTCTTTGCGGTCGCCCAAGAGATGGCGCAGACCATAAGAAAAATAAAACGAAGTGCCGCCAGGCATGTGTACATCGCGGTCGGGTGTCACTATGCGGTCGTGGGTAATATGCCCGATGCAGATAATATCTGGGTTCATGTTAATTACTAAAATTAAGAATCAAGAGATAATAGTTGTAAATTTGTTATACAGTTTAGCGCTGCAAAATTACGAATTAATTCTTAATTCTTGTTTCTTAATTCTCAATTTATTTGTACCTTTGCCCACAAACACTAATAATATTGCTATGAAACGTTGCTATTCTTTTTTGCTTGCCTTGTTGGTTTCTATGGCTATGATGGCTCAGGAAGCCCTAACCCAATATCTGTTCGTCTACTTCCCTTCGAACACGGACGAGAACATTTATTATGCTTTGTCGGATAATGGCTTCGACTACACGCCTTTTAATAACGGACGTCGTGTGATAGCTTGCGATACAGTGAGCTTAAAGAAGGGACTTCGCGACCCTCATATCCTGCGTACGGATGACGGATGGTTCCTTATGGTGGCAACGGATATGAAATCGAGGGAAGGGTGGGAATCGAACAGAGGTCTTGTGCTTATGAAGTCGAGAGACCTCATCAACTGGCAACATTCCTACATCCATTTCCCCGATAAATACAAAGGGAAGAACTTTGCCAACGTCACCCGCGTTTGGGCTCCAGAGACCATCTACGACCCTGTGGCTGGCAAGTATATGGTGTATTATTCCATACTGACCAACGATGGTACCATTCTTTATGACAAAGTGTTTTACAACTACGCCAATGACGATTTTACCGACCTTGAGGGCGATCCTACATTGCTGTTCGATCGTGGTGCTTCGACCATCGACATGGATATCGTGTTACACGATGGGGTGTATCACGCCTTCTATAAGAATGAAAACGACGGAGGCATCAGTAAGGTTACGGCTACTCAGCTGACAGCACCTGCAGGGCAGGAGGGTAGTCAATGGAGTAAGCCTTCGGGCAAACTGCAACAAACCGATGTGCCGGTGGAGGGTGCAGGCGTGTTCCAACTTAACGACGGGAAGACGTGGGTGCTTATGTACGACTGTTACACAAGCGGATACTACCAGTTCTGCACTAGCACCGACTTGGAGCACTTTACCTTTAAACAGAATACCTACACCAGTGGTGCTTTTACTCCCCGACACGGAACTGTTATCCCTCTCTCTAATTTCGATGTGGACCGCCTTCAGGTGGCACTCGAATCCAGTTGGAAGCTGCAAGTGTTTGATGAACTGATTCGCGAAGTTAATATTGCAAGCCAGTTGGGTGTGGATGTTTCCGGAGTTACGGAATTAATAGACAACAATCATCAATTATCCATAGGACAGATGCAGCAGACCATAGAGAACCTAAAATTGGCCGAATACGAATATGTTACCACTAATTATACCGACGACCAAACCTCGCTGTTGGGAAAATGGAATACAAGTAATCAAACTAGTAGAAGTGGACAGCATTACGATGGTTCTTCCTCCTCTTCTTATTGGGAACAGCGTGATGGATGGGGCAATACATCGTGGAGTATGAGCATGAAGCAGACTGTAACCTTGCCTGCTGGTAATTATGTGCTGAAGTGTGCCGGACGTAGTGCCTCTTCAGCCGTAGTGGCTACAATGACTGTCGAAGGTGCTAGTGTTAACTTCCCCACGAAGGGAGATGTTGGTTATGGTATCGACACAAGTGGACTGACTAATTATTCTTCCACAGGAGAGTATGCCAACGGAGGAAAGGGACGTGGTTGGGAATGGCGTTATCTGACTTTCACGCTTGAAGAAAGTCGCGAAGTAACCATCTCCTTGTCGGCTTCCGTAAATAACGCATCGGAACAATGGGTAAGCATGACCTCGCTTGCTCTCTTGCGTGAACCTGAAACTGATGCTGTTAAATCCGTTACTAATATTTTGTCCAGCGAACAAGGCTTTGACCTTTCGGGACGCCCGATGACTAAAAAACATGGAATCAAGATAAGTAAGGAAAAGAAGTTTCTGAGATAAAGGGTAAAAGGTTTCAGTTTGACGTTATTACGAGATAACGTTATTACGGAATAACGTCTTAACAATAAAAATAAAGCCTCCAAACGGAGGCTTTATTTGTGATTCTTTGTGATTCGGAAGGGGCTCGAACCCTTGACCCGCAGCTTAGAAGGCTGCTGCTCTAATCCAACTGAGCTACCGAACCATCCTTAAAGCGCCTGCAAAGGTACAACAAAAAATTAATAATTAAAAATTAAAAATTAAAAATTTATGCTTGCGCCTTGTTTTACGAACCAAAAGAGTTGCATGAGTTATTGAGTTTGTTTGCTTGTACGGATTTTAGAAATCATCTGTTGCAAAGCGTACGATAGTCACACCATTGACAAGGATTGTTTGTCTCACTTGCCTTCTCCTCACGCTGTACGAAGGGACGTGTAGGGTCGTAAATCTCCTCGACAATCTTGCGCAGGAATTGCAGGTACTCAGCACTCACCTTGCGAATATCGGTTACGAGTTCTTTACCTAAGGAGAGGGTTGGGTCGTAACGTTTGGCATCAGTGGCCGAGAGCACATAGAACAGGCATGGTGCAACAGGCAAAGATTGAGAATCGGCAAGGGCAAGAGCATAGAGGAATGTCTGCAAATAATAGCCCGGTGAACTGTTATCCCCCGGTTGGAAGATTTTCTCGATGCTCGATGGGGAACTATGCGATTTCCCAGTCTTGTAATCGACAATGCGCAGGGTCGGGTGTCCGTCGATATTCATGATGTCTATGCGATCGACGATGCCTCCCATTGACAGGGTTATGGTCTCAGAGCCTGACTGGAAGGTGAGTTTGATGTAGTGATTCTCTTCAGTCTCGCATAGTTCGAAGGGGGCATGCTTCATATCCCACTTGAGGAGTTGGGTAACGAGTTGGATGATAACATCGCGCACAATCATACTGATGCCACGCGTGGGTGGTGGGAAACCATTCTTCTGGAAAGACTCGCCTACAAACTCAGCCAGGCAAGATTCGGGGTCTTTAACGTATGGTTCGAGATCGGAGGCCACGATATTACGGTGTCCTAGTGTCTTAGTAAGACGTTTGTAGAAGATGTCGCAAGTGTCGTGGAAGAGCGTGCCGAAATGAGGAGCATCGATTCCGTCCTGTGGACGGTCGGGCATAGTCAGGTTGGCTACCTTCTGATAGTAGAATAGCAAAGGGCACTTGATGTACTGATTGAGAGCCGAGGGGGAGAGTGATTTACGACTACGCAGTATTTGCATGATTTTCTCATCCTTCTGAACCACAATGGGTTTCTTGTCTGTGGGCGACAACGGAGGAGTTCCCAGTTGACCTACTTCGACTTTGAGTGGAGACTCGACTATGAGTTGGCGCAGGAAACGGCTTTGCTCGCGTTGGGATGCACCACTGGTGTTGTTGTTATAGACCAGTGTGATGTCTTGTGCACGTTGTAGCAATCGGTAGAAGGAGTATGCATAGACGGCGTCTTGACGTTGGGTTGTGTCGAGTCCGAAGTGAACTCTCAGCAGATAAGGGATGAGTGAGGTTGTGGTGGAACGACGAGGCAAGATGCCTTCGCCAACGCCAAGCATGATGAGATGCGGGAAGTCGAGGGTTCGTGCTTCCAGCAATCCCATAACCTGCACGCGTTGGTCCATTTGCCCGTGGAAGGGAATGCTCGCTGAGGCCAAAGCCTGACGCATAAGCCGGCGTAAGGTGGCAGGACGAATGTCGAGCGTGCCATCAGCTGTGAGCCAGCGGAACTGACCAAGGAGTCGATGGAACTGGAAGGTGGCTTCAATGTCGAGTGCTGCATCATCAGACAAGGACTGTCCAAGGGCATCGATAACTTGCGAGAGCCAGTCGATGAGTGAAGGACTATCGGACTGAGCCGTTAGGGGCAACAGCGCTTGTGGGAAGGTGCTGTAGAAAGGATTGTTTTCCAAACGTTCGAGTGCAGTGGGAAGAAAGCGTCCGGATTCGGCATCATATCCGTCCACTTGTAGGTCGATAAGTGCCGAGAAATATCCGCTTACGGCTGTGTCTGTCAGTGGAAATCCCATCGTCAGGTTGCAGTCGATATCGTTGGGGATAGAGTGCATGGCCGGTCGGACCATAGTCTCATCGCACAGGACAATGGCCATCTGTCCTTGTGGTTCGTCTTTTCGTTCGTTGAGCCATTGGGGAAGCAAGCGCACTTGGGCATTGTCGGTTGAGGCAGAAAGTATGCGCACTTGCTTTTCTTCGTTTGAGAAATTGTTGTAGATGTCAGCAGGGAGCGCCGAAGGGAATGCCTCCATATTATGGCGTATGAAGAGTCCTGCTTCATGGAGGGGTTGCTGTGAGGTGTAATAGACGTCATAGTCCCAATAGAAGAGGGTCTGTACCTTATCTTTTAGTGTCTTGAACAGGTCCTCTTCCACCTCGTCGAGCACGTTGAAGCCCACGAAGCAGTATACCTCATTCTTCAAGTCTATTTCTTCCTTCTCCATTCTCTCCACCACTTCACGATAGAGTCCGCCCTTGTACATGATACCTTCCTGTCGCAATTGTTCCTTCAGTTGGGCATACATTTGTGGCATTGCCCGCCACATCTCGAGGAAGCGCTCCTTAAGTTTGCTCTGTCGTTCTTCGTCGAAGTGACTGAAGAAATGCCGGAGTGTCTCTAATTGCTCGGGTTGCAGAAATTCGGTGTGTTCCATTTCTGCCAAGTCAGAGGCATTGGCAAAGAGCTTTTCGGCAGGAACTCTGTGCTTGTCGATGTCCGAGAAGTCGTTGATTAATACTTCTCCCCATCCGTAGAAGTCATCGAGCAAAAGAGGGTGGGGCACCAGACTCTTGTAGATGGAATAGAGTCGGCATACGCACAGGATTGGGTCGGCAGGCGTAAGGTCGGAGAACTGTTGGAAGAGTTCGTCGATGGTTACGAAACGTGGCGCCCAGACAGGTCCCTTTGCGATATGTGAGAGGAACGTGTTGATGTATAGTTCTGCACGCTTGCCAGGAAAGACGATGGTCACCCCCGAAAGGTTATTGCCATAACGACGAATTAGGTCTTGTGCGACGTGATATAGGAAAGGCTTCATTGCATTATTCACTCTTTAGTTCCACTTTCTCGGTCTTATTCTTATAAACGTACCACAGCCAGCCCTCGACACGCTTTTGGGGATACATGTCTTGCAGGATCTCGATGTAGCGAGCCACCTGCTTTTGGTGTTCATCCTCAGGTCGGCCGAACTTGAAGTCGACGATGATGATGCGGTTAGGTGACATCATGACACGGTCGGGTCGACGTTTCTCCAACTGACCGTCTTCCCTTGGCACGAGAATGTTACGTTCGTTGAACAATTGATATTTGCCCGAGAACCAATCTTGCACTCTGGGATTACGCAGACCGTTGTGGGCAAGTTGACTCACCTGCCGCACTTGGGCTTCGGTGGTCAGTATACCCTGCCTGGCCAGTCGGCGTGTCACGCGTTCTATGTCATTGGCTGTATGTATTTGGCTGAAAACGTAGTGCAACAGTTTGCCTTGCTTCAGGTAAGAGAGTTGTAACTCGTTGTCCTCGTCGTCGCCCTTGCTCACGAATTCTTGTGCCTCACTGCTCTGTCGGAAGGTGAAGTTCATGCCCGCTTCGAATGCACCTTGCAGCATCAGTCCGCTGTCTGCCTTCTTGGGTAATGGCTTTGTTTCGATTGTACCAATTGTGTAGGTGGTCAGCGTGGGATCGTCTTCCTGTTGTGTGGCAGTCATTCCAGGCACATTGCACAAGCACTGGTGCATAAGGTCGGCAACGGTTTCGTCGGTCTTGTTGTTCGGCATCTCTGTCTTGCTCTTTCCCCACACCAGCAGGTTTTGCTTCGGGCGTGTGAAGGCCACATACAAGGTGTTTAACTCATCGGCACGCTTGTTGAGGTGCTCCAGCTCATAGTCTCCCTGAAAGACCGTTCCCACGACCTTGTTCGAACTGAGTTTGACGGGTATTGTCCCCATCGCGTCCAACGGGGCTTCGGAAGGTCGACACCAAAGTTTCTCATCTTTCATATCCCATTCAATAGGCCATTCGGCAAAGGGCATCAGCACGGTGTGGAAGGCCAGTCCCTTCGACTTGTGAATGGTCAGTATGCGTATGCCGTCGGCTTCTCCTCCAGGTACGGCAACGTCTTTCATCTGTTCTTCCCAATACTTTATGAAGGTTGGAATGTCGGAAGGATTCTCACGCAAGTAGTTTGACAACTCGTCGAAGAAACAGAAGAGATAGGCCTCCTGACCTGCCACCTTATTGAGTGAGAGCAGTCCCACGAGTTGTTCGCACAGTTCATATAAGGGCATGCGTCGTAGCTCATCGAGCTGTCCGACGAAGTCCTCGGGTAACAGGTCGTCTGTTGGAGGTAAGAGATAGTCGTTCTCAGATGTCTCTCGTCCGAGCACATCGCTTAGGTAGTGCTTAGCCACATAGCGCTCTGCTACAGGATTGCGCTTACGGTCGGCCACCATCTGCAGAGCTCCCACTAGCATGCCTATGCTCACTGAAGAACCCAGTCGGAAGGCTTCGTCGCTCACCAATTGGACATGGGGCAGGCGTTGTGCGAAATGTTGTATGAGGGGCGTGATGTATTTGCTCTTTCTCAGAAGGAAAGCCATCTCGTTGTAGGCCACTCCGTTTGCATGCAATTCCTCCACCTGATTGCACACGTCATCGAGCATGCGCGTTTGCCAGGCTTCGGTCACTTCCTTGTCTTTGCTGTGACAGATGACGATGCGCACCATGCCGGCGTTCTCCCGCTTGTGCTTGAGGTCTATATCTTGATGAACTTCCTTGTAGAGGTCGGCCAGTAGGGTAGTGCCAGACAGTTGGTCGAGGCGTTCTGGAGCGAGTTTGAAGAATTCGTTGTTGAACTTCACAATTTGCCCTTGACTGCGATAGTTCGTGTCCAAAGGCTTTTGGATGAGTGGTGTACCCCGATAGCCCTCTTGTTCGAGTCCGTGCA
>JAEEGF010705922.1_pt1 | contig 12321 bp, 5 predicted proteins | sample 9134171 | NCBI WGS metagenome assembly JAEEGF01 (sample SAMN16246542, study PRJNA631951) | gut metagenome | biome: gut microbiome; feature: rumen; material: AP-attached | host: Bos | place: Iran: Karaj | collected 2018-10 | reverse complement strand
TCCCATTGTATGAAGTCTTTTCCATATCCACTGAAAAATTGATGCGAAAATAAGACTAATTTCATTCAACACTTTATTTTATCCAAACGAGGGGTGATTTTTTGAACAAACAAGGTGATTTTGTCAATGAAAATTTATTTGACATCGTTTGTGCAAGAATGATTATTTTTGCACCGATAAAACTCCTATGATTTCCATTTTCGACGATATGGCCCAAGTCACGGAGACTGAGGTGCAACGGATGTTTCCTTTAGTGGACGAGCAACGGTGCAACGAAGCCCTGAAATACAAGCATTTGTTCGGACAATTTGCTTGCCTCAAGTCGTGGCTCATGCTGAAAGAACTACTAAAAACTTTGGGGATCAGCAACTTGGAAATGGGTCAAAATGAACACGGAAAGCCTTATTTGATTCACCACACCAATGTTCACTTCAACCTCAGCCATTGCAAAAACGGCATCGCTGTGGTGGTCGACTTCTCCCCTGTCGGCATCGATATTGAGTATTTCCGTAGAAGCAACTTGGCATTGGTCAAAAAAACGATGAACCCTTTCGAAGCGGAATGGATCCGTTCATCTGCCAACCCCGTTGAGGCATTCACCCAATACTGGACCAAGAAAGAAGCTGTGGTGAAACTACGCGGAACGGGCCTCATCGATGACCTACACTGTATCCTTGATGGTGAAGGCTACCGATTGGAAACACAGGTCAACCGTGAGAAAAACTACGCCTGGACCGTGGCCTACACGGCATAAAAAAGACTGCGAAGCCTCGACTCCGCAGTCCAATATGTTACACAAACAAGTTTTACTTTATTTGACGATTCTCGTTCCGCAGGTCGGGTCGCCGAGCTTCGTAGCTTCGGTGATGATGGCCTCGTGACCAGTGGCTTCCACGAACAAGATAGCTGCCCTGATTTTGGGAGCCATACTACCCTCGGTGAAATGACCAGCCTCCAGATACTGCTTGGCCTCAGCCACAGTGATGGTGTCGAGAGCCTTCTCGTTTTCCTTGCGGAAGTTGATGTACACCTTCGGCACATCTGTGAGGATGTAGAACTCGTCAGCACCAATCTTGATAGCCGTCATGGCCGAAGCGAGGTCCTTGTCGATGACCGCCTCAACGCCCACATGCACACCATCTTTCAAGATGACGGGGATACCACCACCACCTACCGTGATGACAATATTGCCTTCCTCGGCCAAACGCTTGACCAACTTAATATTTTGGATGTCAATGGGTTTGGGAGAAGCGACCACTTTACGCCAGCCCTTACCTTTAGGATCTGCCTTATAAGTAGCGCCAGTCTCTTTGGCGTATGCTTCAGCCTCTTCTTCGGTATAATAAGGTCCAACGGGCTTGGTGGGATTCTTGAACATCGGGTCGTCCTTGTCAACGAGCACCTGCGTCACGAAAGTGACCACATTACGGTCGATGTTTTCCTTCACCATCACCTTTTCAAGACCCATCTCAATCATGTAACCGATTTGGCCTTGGGTCTCGGCGCCACATACATCCATCGGCATGGCCGGCAGACCAAACATCTGCGAACCAGCCTCATTCTGAAGCAACACATTACCCACTTGGGGACCGTTGCCGTGGCCGATGACCAAATTATAACCTTGTTTCAGGAAAGGCAGCAATGACTGGCAAGTGTCAGCCACATTCTGCATTTGTTCCTGGCATGTTCCTTTTTGTCCGCTTCTCAATAAGGCGTTACCGCCGAAAGCGACGACTGCTAATTTACTCATTATTCGATATTTATATGTATTATTTCTTTATTAATTGCCTCTGGCTTCTGGCCTTTGGCTATTGGCGGCTTCACAAATAGAAGGAGCGTTTACCCTTCTTTGAAGCTGCCAATAGCCAGTAGCCAATAGCCAAAGCTATTATTTCCTATGATACGTCACGGAATAACCATCTTGTCCGATGACCAGCAGGCTATCGTTAAGGGAGATGATGTTGTTGGTATCGGCAAAGCTGGACTGGGTGGTTCCATTGGTCACACCGTTAAGAATCAGCTTATCGCCGACCTTTTCCCAACTCTTGTATTCCCTGAAGCCAGTATTGATGGACACCACTTCGCCATTTTCGAGCAAAGTGAACCCCACTTCACCCAAATAACTGCCTTCAACAGCAGGTTCAACCCAGGTTCCAACTATGGAAGGACGGGAACATGAAGCGAAAATCAAGCCCATCAATCCGCATAAAGCAAAGATAATCAATCGTTTGTTCATTTCTTACTCCTTTTTGATTTGGAGCGGCAAAGGTAGGAATTATTTTCATAAGCCCAACGCTTTCAAGGAATTATTTTTCGCATCGGACACAACCATCCTGTTGGTAGAGACGGTGCGTACACCGTCTCTACATGGATGTTCTAATCACCAACACAAACCGCGAAGCGGAATACGTTGTCTTGGCCTCAAAGGTATAGCTAGGCGTGGCCAAAAGGTCGATGTCCTTGCCAGTGAGATTGTCGATGAGGTGGAAATAGCCAAAGTCAATGTTCTCGCTACTAATGTCGAAGGTGTAGACGCTATCCTTCCCTGCCTTGAAACAGATGGGCAACTCATCCGTGCCATCGGTCCACACAACAGCGTAATCCTTGCCGTCTTGCTGGATGAAGAGTTTGGTGCCATCCTCCATAAATTGGAGCTTGGGCAGCCCACACCCTTCGCCGAAATGCACAATGGCACGATCAATGATGGTAGTGCCTAGACCTTGACTAAGGTTAAGAACAATTCTCGCATCGTTCTTGGCCGATTCGGTTTGGGTGAAAGTCACGGTTTCGCCATCGGTTGAAGCAACCACGAAAACACCTTCCATGGGCTCAACGTAATTGCGTTGGGCGGCTATAATCCCGCTACCGTCAGCTTTCATCACATAGAAGTCTCGGTTGAGATAAGCCGTTTGGTTGTAGGGATTGCCCACAAGGTTCCATCCTGCCATCTCGGTATTGCCAGTCTTTCTCAACGTGACCGTGCCATTACCGCTATAGGGTATGCCTGTGAAGGTGAGGGTAACATCTTCGCTATTGGCATAGAGGTAGCCCTTACCCCATTGCAAATTGAAGGCGTCAACTTTATGGTTACGCCATTCCAACTCCTGCGCCTCATCAAATTCATAGAGGTCGTAGTTGTTGTCAAGCATAAATTCCACCTCTTCGGGATTGACCTCCTCCAAAGGAACGGCAAGGAGATAATAGCCTCCGTCTTCGGTATACGCGTTGATTTCCTTGGTGAGCGCCGTAGTACCTTCGACAAACACTGCATAAAGCACAACATCTTCTGTCACCTCAAACGAAATCGTCGGGTCAAATGAAACTATGTCATCACCCTCGAACCAACAGAAGAAATCGAACTGGGGATTGGGATGAGCCGTCAAGGTTGCAGTCGTGCCATGGATGTATGCTCCTCCGCCCTCAATCGTACCACCATTTGAAGGATAGGCAATGGTCGTAACCATATAAGCGTTGTCGCTGAAATTGGCCACCAATGTCCTGTTGCCATACACCACAAACTGTAGCGTTGGCGAAGTGGAAACCACCGCACCATTCTCCGTCCAGTTGATGAAAGTGTAACCCTCTGAAGGTAAGGCCGTCAAGGTAGCCGTGGAACCATGCGTATAGGCATGTGCGCCCGACACGGCACCGCCTTCTTCGGGGAAAACAGTGGCAATAATCTCATAGCTGTTAAGGACGAAATGAGCCGTGTATTGGGCCGACTCCGTCACCGTGAAGCTGTAAGTGGATTGTGTGGAAACCTGATTGCCGTTTTTCGTCCAGTTCGTGAAGGTGTAGCCCGTATGAGGCGTAGCTGTCAAAGTGCAGTTCGAGCCTATTGCATAAACGCCAGCACCCGTGATTGTACCACTACCCGCAGGATCCATCGCCGTGGTGATATTGCAGCTGTTGGCGACAAAGTTGGCGGTATAGGTCTGGTTGCCCCAAACCGTAAAGCTGTATTCCATATTGGTGGAAACCACCGTGCCGCCACAAGTCCAGTTGAGGAAAGCGTAACTCTCGTTGGCCTGGGCTTTCAAGGTACAAGGCTGTCCGTAGTCGTACAGGCCGGTACCCATTACAGTGCCAGCACCCACAATGTTCACATTGGCTAAAATGGTCTTCGTGTCGGTCAAACTACGGATGGCTCTGACGCGACAATTGTTGGTCTTACTCGTCGAGTTCATGGCAAACGAAGGTATCCAAGCGTTGCTTGCCGACTGCTCCGTGCTGCTCCAATAGGCATCCTCCGTCAAGGTGGTGCCACCCGCATCAACGATAGCCCTTTCAATCAGCGGCAAAGCGGCATACAGTTTGCGCAACTGACCCGCCGAAGGCAGATACCAGCCGTTGGCATAGTCGGTCTTGCAGGCCGCATATTCCGTGTTGCCAAAGTACCATTCACGAATCCTATTCGTGTTGTTCTTGCCGCACATGTCGTTCAGCAAGTCCATGACCGCACTCGGCGACTGGTTGTCCATGATGGTAATGTCCTCGTTGAGGCCCCACGGACATCCCTCCGAAACATCTTCCAAAGCCACCATCAGGCCGCCAATGCCCGAAGGATAGGTGTAGAATATCACGCCTGTTGTGCCATCGGCGTTATGTACAATGCTGCCTATACTATTCTCCCTGACAAAGACCGCCATCAGCGTGCGCGTCCTTGTGAAGGTAAATGTGTATAACTGGTCGTACGACACCACACATCCGTCCTCTTCCCAGTGGTCAAACACGTAATTGGAATTCGGCGAGGCCATAACGCTGACGGTTGCACCAAGCTCAAAACTTCCACCGCCGGCGACGCCGCCAAACGCCAAATTGTTCGACTTGACTCTGATCACATTCGTACTGGCACAGTTGAAGGTACGGATAGCCCTGACCCGCCGCGACGAAGTCTTGCTGGCATTACTCATGGCGAACATGGGTGAAAAGGCATCCGACGTGTTGTATTCGGTACTGCTCCAATAGGCATCTTCGGTGAGTAAAGTACCACCAGCGTTGAGAATGGACTCCTCAATCATGGGCAGGGCGGCATAAAGCTTACGCAGCTGACCCGCCGAAGGCAGATACCAGCCGTTGGCAAAGTCAACCACCGAAGCCGCATAGTTGTTGTCCGTTCCCAACACCTTTCGAATCATGTCCGTGTTGCTGTAGCCAGAAAGGTCCTCCAAGGCGCGAATATCATTGCAAAGCAAGTCGGGCATCGCGTTGATATTTGTAGCGGGTCCCCATGGGCAACCTTCCGAGGCATCCTCCAAAGCCACCATCCAGCCCTCGGTGCCTTCGGCGTTCTGATAGAACACCACACCCGTGCTGCCGTCGGCATTGTGGACAATCTCACCTATCGTACCCGTCACCCTGAAGTTAGCCACGAGCACGCGGTTTCGTGTGAACGGGAACTGGTAGGTGGCATCGTAGGAGACGACCATCCCTTCCTCCGTCCATGATTCGAACACGAAGCCCTCGTTGGCTACTGCACTCACTGTTACGGTCTCATTGTAGGTGTAGCCCCCCGAACCCGTAGCCGTACCCATCACCTCGTTTGCGGATTTGGCCACCAAGGAATAGATGCCCGAAGGCAGGAACTTCCTGATGGCCCTGACGCGGCAGGTTGAAGTCTTGTTGGTATTGCCCATGCTGAACATGGGTGTGGAGGCATCGGAAGTAGAATACTCCGTGCTGCTCCAATAGGTGCCTTCGGTCAAGGTGCTACCACCTGCCCTGACCAAAGCGGTCTCAATCAAAGGCAAGGCGGCGTAAAGTTTCCGCAGCTCGCCCGACGCAGGCAGATACCATCCATTTTCGTAGTCCACTACACCAGCGGCATAAGTGAGCGTATCGGCGTTTTGCACGTTTCTGAGGATACCCGTGTTGTGATAGCCCGACATGTCCTCCAAGGCCTGAATGTCGTTGAGTGGACGGTCGTTCAGCGGCACTATGTTGCTGTTGGTGCCCCATTGACAGCCTTCGGAGGCATCCTCCAAGGCCACCATCAAGCCCTCAGTGCCGTCAGTGTCCACATAAAACACCACGCCATCGCTGCCATCGGCATTGTGAACCACGGTGCCGATGCCACCCGAGACCACAAAATGGGCTGTCAATCGACGACTATGGGTGAAAGTGAATGAATATACGCGGTTGTACGACACAGGCAATCCCTCCTCCGACCAATGGTCGAACAAATAGCCCGGTTTTGGTGTGGCCATCACAGCAGCATTGGCGCCGTAGGAATACACACCATTGTTATATACGCTTACCGTGCCGCGGGTAGGGCTGTCGGGCATGGCGATTATCGTATTGTCCTGAGGTGAGTAGTAGTTACGGATAGCTCTCACCCTATGGCTTGAGCTCTTGCTGGAGTTGCTCATGGTGAACATGGGCGAGGCGGCGTTGGAGCTGGAGTACTCGGTGCTACTCCAATAGGTGTCCTCGCTGATCATAGTGCCGTTATGATAGTACAACATGGAATCAATGAAAGGCAAGGCCGAGTAGAGCTTGCGCAGTTGTCCCGCCGAGGGCAGGTACCAGCCGTGGTCGAAGTTCACTTGCGAAGCCGCATAGTCGTTGTCGGTGCCGAGTTCCGTCCTGATGAGACCCGTGTTCCTGAAGCCCGAAAGGTCTTCCAAGGCGACCACGTTGTCGCAAGCGCGGTCGGGCAAGAGTTGGATGTTGGTTGAGGGTCCCCATTGGCATCCTTCAGAAGCATCATCCATAGCCACCATCCACCCTACTCCTGAGGCATCAACATGGAAGATCACCCCTCGGCTGCCATCGGCATTGGTGACCACGCTGCCAATGCCCGACTGCGTGCTGACGAAAGTAGCCGTCAGGTCGCGGTCGGCATTTGCGTTGAACATATAGTTGTTGCTGGTGGCTACCACTTCGCCGTCTTCCACCCAACCGTTGAAGCGGTATCCACTGTTGGCATGGGCCGATACCGTAACCACGCTGCCAGCAGGATATGTGCCGCCACCGCTGATGGTGCCGCCTGCCGTTGGGGAAGCGTTGAGGGTGATGGTGTAGTCCGCTGGGATAAACTTGGCCATCAAGGTTCTGTCTTGCGTGACTGTGAAAGTATACTCTGGTTGAGAGGAATACTGGATTATCCCCATCATGTTATACCAGCCCTTGAAAGCATAGCCTAAGTTAGGTGTAGCAGTAAGCGTACAACTACTACCATTATTATACACCCCGTCACCACTTGTAACACCACTTTCTGTTGGCAAGACTAATGTTGTAATGTAACTATAATTTCTCTGAAAATTAGCCTCAAAATGAATATCATCCGTTACTTTAAAGGTAATTGTCGGGTCTGTGGAAATGACCTCATTATTCTTTGTCCAATTAATAAAATCACAACCATTGTTGGGTATAGCCTCTAACGTACAAAAGCTACCCTTACGATATACACCAGCACCATTGACAACACCACAATTATCAGGCGAGACCGAAGCCGTAACTAAACCTTCATCAGGTTCAATACCAATAGTGGCATCATGAGAGGCAGAAAAATTGTAATTAAGGCATGTTAGTTGGTTTATGCAAAAAACACCATTATCAGACCCATCATATCCCCAATTAAAATAAAAATAATCATTCCCATATTCTTCGTCATATCCATCACACACAAACGCATGTCCACCATAATTGGGGTCACGTCCACCATAGATAATAGGACGAGGAGGAGAAGCATTTAGTTCATTTTTTAATAACTGCACCCATTGGGCATCATTGAAATCAGACCTTCGTTTAAAAGTCGCTGTCGATTTATAGAAAAAGAAATTATTCAATGCCCATGGAATAGAGCTTGCATTGGCTTCGCTTCCTGGAAGAACATAATCATAATTCGTATTAATCGATACTCCACAATGAAACATTAGGGTTGAAACAGCATCTTTTTCTGCTTCATCTCCTTCACCATCATAATACTCGGATCTTGTATTAGGCATATTTTCCCAATCATATACTGCATCGTTAAAATTCACTGTTATTGGATAAAACTCAGGATGATGTTGAAAAAAACGCCTAATCTTATGACTTCCATTTCCACTATACGGATGATTCCAATATTTCATCACTTGGGCCATTGCAGTCGCATTACAGCCTGTCAAACAATACAACTGCCAACCATTAATTACAACAGAGGGACATTGTAAACTATAGGGCTCGTCCTGTCCCCATCTCGTTTGCATTAACGGTCCAACGGCATTCCTATTGCCATAAACGATTCTTCCTTCTTTAAGATTAGTCCAATTCAATGTAATCTCTTGTGCAGGGGCAATGCTATTTTCTCTTGCAATTCGTATCTGCTCCTCATACCCCTCCAACCACCAGCGCAAGTTTTCGGGCATGTTTTCGGTAACGAACCGGTTGGTCTTGGAATAACCCAAGATAGGGGTCACTCGTTCGTCTGCCGCAACGAGCACGAAGCTCGAATCGGAACTGAAGATATAGAAGTTCTGGAATGGCGTTTCGGCAGTGACATCGGCAAAGTGTACAGTTTGGCCGTCCCTAACATTTCCGTTGAAAAAGGTTTCGGCCACGCTTCGTGCCGTTTCGCGGCTTACATTTTGGGCATGTACCGCCCCTCCCCCCAGCATCCACACCACCAACACCAGCCACCGAAACGGTAGTTTGAAACTCGTTCTCATAACAAACGGTTTTTTATGGAACTTTGGTTAGAAATTGCGGACAGCACGGACAGATGTCTTGTTTGTCTTAACAAGCCAACTACTATGATCATCTGGGCTAAAGTATTTATATGATATATAACCAGATGGGAGACAAAACCACGCGTATTCCCCTCCTGCCTCCGTAGATGACCAACAAGCAAAAGATACTTTATCTCCATCCACAATGGCAAGGCTGGCATTCACCTCTATGATGTTGCCATAAAGGTAATTGAGTTGCCCGATAGCGGGAAGATACCAACCGTTGGCAAAGTCCACAGCATAAGCAGCTGGGTATGCAGTGCTGGTACCAGACCAACGTAAATACTGTGTGTTCCCGTAACCGTCAAGGTCATATATGGCTTGTCGCGTATTGGTGTAGTCTGGCAAAGATGTATTAGAAGTGCTATTGGCCCATGCATAGACTCCTGTTGTCCTATGCAAAGCCACAGCCCAGCCGTGCTGCCCAGTGTTATCCACATAAAAGACCACGCCAATGGCGGTGGCGCCGGAAGAGGGATAATTGGCGGGGCTCACTATGGCGTTGCCCTCGCAGAGGATGTCGCCCACATGCACCTGGGCGGTAAGGGTGGGCACTGCAATAGTCAGAAGGAGTGCCATGGTCAATTGTTTGAGTAAATTTTTACGCATAATTTATTGATTTAAAATTTAAAGATTTAAGATTCAAAGATTTAAAGATTTATGACCCAATACTTAGGAGAGTCGAATGGCTCAAAGGTAGGGATTTTTTTATTTGAGGAAGCAAATCTCACAAAAATACATTGAAAATCTTAAGTTCAAGTTCGACAAATCCGCTGATGAGGCTTTAGCTCAAATCGAGGAAAAAAATACGCGAAACCGATTGAGACGGATTCGCGCAAGCTTTACAAAATTAGGTGTGGTCTTCTTCAGTGCTACTCGGCAGATTGAGGAATGGAAGATGACCGCGCCTTAACCCTATGCACCCAACGCTCAAGCTCCCCAAGCCACAAAATCAGCGAAGTTCCAATGATGATGCGTATCCAGTCGCCCAAAGGCAAAGGCACCACGTTGAACATCTCGCCGGCGAAAGAGATAATGAGCACCTGGCCGAGCGCTATTATTAATACGGTGATGCCGAAACCACGCATTATGTCCTTGTTCAACAGGCCCTTAAACGCAGAATCCATGGTATGGTAGGCCTTGGCGTTGAAGATGTTCCAGAACTGCATGAAGACGAAAATGGTGAATAGCAGGGACAATTCCTTAGGCGTGAATCTTCCGCCTACATGATGGAAATTGAAGTAGCTCAAAAAATAATCGCGAATGGAGAACTCCGTCAACGAGTCGACATGGCAGTGCATGAAATATTGAATGAAACCGAACAGCACCGCCACAAACAGTAGACCTGCGCCGAAGATGCGCCTGCCCATGTCCTTGGTGATGATGAAGGCATCGCGCGCCCGTGGCTTTTCATTCAACACGCTTTCGTCTGGTGGCAAGGATGCCAAAGCCATGGCAGCAAAGGTATCCATGATAAGGTTGATCCACAGCATCTGCGTCACAGTGAGGGGCGAATCCGTTCCCATCACCGCACCCAACAGCACGATGAGGCAAGCCGCCACGTTGATGGTCATCTGGAACAGTATGAATCGCTGAATGTTATGGTAAAGCGAACGGCCCCACATCACAGCACGGGCGATGCTCTTGAACGAGTTGTCGAGGATGGTGATATCGCTGGCTTCCTTGGCCACCGAGGTGCCGTCGCCCATCGATAGGCCGATCTGGGCACGGTTCAAGGCGGGTGCATCGTTGGTGCCGTCGCCCGTCACGGCCACCACCTCACCCGTTTCCTGCAACAGGCGCACAAGGCGTTCCTTGTCGACCGGCCTGGCTCGCGACATGATCTTCAGGTCACCAATGCGTTCTTTGAGTTCGTCGTCGGTCAGCAAGTTAAACTGCTTGCCCGTTATCATCTGTCGCTCAGGGTCGTCATCCTCCTTCCACAGCCCTACCTGTCGGCCAATCTCTTTAGCCGTTCCAGGCGTGTCGCCCGTCACGATCTTGATGCCTATGCCCGCGTCGAGACAGTCCTTCACGGAATCCGCCACATCGTCACGAATGGGATCTATGATACCTACAACGCCGAGGAAACAAAGGTCCTCCATCGTCAGCTTGTTGTTGACAAACACCGTCTTCAACTCCTCCTCCGTGATGTATTTGTAGGCAAAGCCCAAGGTACGCATAGCCTTGCTTTGGTATTCCAACAGCTTGTTTTCGACCTCTTGTTTCACCCAAGTAATGCCCGCCTCGCCATCGAGTTTCTTGACCGTGGCGCAACGCTTCAACAGCATCTCGGGCGCACCTTTGACATACAAAATATATTCGCCAGAGAACGGTGTCTTGACCACCGTACACATGTATTTATACCTCGGCGTAAAAGGCAGTTGACGGACAATCTTCACTTCATCGCGAATCCTCACATAGTCAACATTATTGTCGAAAAGCCATAACAACAAAGCGCCTTCGGTGGGATTACCAATCACCTTCACCTTTTTCTTGTCGCTATAGTCCAAAAATGCCGTCGAATTGAGTGCAATACCTTCCGCCATCAGATGGGCCACTTCGGAATTGTCATACCGACCATCCTTTAGCCCATAGATAAAACAGTCGCCCAAACTCATGCGGTTTTTGGTGAGCGTACCCGTCTTGTCGGTGCAAATCACAGTAGCAGCGCCCATGGTCTCGCAGGCATGCATCTTACGCACCAAGTTATTGGTTTCCAGCATTCTCTTCATGCTCAAAGCCAAACTCAACGTAACGCTCATGGGCAGGCCTTCCGGCACAGCTACCACAATCAGCGTGACGGCAATCATCAGGGTGTTGAGCAGATAACGGGCAAAATCCATCCATTCGAAGGGCATGTGGTCGCCATACATAAAATACATCACCAGACGAAGCACGACAATCAAACCGGCGATAATATAACTGGCAATAGTAATGCCATTACCCAATTTGTCAAGCTGCTCGTTAAGCGGTGTCTTCACCTTGTTGTCGATTTGCGCACCACGATACACATCGCCCCATTCCGTGTCATCGCCCACCTTCTCGACCACAAAAACACCATGGCCTTCCATCACCGTGCAGCCACGACAGACATAGTTGGAAGGATAAGTCGCCTCCTCTTTAAACTCTTCTTGATTGGTGGTTTTGCTGCACGATGGCTCGCCCGTCAAGTCGGACTCGTTGACACGCATGGCCACGGCTTCCATCAAGGTGCCATCGGCAGGAATCTCATCACCCGTATTCAGTATCACCGAATCGCCAACCACTACATCCTTGCGCTCGATGCGCTGCACCAATCCATCGCGATACACCGTCACCATCGTCTCGTCTTCCGTCTGGTTCAAGATGTCGAATTTCTTGTTGGCGCTCACCTCAAAGACAAAACCCACCGTGGTAGCCAACATCACCGCCACGAAAATGCCCAAAGGCTCCAAAAGCACCGAGAGCCCCTCGCTGCCCGTGAACAACTGGTACAAAGATACCGCGACTGACAACAACAATGCTATCAACAAGATGCGTATGATGGGATCAGAAAACTTCTCAAGAAACTGTTTCCAAAGCGGATCTTTTTGGGGTGGGGTCAACACATTGTCGCCATATTTCTTGC
>JAEEGF010254648.1_pt1 | contig 12323 bp, 2 predicted proteins | sample 9134171 | NCBI WGS metagenome assembly JAEEGF01 (sample SAMN16246542, study PRJNA631951) | gut metagenome | biome: gut microbiome; feature: rumen; material: AP-attached | host: Bos | place: Iran: Karaj | collected 2018-10 | reverse complement strand
ATGGTCACTGATTTCTATTGTGATCGGCGGTGCGATACTAATACTGTTGAGAAGAAGGCAGTCGATCTCGGCAGACAAGAACAAGACTGTTAAGATTCGGAAATGAGGTATCTGTTATGGTAAGGTCATTATTGAAAAAGAATTTGGCGGTAATTCTTGCCTTTATAATGGTATTCGGGTTGATGCCAGTATTGCCGGACAATTTGATGCCTTTTGAAAGGGTTGCTAAAGCGGCAAGTGTCACTAGCGGCGACGGCGCGTGGATTGCCGGGAAGCTGACGTATTCATATTCTGTTGAGACCTCGTCCGATAACACATCCGGAGCGGGAGGCTCTGTTTCCGCCAACGGAGGAACACTGACAGTCAAAGCGACCAGCGCAAAAGAGTATGAGACCGGCGGATGTAATTCCACTACTGTTCAGGCCGCCTCCACTACAACAACTGTTACCGTCACAAATGCATCAAATAATCCAATCAAGTTCACTACTCTTTCTGTAGACGGAGACGCTATAGTTGCCGCAGCCTCTCAAGGACAGACAATAGCATCAGGCGCGACTTTTACCGTCACGGTTGTCTCGCCGGCAAACGGAACAAACAACACAGAAAAATCAGGCACCGTTACCGTAACCGTTGAGGAACAGTCTGAGGTAACAATCACCGCCGTGGCATCTCCTTATGTATCCTACTCTTTGAATGGGAACAATGTTGAACAGAACGGCAGCGACGTTTCTTTTGAAGTTGCCGTCAATTCTTCGATTGATTTGCCTTCGGTTACGGCACCGAGCGGTTTTCAGTTCATTGGTTGGCGCGTGGGAAATGAATTAAAAGCGCTTTCGACTGCATCCTTTGTTGCAGACGCAGATTATAGTGTATTCCCTGTTATTATTCCAAGCGACATAGATATTCATGCGCAAAACTTCAAGGTCGGCAACACTACCTACACTTTCTGGGAGGACGCGATCAGCGCTGCATCATCCGGAAGCAATAAGATCGTAATTGTGAACCAGGATGTCACGCTTCCGAATTCTCTTGAAGGGAATCTCTTACCGGCATCCGGCGGCACATATGTAAAGCCTGCTTCTGCTGGAGGCATAGAATATATTCTTCCTGCGGGGATCACTTTGTTAGTTCCCTTTAATGACGCAAACACCCTTATTACTGACGCAACGCTTTCATCGAATTATGAAGAGTATAATCAGAATACTCCGAGCGTTAAGTATAGAGAATTAGTCGTTCAAAGCGGATCACGTATAAAAGTTAGTGGTAATGTCAGTGTAGCATCGAAAACTTACTGCATGGGCACGGGACAGAGCGGTCCCTATGGTCAGATCACCTTGAATGACGGATCCGAAATGGTTTTTCGTTCGGTTTCAAATCTTTATGCAATAGGCTATATTAAGGGCTTTGGTTCAGTAACAGTAGAATCGGGTGCAACAGTGTATGAGTGCATGTTTGTGGGAGATTATCCGGGTAGCGCTTCAAATATGATGACTCTTGCAGGAGATAATAGTGTATTCCCGTTTTCAAAATATACCGTTAGAAACGTTGAAGTCTCGATGACGCTTAATTATGGTGCATCCGAAAAAGTATTCTATAGTCTTTACGGAACAAGTGCTGGCTATCATTCTGTTTGGGTAAACTTTATTGACGGAGCGTCGAATTCATCGGCACTCTTCAGCTGCGGCAGCGATGGCAGTCTTACAAAGTCGTATGACAAAACCATGGAACGGCAGATTATTGCATCAAATGGAACAGCCGCTATCAACAACATGGTGTTTCGTCTTAATGCGGGGTTTACTACAGTAAACGTAGACACAAGCTCTTTACATGGATTGCCAATACCATATAATTATGATTTGACAGTCGAAAGCGGCGTGCTGACGGTCAACGAGAATATTATCCTTTCAAAGGGATCGACGACCACGGTCAATGCAGGAGCAAGAGTAATTATTTCTAGCGAGAAAAATCTGTATGTTATGGATAGCTCGGACGATCCTCAATCCGTTGGAAGCGGGCTCTCCGACGCAAAGCTGGATGTTAATGGAACGATTGAGGTTTCAGGTGGTCTGTGGACATCAGCGAATAATGCGAATATTACGTCCAGCGGGAAGACCGGGAAAATAATATTTAATTCTGATGTTGATAGCAATATAACCAAAACAATAAAACTAAAAAGCGGGTCGACCACTGCTCCTGAGGTTATAATGAGTCCCGCGCAGCTCAAGAACGGAATAACAAATCCCCAGTATACTCCCACCGCCGGGGCTTCTGCCGGTACGACGTTCTTCTACTGCGCCGCCCATAACAAGTGGGAGACCGGCGGATTTACGGTTACCTTCAACGCCAACGGCGGTTCGGGCACCATGCAGCCGCAGACCTTCTGCGGCGAAGGCGGGACGTTGACTCCCAATACGTTTATCTACGACGGCTACACCTTCGCCGGTTGGAACACTGCGGCAAACGGCAGCGGTACCCCTTACGCTGATGAAGCAAGCATTAACCCCGACGGAAACTTAACGCTTTATGCCCAGTGGGTAGAGCTTCCCAGCACATACACCGTCACATGGAAGGTCGAAGGTCAGGAGGACATCGTTACCACCGTCAACGCGGGCGAGACTCCCGTTTACCCGAACGGCACTCCCACGAAGGCTTCCGATGCGCAGTACACCTACACGTTCGCGGGTTGGGATCCCGAGATCGCAGAGGTCACCGGCAACGCGACTTATACCGCGCAGTTCACCCCGACGCCGAGGACGTATACCGTAACTCTTGACACGTTGCTCGGAGGAACCATAGCGGAAGGTCATAACGTTACTTCTTATACTTGCGGCACCGCCGTTGCGCTTCCCGGAGCGGAATATGTGACGCTGACAGGCTATACCTTTGCCGGTTGGTACACTGATATCAATTATACCGGAGACCCGGTAACTGAGATCAGCGCTTCCGACTACGGCGACAAGGAGTTCTTCGCCAAATGGGACGCAAATACCTATACGGTAACGTTCACGGTCAACGGTGGTTATTATTCTTCAAGTGAATTTGAGTATGGCAAGCCCGTTACCGCTCCCGTGTACACAGTACCTGCCGGTCATACCTTCAGCGGATGGGATTGCCCGGAGGCCATGCCTGCGGAGGATATTACCCTCAACGCCACGCTGACGGTCAATCGTTACACCATATTGTTCGTAAATTGGAACGGCGATGTTCTCCAGTCCACCCAGTTCGCATACGGTGCAATGCCCGAGTACTACGGCGATGCGCCTGTGAGATTGGCGGATGAGGATCACACTTACACGTTCGCGTGCTGGACTCCCGATATCACCGAGGTCACCGGAGAAGCGACCTATACCGCCGTGTTCCACAGCTGGGGAGCTCCGACGTGGGCATGGGCAGAGGATCACATGACGGCAACGGCGACGTTCATCTGCGACTGCGGAATAGATCATTTTGAAAATGCGACCGTGACCGTTGCGACTGCTGACGCGACATGTACTGCCGACGGCGCCAAGACGTATACCGCAAAGGCAACATACAACGGCCGCGAGTATACCGATACATATACCGAGTCGATCCCCGCGACCGGACACGATTGGGGCGCGCCGACCTATGCATGGACGCAGGAAGGCACAAGTTGGAAGTGTACGGCAAAACGGATCTGCGCAAACGACGCAAGCCATGTCGAGACCGAGGTTGGCAGGGTCACGAGCAATATCACCACGCCTGCGACCTGCACAGGCATGGGCACGACGACATATACGGCGACGTTCACCAACGAAGCGTTCACAACTCAGACTAAGGACGTCGAGGACGTTCCGATGCTCGGACACGATTGGGAATTCGTTGGCTTCTCATGGATCGAGACTTCGGACGGCTACAGCGCAGTTGCGAATTACGTCTGCAAAAACGACAACGGGCATACCAGGACGGAGTCCGCTGCGGTAACAAGCACTACAACGTCTGCGACCTGCGAAACTGCCGGGCAGATCGTCTACACCGCGACCCATGAAGAGAACACCGGCACGAAGACGGTCACGATCCCAGCGACCGGTCATGCTTGGGGCGCACCCGCCTGGAGCTGGACCGGCTATACCGGCGCGACGGCGACGTTCACCTGCGCGAATGATTCAACACATACTCAGACGGTCACCGCGACGATAACCTCCGAGATCACCACGGCTGCGACCTGCGAGGGCACGGGAGTCAAGACCTATACCGCGACCGTTACCTTCAACGGACAGACCTATACCGATACGAAGACCGAGACGATCCCCGCGATCGGTCATGCTTGGGGCGCACCCTCCTGGAGCTGGACCGGCTATACCGGCGCAACGGCGACGTTCATCTGCGCGAACGATCCGAGCCACGTTGAGACGGTCAATGCGGTAATAACAAGCGCCGAGGGTACCGGTGAGAACGTCGGGCATACTGTCTATACGGCAACTGTGGTATTCAACGGGACGACCTATACAGATGAAAAAGCGGTGATCAACACCTACACGATCACCTTTGTGAACTATGACGGCGAGGTTCTCCAGACTGTGACCGTCGATTACAACCAGACTCCCGAGTACACCGGCGAGACTCCCGTCAGGCCCGATGACGATCAGTACGCCTACACCTTCACAGGCTGGGATCCCCAGATCGTTCCCGCGACGGCTAACGCCACCTACACCGCGCAGTTCGAGGCGACACTCAAGGGTTACCACATCTACGTAACGGATTACACCAGGGGCAGGGCGACGACCAGCATTGTTGCCGAACAGCTCTACTCCGGCGAAGTTACCTTCACCGTGACATGTGATATCGCCTGCGCGGTTGCGATCGACAACGGCAGCGACAGCTACACCCGTCTTACCTGCACCACCGAGAACGGAGAGCATAAGTTCACCGTAACGGTCAATGCGGACGTATACATCGTGGTGGTCGTACGCGGCGACGTCAACTTCGACGGCAACGTGAAGGCTATCGACGCGACCAGGATCGGTCAGGCGGCGGCAGGCAATACGACGCTCACTGCGCTGCAGATCCTCGCGGCTGACCTGAACTACGACGGTATTATCAAGGCTATGGATGCTACCAAGGCGAAGCAGGTTGCCGTCGGCAACCAGACTTACAACTGGTAAAAGGCAATATCGGGACTGCACCGTAAATACGGAAGGAACGATAACGAAACAAAATGCTTTCAAGCAGGCTCTATGCAGGCTAAAAGCGTAATGAGAAAGCAGCCTGTCCGGGCAGACAACAGGAAGGCCGCAAGATAGAATAACTCTGCTGCTTAATGGCAGCATGGATCGGGATTTGCAGTGGTTAAGTGGATTTCAAATAACTGGATATTAGTGGTTTTCTTAGCTATATCCACAGTCATCGCGTGGGAATGGCTGATCCTCAACAAAAAGCGGCTGAACATGAATTGGTGGCAAGCGCTGCTGGTCATATTCTTGTCGAACTTTTGGGGAGTGAGCATGTTGAAATTGTTTGCCCTTCTTGAAGTCGGATTCGACGTTTCGAGAGCGGCAAACTACAGATTGTATGGAATTATCTTCTTTGATACGATTTATATCTTTGTTCAAGGGAAGATTTTCAAGCAAAAAATGTCGGATTCATTCGACATTTATGGAGTTGCCTTGATTCTATACATAATCCTTGGCAGGCTAAACTGTTTGTTCCAAAGGTGCTGTGTCGGTTATTTGATAGGTTCTACCGGAATCAGGTGGCCGATTCGTGAAGCGGAGCTCCTTCTCAACGCTGTGCTGTTATGCATTTTTGCATACAAAGTTTACAAACACAAAACACACGGCGAGATTTATCCGCTGTATATGTTGATTTACGGAGCCTTCCGCTTTGCGGTCGAGTTCCTCAGGGAGGAGGGGCACACCCTCTTCGGTCCGTTCCATCTCGCGCATCTATGGTCACTGATTTCTATTGTGATCGGCGGTGCGATACTAATACTGTTGAGAAGAAGGCAGTCGATCTCGGCAGACGGAAAAAAGACAGTTAAGATCCGGAAATGAGGTATCTGTTATGGTAAGGTCATTGTTGAAAAAGAATTTGGCGGTTCTTATCGTCCTTATTATGGCGATCGGTCTTTTGCCGATCAACGCGCTTGCAGAAGGCACGAGAAAGGAAGCTTCCGGGGAAACGAGGGCAAACCTTGATACCGGGGTAACGGGTCTTACTGCGTCTAGTGATGGCGGCACGTGGTCTGCCGATTCGACGCAGCATTCGATCAACGGTTCGGTCACGACAAGCGCCTCCACGAACTGCGGTAACACAACTTACACATCTGAAACCGGCACGCTGACGTTGACCAACTCGAGCGGAGCAAAAGCAACACTGTCTTTTTCTGCCGCAGTGACGCTGAATGATGGCTCTGCGCAGATCAACGGCGAAGCTGCAGTAACGAGGGTTTACTCATTTATTCTGGAAAAAAATCAAACAACGACCATTACCATAAAATCGAGCGATTCGGCGGTGAAAACAACATCAATAATGCTTGAGGATATCGCTCTGACATCTGAAAAAAACGTTACGGTGACTTTTACCCCGGCTGAGCACGGCAGCTATACGGTCGACGGCACTCCGGTAACACAAAACACAGTCATCACGAAAAAATCGACCGAAACCTTTTCCGTTTCCGCGACTGCAGACAGCGGCTATGTTTTCTCCGGCTGGATCTCCGGCGGCGATTCCTCCAACGTCATCGGCTCGGAAGCCTCCATGACGCTGAACTTCACGGAGGACGCGACGGTGACAGCTTTCTTTATCGACGACAGCGTAGCGGTTTTTGACGTCGCCGGCAGGCAGTTTTACAACTTGAACAGCGCGATCAGCTATGCTCAAAACAACAGCAAAAACAAAGTCACGCTCGTATCAAACGGCATCCTTCCGGCGGGCAATTACACCATTCCTAACGGAATAACCCTGCTGATTCCTTACGACAGCATATATACGCTTGTTAAGGATACGCCGACAGTTGTTTATGGGGATAGCAATAATCCTTCGCACTTTACTCCCACAGCATATAAAACCCTTACAATGGCTAACGGGGCAAGCATTACCGTCGAAAACGGGGGAGCTATTTCCTGCGCAGGCAAACTTTGCACGCAAGGACAGATGGACGGTTGGAACGGAACTCCGACCGGTCCCGACGGGCGCATCAACATGCTCGGCGGAAGCACGATCACCCTTAACAGAGGAGCGAACCTTTATTGCTGGGGTTATATCTACGGCGCCGGCTCCGTTATAGCAAAGTCCGGCTCCACCGTTTATGAAGCGTTCCAGATCAAGGACTGGCGCGGCGGCACCGCGACCTCGAATGTTTATCAATATGCATTTATATTCAATCAGTATTATATCCAGAATATCGAAGTTCCGCTGACGATCTATGCCGGCGCGACAGAAAAACTATATTCTGCGGTCAACGCTTCCAGCTCCGCCTATCCGATGTCGGCATCCTTCGTTGGTTCTTCAGGGAGCATGTTCAATATTTCAAGCGGCTATATTGTCAAGGACTATCTTGAGAATACAGACAGGTTATATGTCGAAGTCCGGGGCAATGTATCCGTTGCACCCATGACGCTCTCCGGCTTGCCTATGATCGGCAGCATCAATACCGAGAATTACATCCTTCCCATAACAAGCAACATCAGCATCGATCTCGTCAATGGTACTACTCAAGTTACCCAGAACGTCGAGCTCCTTCCCGGCGTAGAGTTCACTGTCGGCAGGGAAGCCGAGCTCAAAATCAACAGCGGCAAAAAGGTCTTTGTTTACGACAACGACGACTGGGGCAATTTCTCCGGTTCAACGCGGATGTATCCGATCGGCTATTCCGTCGCGAACGGCACTACTGACATTCGCTCGTCGGCAAGCCTTAAGGACGTTCTGATCGACGTCAACGGCACCGTGACTGTCGCCGGCTCGCTCTTCACTTCCTCCGGAGGCGCGAATATCACAAGCTCCGAAGGCACTTCCGGTACGAACGGCAAGATCGCATTCAGCACAGCGCCTGCGGCGTCTGCGACCATAAACGAGATGGCGGACAACAGTACAAAAGCAAATGTGTACTTCTATGCTCCTCATCTGCATAACGGCGACGACAGCTATTCCGATTCCACCGGCACCGGCACATCGACATGGTATTATGACAAGGACGGCGAGCATTGGTACCGCTATACCGTCGACTTCAAGTATAACGGGCAGGTAATCGAAAGGGCGTATTTCTGCGAGAATGGGCAGACGATCACCTATGACGGAAGCTGGCTGACAGGGCTTGGCGCATCGCTCGCCTCCGGCAATGCTGCGGTAAGCGTCAGCGGCACGAACGTAAACGTTTCTAACGTTACCGCGAATTCCGTCGTTACCCTAACGGGTACTGCGGCAGAATTCGTGCCCATGTTCGTCCTGAACGAAAAACAGTATCAGAATTATCAGATGTTCACGGGGAACACGCTCTCCGAGACCAGAACGATCAACGGTGCGACCTATTACGTCGTCAAGAAGGCGGATGCGCCGATGAACGTCGGTGAAGCTTTCGCGGTCCCGACGGATGCGGAAATGGGCGTCACGGCTGAAAACCACAACACCGTCGTCTGGAATCTTTCCGGCGTTTCCGCTTCGAGCGGAAGCCCTTATCAGGGCGTTGTTCCCGCCGGAACATCCGGCAATGACGAGGTTTATATCTTTGGCTTCTACGTCGGCTTTGTTGCTTATAACAGCTTTACCGACGAATACTATCCGACCCTTGCCGCGGCGATGGCCGATGTTCCTCAGTCCGGAACAGGCACTGTCCGCATGATCGCCGACTGCGGCACGTATGAAGAAGAGAACGGCTCCGCCGCCTACTCCATACCCGCGTCAACGACATTGACCCTCGACCTCAACGGTCACCATGCCGTAGGCCGCATCGTCAACAAGGGCACGCTTACTCTCGAGCTCAACGGCGGTTCCCTTGATTACCACACCGGAGCGACTGCCGCGGCGGCGGGATACCAGGCGATGGCAGCCGTCACCAACAGCGGAAATCTGACCATTCAAGGCAGTGCCGGCGGAGGCCGCATTACTGCCGACGCGATCAGCAACTCGGGCGTTCCGAACCATTCCGCCGTTATCCGCAACTACGGCGGCGGCACGATGAGCGTCACGGGCGTTACTCTCGAGAACTTGCAGGACGTCAACAACTACGTCTCCGTAGTTATGAACGACCGCGCGACCGTCACCGCGCTCACGAACGTCACGATCCTCTCCCCGCGCGGCTACGCGGTGTTCAACTACGGCGGGCAGATCCAGCTGATCGATTCCTGCACCGTGGACTGCGCTTACGGCATCTATAACCGCAACGTTCGCGGAACTAATACCATCGCGCAGGGCTATAACATTGCAAACTACGGCACGATAGATACTATCAAGGATTCGACCATTACAGCAGGTCAGTACGCGATACACAACGGCGCGGTCATAACCCTGCTTTACAACTGCACCTTCACGGCGCATCCCGATTCGGCGCAGGTCAATACATACGGTACGATGGCGGCAAACGTGCATGGCAACGTGCAAGGCTACACCGTATTCAACGGTAATAACTGGTGGTACGATACGAACGTCTGGAAGCGCACGGACGTTACGAGCGGCGGTTATTCCCGCACTGACGTCTATGAGGAAGACGCATCTATGCGTCCTACAATTGGCACCATCAATAATTGCCGCATTTACGCTGAGAACACTTCTACAAGCGCCGACCATGGCTGTGCGCTGTACAACAACGGCGGCGTAATTGACACAATAACCGGAGATACTGAGATCAAGACTTATAAGCATCCCGATAACGCAAAGAGCATAGCATCCAACTTCGCTTTGCGTAACACCGCGGGCGGCATCATACACAAAATCGAAGGCACTGTCGAGATAAGGGCAACGGGCTACGGCGCGTTCTATAACGACGGTCAGTTCACCACGAAGACCGTAAATGAATATGGCGATAAGATCGGCGGAATCCAGCTCCATAACGTGACCACATACGGTCAGCCTTCCGAGGTTGCTTCGATCAACTGCTCGGGCACTATTGCCGCCGGAACATATTATGCAATAATGAACAGCGGACATATCGGATCGATTACGGGCGGCGTGACTGTTTCCGCTAACTATAACGCTCTGCTCAATTCGGGCTCCGGTGCGGTTTCGATTTATGAGTATGTCCGTACCTATACCAGCAATACAGATTCCGCCACTGAGACGAAACGTGTTGAAACCTACACCCGAAATATGGAAAAGGGCTCAAGGATCGACACCATCGACGGCGTGCACTTTGTCGGTACCGGAACAAACAGCTATTATCTCCTCCAGAACCAGGGCTATATCGGAACGCTGAAGGATTCCGATTTCAGCGCAGCATCACCGCGCGCCGGAGAAAGCTATGCAATGTTCATGAACGGCGACAGCCGCCAGAGCGGCTATACGCTTACGAGAGAACCCTATGTCTACGAGAGCCTCTTCATCACGCCCTACGAATACCATTACGACTACGCACCTGCGACCATAAACCTCATCGAAAACGTCACGCTCACCAAGAACGCGACCTACGCGGTACGCAACCTCGGCGTGATCAACACGATAAAGGACAGCACGTTCACAGGAACGCAGTACGTATTCCTCAACACCATCTACGGTCCGTACGTCGAGCGCGACTACGTCCGCTACTATTCCGGAGCGACCAAGTTCGCGACCACGAGGAACAACGGATCCGATCTCACTTACAGCTACACCCGCTCTGCCGCGACGATAGGAACGATGGACAACTGCACCATCACGGGCACTTCCACCTATGCGTTCTATAACGGCGGACATATCGGCACGATGACGAACAACACGGTCTCTTCGACCAACACGACCGTGCTCTATAACGGCGGAGCTGCCATTATAGGATTCACGAGCAATATGCTGGACATATTCACGGTCACCGCTACGGATTCCGCCTGCACGTTGGTTTACGGCAACGAAGCCAGGGTCAATACGACGACCTATGCCGTCCCCGTGATCGATCTTATTGGAGAGGGCAACAGCTTCAGCGGCACCTATCAGGTCATAGTCAACCTCGGTGAGATCACCGCGATCGACGGCGGAAGCCACCCCGTAACGATAACCTCCACCACTCAGAAGCAGGTCGGCGGCATCTATAACTACAACGGTACGCTCTCTAAGCGAATCACGACAACGCCCTATACAGACGGAACCGCAGGAACTGCCGTGAACACCGATACTTATTTCAATGCGAACATCGGCAGTATCAAGAATACGATAATTACCGCGAACGGTATCGGCATACAGAACGGCAGCAATAATGCTGCATATCTCCCGACCATCGGCGAGCTCGGCGAGGGCCTTGAGGTCAACGCCAACTGCACCACCGCGGGATATCACGCGGTCTACAACACTGGCTACGCAAAGATTTCTGCCATCACCGGCGGTATTTATACCGCGACTAAGGCGACGACCAACGCCTATAAGAACAATAACACAAACCCCGAGCATGCAACGCTCATTTCGGGAGGCGACTTCAAGGGCGCCGCGAATACCCGCGCCAACGCGATATTCGAGCCCGACAACATCAACCGTCAGACGTATCCCGGGGGGCTTACGCTCAGCACCGGAACGGAGGACGTTACATTCCATGACGGACAAACGGGAACGGACTACTACTACCTTTCAAGCTCCTACACCGTCACGTTCAAGAACGGCGATGTAACCTTTGCAGAACAGCAGGTAGAGAGCGGACAAAGCCCGGTCTATCCCGAAAACGACCCCGAATACAACGGAGACGAAAGCGGCACGCATGCGTTTATAGGCTGGGCGATCGAGGGCGATGAGTCCGGCACGGTCTACAAGCGCGGCGACGCCCTTCCCGCGGTCGACCGTAATGTGACGTATCTGGCGCAATATTCCGTTACATATACCATCACATGGAAGGTCGAAGGTCAGGAGGATGTTCGGACGACCGTCATCGCCGGCGAAACTCCTGCTTATCCCAACAGCACTCCCACCAAGGAAGCCGATGAGCAGTACACTTATACTTTCGCGGGCTGGGATCCCAACGTTGTGCCGGCTACAGAAGACGCGACCTACACCGCGCAGTTCTCAGAGACCCTCAACACCTATACGATCACTTGGGTGATCGACGGCGTTCCCACCGAAGAAACATATGCTTACGGCACAATGCCCACGCATGCCGATCCCACGAAGGAAGCAGACGCGCAGTACACCTACACCTTCACCGGTTGGGCTCCCGAGATCATACCGGTCACCGGCGACGCGACGTATACCGCACAGTT
>JAEEGF012068523.1_pt1 | contig 12324 bp, 10 predicted proteins | sample 9134171 | NCBI WGS metagenome assembly JAEEGF01 (sample SAMN16246542, study PRJNA631951) | gut metagenome | biome: gut microbiome; feature: rumen; material: AP-attached | host: Bos | place: Iran: Karaj | collected 2018-10 | reverse complement strand
GTGATGTATGCAAAAAATCCCCGCTTCGTGCTCCGGAAGCGGGGATTTCCTTTGGCGCAAAAATACCGCCTACTTTTCCTCACAAACCTGGAAGATGAAGAACTTGAGGTAATAGCTCTCTCCGGCGCCCCAGAGGATCGGGTGGTCGCAGGACTGCGTGCGCAGCTCGACCTGGCGGAGGCGCTTGTGGACTGCCTTCGCGGCCTGGCCGATCACCTCCGTGAAGAGCTCCTGTGTCATAAAATGCGAGCAGGAGCAGGTGGCGAGGAAGCCGCCGTCCCGCACCAGCTTCAGTCCCTTCATGTTGATCTCGCGGTAGCCCTTGATCGCATTCTTCGTCGCTTCGCGCGATTTGGTGAAGGCGGGCGGATCGAGGATGACGACATCGTAGGTTTCCCCTGCCTCGTACAGCCTCGGCAGTTCATCGAGCACATTGGCGGCGCGGAAGGTTACCGTGCCATCGAGCCCGTTGCGCCGCGCGTTCTCGGCGGCCTGCGCGACGGCATATTCGGAGATGTCGAGCCCGGTGACCTCCGCGGCTCCGGCGATCCCCGCGTTCAGCGCGAAGGTTCCCATGTGGGTAAAGCAGTCCAGCACCCGCTTCCCGGCGCACAGCCTCTGGATCGCGAGCCGGTTGTATTTCTGATCCAGGAAAAATCCGGTCTTCTGACCGTTCACGACATCGACCAGATAGCGGATCCCGTTCTCTTCGATTTCGACATTCGTGTCAAATTCTTCCCCGATAAATCCCTTGTGCGGTGCGAGCCCTTCCTTCTTACGGACGGGCGCATCGGACCGCTCGTACACCCCGCGGATGGGAAAGCCGTCCTGCGCCAGGATCTCCTTCAGGATGCGAAGGACCCCTTCCTTCAGAGGTTCCATGCCGAGCGCCAGGCATTCGACGACCAGCACATCCGCATACTTGTCCACGGTGAGTCCGGGCAGAAAATCCGCCTCTCCGAAGATCACGCGGCAGCAGTTTAGGTCCTTGCGGGGCATCACACTTTTCCGGTAGTCCCAGGCCGCCTGCACGCGTGCGCGGAAAAAGGCGTCGTCTATTACGGCGTCCTTTCTGCGGGTCAGCATGCGAACACGGATTTTGGAATTCTGATTGATGAAGCCGTAGCCCATGCTGTAGGAGTCAAAATCCTGCACCTCGACGATCGCGCCGTTTTCAAAGGTGCCCATGATGCTCTCGATTTCGTTGTCATAGATCCAGGCACCGCCGGCCTTGATGGTGCGGCCCTCGCCTTTTTTCAGGGTTACGATGGTCATACTGTCTTCCTCTTTGCAATCGTATCTTACTGTTTTCTCCAGTAGACGCAGTCCTGATCGATCAGATGGATCTCTCCGGTGCGGAGCAAACGAATTTTGACATGCGTGTCGGTGGGAAGAGGGCGCTGCACCACGATGGCATCCCCTTTGATATAGGTTCCTGCGCCGTCAAAGCCCTCCACGCGGACCTTCAGCCCGACGATCATTTCATTTCGAAGTACCGGCATATGCCCTCCTTTCACGCCTCCCGGCGGATGGTTTCAGTATAGCAAGAAAGCACCAAACTGTCACGCATTCGGCGCCGCATAAGAAAACTTTGTGAAAGTATTGACAGGGAAACCGAATTGTGAGACAATACAGCCAAGTGAAAGGGAGTAGCCAAACGAAGGAAACGGAATCGTTTCCGACGGGCTTGAGATCGTCACCCGGATCACCGCGGATGTCTTGCATGCAGACGAAGCGTGGATCCCGTATCAAGTGAGAAGGCAAGACTTTTACTGTAACTGTCAGGTTGCGGTAAGAGTCTTTTTTTAACGAAGCGCTTGCCGCAATCCAAATGCAGAGCGCGGAGGATCAAGGGGGAGGCCCCGGGGATACCCGGCGCCCTGGCACAGCCGCATGACGGCAGAAAGAGAGGGCACTATGAAAGGTATTGCAATCGGTATTATCATTGCGGTGATCGTGGTCATCATATTGATCAGCGGTTACGTGAAGGCTTCGACGGATGAAGCGTTCATCATCACCGGTCTCCACAAGGAACCCAGATATCTGATCGGCCGCGCCGGGATCAAGATTCCCTTTCTTGAGAAGAAGGATGTCCTGAAGCTTCAGCTGATTCCCATTGATGTCAAGACGAGTTCCGCTGTTCCCACCGCGGACTACATCAACATCATGGTGGACGCAACGGTCAATGTCCAGATCGGACACACGCCGGATCTGCTGAAGAAGGCGGCGAAGAACTTCCTGAACAAGAAGCCCGAGTACATCGCAGCAGTCGCAAGAGAAGTGCTCGAAGGTAATGTCCGTGAGATCGTCGGTAAGATGCACCTGGAGGAGATGGTTTCCGACCGCCAGAAATTTGCTACGCTGGTCAAGGAAAACGCAGATCCCGATCTGGAGGCGATGGGCCTCGTGATCACCAGCTTCAACGTTCAGAATTTCGTAGATGACAATCATGTCATTGAGAACCTCGGTGTGGACAACGTGGTCCGTATCCAGAAGGCAGCAGCCATCTCCCGCGCAGAGTCCGAGAGAGATATCAAGATCGCTCAGGCGCAGGCAGACAAGGCAGCCAATGAAGAGCAGGTCAAGTCCCAGACCGAGATCGCTACCAAGCAGAACGAGCTGGCCATCAAGCAGTCCGAACTGAAACAGGAAGCCGACACCAAGAAGGCAGCTGCGGACGCGGCTTACGAGATCCAGCAGCAGGAACAGAGAAAGACCATCGAGGTCACCAAGGCCAATGCGGACATTGCAAGACAGGAGCGCGAGACCGAGCTGAAGCAGCGTGAAGCGGATGTGGCGGAGCAGGTGCTGAATGCGGAGATCCGCAAGAAGGCAGATGCAGAGAAGTATCGTCGTCAGCAGGAAGCGGAAGCTACGCTGATCGAGCGTCAGCGCGAGGCAGATGCACGCAAGTATGAGCAGGAGAAGGCAGCCGAGGCCGTGAAGGCGCAGGCAGATGCAGCCGTCTATGCGAAGGAGAAGGAAGCAGCAGGTATTGCAGCAGTCGGACGCGCTGAAGCAGAAGCCATTCAGGCAAAGGGTATTGCAGAGGCTGAGGCGATGGAGAAGAAGGCAGAGGCGTACGCAAAGTACAACAATGCCGCAATTACCGAGATGATCATCAGCCAGCTGCCTGCGATCGCGAAGGAAGTGGCTGCTCCGATCGCTGCGATCGACAAGGTGACCGTCATCGATTCCGGCAACGGAGATTCCGGTGTCGCAGGCGTCGGCGGATACACCCCCGCCGTGATGGCCAAGGTCATCGAAGCCGTGAAGGAGACCACCGGATTTGATCTGATGGAGGTCATGAAGGCGCAGACCTATGACGCCAAGGTCAATCGCAACATCAATGTCTCCGGCCTGAATGCCGAGGCGGCAGGCGAGGTTGCCGATGCGCTGAAGGGCAGTGAAGCGTAATAACATTTGATCCGGGATTTCGGGGCCGTCTTCGGACGGCCCCTTTTTTCGTATATTTTCGTTTATTTTCTTAATCAAACCTTAAGGCGATTGGTTATAGATTCTTAATCGCGAATGTGACAGAATATGCATGTGATCACAAAACAGGGAGGGAATTATGGAGTATCGTGTACTGATCTGCGATGATGACCGGGATATCGTGCGGGCCATCGGCCTTTTTCTGAAAGGCGAGGGTTACACCGTATTCGAGGCATACAACGGACAGGAGGCGCTGGACATCCTGGATAAGGAGGAGGTTCATCTGCTGCTTCTGGACATCATGATGCCGGTCATGGACGGAGTGGAGACGCTGCAGGAGATCCGGAAAAAATGGAATCTTCCGGTCATACTCCTCACCGCCAAATCCGAGGACAGCGACAAGGTGCTGGGACTCAATCTCGGAGCGGACGATTACGTCACCAAACCGTTCCAGCCGATGGAACTCATCGCACGCGTCAAGTCGCAGCTGCGCAGATATCTGCAGCTGGGCGGCAATGTGCCGGCGGCGGACAGCTTTACCTTCGGCAATATCACGCTGGACAATCAGTCCAAGACCGTGACGCTGGACGGGGAGCCGGTGCGGCTGACCAAGACGGAATACGATATCCTGCATTTTCTGATGCAGCATCCGGGAACGGTCTATTCTCCGCAGGAGATCTACGAGGAAGTGTGGAAGGATTCGGCCGTGAACGGAGAGAATACAGTGGCCGTGCATATGCGGCATCTGCGCGAGAAGGTCGAGATCACGCCGTCCGAACCCAGATACCTGAAGATGATCTGGGGACGCGGGTACTATCTGGATCCCGGCCGGGGCTGACAAGAGAACAGGGCAAGCTGAAAACGGCCCGGGAGAAATTATGAAGAAAAATCAAACGCAAGCGGAAAAAGAGTACAGACAGGAGGACGGGCAGAAGAAATTACCCCAAAAGGTTTCTTTTGCGCGCGTTCTTCTGCAGATTTTGCTGGTAGCGGTGCTGGGATGCATCGGGGGAGCCGGTGTGGCCAGCGTGGATGTGTTTCAGAGGTACGACTGTTACCTTGGGGAAAAGGCTGCCCGGCGCAGCATGTATAAGAATATCCAGACGACCTATTCCATCTATGTCGTTCAGGATGCGGCCGGTGACTGCAGGGCATCCGAGCTGGGCAGTTCCAATTTCCTGTACGGAGTGCTGACCACGGAGGACTTCGATCAGGTGGATCTGAGCGATCCGGCGAGCTACCTTTATACCAATTTTTCGAAGGAAGAGCTTGGCAGCCTGCAGAAGGGAAGCGCGGATCTGAACGTCTTCAGCTGCAATTACGGGGAGAAGACCGTAAGCAATGTGGTGCTGATGCCGGTGGATCTTCCGTGGATGAACAATAGCTACCTGTACAATCCCAATTACACCGTGACGAGCAGCGCCGCGCTCGACGAGATCCTCTGCGAGCCGAAGACGGGCCGGCTCTACGTCCGGATGGAGGGCTATATCCTTCCGGTGTCGCTCTACCTTCATGTGAGCGAGGAGGAATTCTATCATTCCTATGATGACAAGACCGGTAATTTTCAGATTTTGGAGGACGGTTCCGTTGTATTCCCGGCAAATACCGCCGATCTGCTCAGTGACCGGAGTGCCTGGACCGACCCGGATACCCGGATCGCGATCGCAGCGCAGGGAGAGTGGCCGAACGGCTGGATGATGGATCTGCGGCTGGAGGATGTGGAGCTGGTTACCGCGGAAGACCTGAAGCAGTGGAAGGACGGTACGCAGCAATATATCGCCTGGCAGATCGACGGAGCAATCGGTGAGATCCGGCTGGAATCGGATCATCTGAATGACTACCCGGCCTATTATGTGATCTCCAAGGTGCGGGAGCCGCTGGACCGGAATGCGGACGACCTCTTCGTCAGCGCGGGCGCCTGGGCGCATGCAAGCAGCATTCTGTGCTATGTATGTCCCATCCTCGGGTTCCTGTTTTTGCTGGTCAGTGCGGTGCTGTTTGTCCAGCTTCTGTGGTGGTTCGTCCGGTGGGCCCTGCGCCTTTGCCGCAAGGGGGTTCTTGCCTGGGCCGAGCACCGGAGCCTGCTCTGGAGAAGCATCCTCATCATCGGCGGAATCTGTTTCCTGGAGCTGATTTTCGTGCTCGTATGGGGAGAATCTGAAGCAGTTGTCTTCCTGTTTGTAGTGGAAAAAATCGTGCTGATCCCGCTCCTTCTCATCTGCATCGTGCAGATCGCGCGCCTTCAGAAGACGAGCTCTGCCATGGCGGCGGGAGACCTGTCCCAAACCATCGATACCCGGAAGATGTTCTTTGATCTGAAGACCATCGGCCGGAATCTGAACAGCCTCGGCAACGGCATCGAACTCGCCGTGAAGGACCGCATGAAGAGCGAGCATTTCCAGACGGAGCTGATCGCGAACGTATCGCACGACATCAAGACACCGCTGACCTCCATCATCAGCTACTCCGAGCTTTTGCGGGGGCACCTTGCGGGGCAGGCGGAGGCCGGACAGAATGCGGCCGACGAGACGACGATGGAGTACCTGGATGTCCTGCAGAAGCAGTCGTCCAGGCTCAAGACCCTGCTGGAAAATCTGATCGAGGCATCGAAGGCAACCACCGGGAACGTGACGGCGGAGCTTCTTCCCTGCAATATCTCCATGGCGCTGTCCCAGGTGCTCGGAGAGTATGAGGATCGCCTGCAGGCGGCGCAGCTCGACCTGAAGATCAAGCTCCCCGAGGAGCACATCAGCATTCTGGCAGACAGCCGGCATCTGCAGCGGATCTTCGACAATCTGATCCTCAACATGGCAAAGCACGGGCAGCCCGGCACGAGAGCGTATGTGAATCTGGAGAAGGAGGGCGATCTGGCCAGAATCTCCTTCAAGAATACCTCTCGCACGGAACTCAATCTCTCCGCGGAAGAGCTCATGCAGCGCTTCGTACAGGGGGATACCTCCCGCGGCGAGGAGGGCCACGGACTCGGCCTGTCCATCGCCAAGAGCCTGACAGAGCTCATGGGCGGCAGTCTGGATCTGGTCATCGACGGAGATCTCTTCCGCGTGGATCTGCGCTTCCCGTGCCTGAAGGAGACATCTTCCGCACCCGCTCCGGTATCCGCGCCGGTGGAAGCTGCCGGACCCTCGACGGATTCGAAGGAATAAGCACGGCGCAAAACGACATATTTTCATTAAGAATTAAGTTGTATTCTTATCCGGTAACCCCTAAAATAGTTGCGATAGTAATGTCGCAACTATTTTTTTGCAGAAAACAAGGTCCGGATCACGGCAGGTTCCACCGCGCGATTCGCTATCGCCGGTGTCCTCGCGCAGCGGTACTAGGCTCGCACAGTACGCGAGCCAAGGACCGGCGCTGCGGACGTCCCTCTGCGCAGATATATGCCACCGCAGGCTCACTCTACTGCAAGATAAAAGTGCATCTGAGTTTTACTTTGCTGCGATGATCATCAGCATTGATTTACTTTTGATTCACTGCACGACACAAGGATTCGATGTGCTCTGCGACTTCTTCGATGGTCATGTGCGTGGTGTCGACCACGATCGCATCGTCCGCCTGCCGCAGGGGCGAGATGTCGCGGTGCATATCCTGGTAGTCGCGCTGCTCGATATCTGCCTTGATCTTATCGAAGTCCGGCTCTTCTCCTTTGGCCTTGAGCTCCTCAAAGCGGCGTCTGGCGCGTTCCTCCACGGAAGCGGTCAGATAGATCTTGACCTGCGCGTCCGGAAGGACCACGGTTCCGATGTCCCGCCCGTCCATCAGACAGTCCGAGGAAGCGGCCAGATTCTTCTGAAGCTGCAGCAGATGTGCACGCACCGCAGGGATCGCGCTCGTCACGGAAGCGGCATTCCCCACCTCCTCCGTGCGCAGGAATCCGTTCACATTCTCTCCGTTCAGGAATACGACCTGTTGCCCGTCTTCATAGCGGATGGCCACATCGGCGCCCAGGCATTTTTCCGCCACTTCCTCCGCATTGTGAATATCCGTCTTTTCGCGCAGCAGGTACAGTGCGACCGCGCGGTACATGGCGCCGGTATCCACATAGATCAGCTGAAGATCCTTCGCCACCCGCTTTGCGATGGTGCTTTTTCCTGCGCCCGCAGGTCCGTCGATTGCCACATTGAGTGTCCGCATAAATTTTACCTCTCTCATTCCAACTATATTTCGTCTGCTTCCTCGCTGCGCGCCGCCTCCCGTCCCGCCAGAAATCCGGTGGACCATGCGATCTGCAGATTAAATCCGCCGGTCAGCGCGTCGAGGTCGAGCACCTCGCCCGCAGGGTACAGACCACGCACCTTCCTGCTTTCCATCGTCGAGGGATTTACCTCCTTCACGGAGATGCCGCCCTGCGTGATGATGGCCTCCGCGAAGGACGCCGTGCCGGTGACATGAAGCGTCAGGCCTTTCAGTGTCTGCACGAGCCCCTGACGCTCCGCGCGGGTGATCTCATGCACCTTTTTGTGCGCCGGAATCCCTGACATTTCCACAACTACGGGGATCAATCCGGAGGGAAGGAGCCCGCCCAGGCTGTTGGTGAAATCTTTGTTCTGCTGTTCCTCAAAATCCCGCAGGATCCGGTGATCGAGCTGCTCCTCCGTAAGGGCCGGCTTCAGATCCAGAATCCCGCATACATCCTCTGTTTTGCGCTTTCCGTAAAAGCAGCTCGCGGAGAGCACCAAGGGACCGGAGATGCCGGTATGGGTAAAGAGCATCTCCCCGAAGCCGTCATACAGGGTCCGCTTTCCGTTTACCAGGCGAAACCCGACATTCTTAAGCGATAGTCCCGCCAGATCCCTGCACCAGGGTTCCTTGCAGATAAAGGGCACCAGGGAAGGTCTGCACTCCGTCACTTTCATCCCGAGCTTCGCGGCAAAGTCCATTCCGTCGCCGGTGGATCCGGTCACCGGATAGGACAGTCCGCCGGTTGCAAGGATGACCGCATCCGCTTTCAGGACCGTACCATCCGAGAGCTTCACGCCCGTAACGCGCTGCACGTATCCTTTGCCCTCTTTTGCTCCGTCTACCGCTCCCTCTTCCGCCGGAAGATTTTCCGTCAGAAGCTGCTTTACTTCCCTGTGAAGCATTATATCCACACCGCCACGTTCCAGGATCCTTCGAAGGGCGGCGATGACATCCGAGGAATGGTCGGATACGGGGAACATCCGCCCGCCGCGCTCCTCCTTTAAGGGACACCCCGCCTCCCGGATCATACGGCACAGATCCTCGTTCGTGAAGGCAGAAAAGCTCCCGTAAAGGAATTTCGGATTGCTGACCACCTGACTCTGTATCTCCTCCATCGGAGCGGAATTGGTCAGGTTGCATCTTCCCTTGCCCGTGATGTAAAGCTTTTTTCCGAGCTTTTCATTTTTTTCCAGAAGCGTCACGGCAGCACCTGCCATAGACGCGGAAATGGCGGCCATCATTCCTGCTGCGCCGCCACCGATTACTATGATCTGCTTCATTTTTTGTCTGCATCCTGTTTTCTCAGGGAATAATTCAGCATGGGCTCATCGTCCACAAAATTGATTTCGTCGTTCAGATAGACCTGGTAATTGTTCCAGACCTCCTCGAGCATCTTCAGGTCGCTGCGCACCGCATCGGGCGCTTTGAGGCACAGGGCCACCACCAGCGCGTTGATCACGGAAAGCGGCGCCACGAGGCTGTCCACGATGCTCACCATGTCGCTGCGCGCCAGAAGCGTGCAGGAGGAATACATCGCCATCGGCGAGTACTTGCTGTCCGTGATGGCGATCACCGCCGCCTGCCGGTCATTGGCGAATTCCATGGCCTTGAGCGTGCGCATGGAGTACCGCGGAAAGCTGATCCCGACAAAGCAGTCCTTCTCTCCGATGCGGATCATCTGCTCGAAGGTCTCCGTCACAGAGGTCGTATTGATCAGGAATACATTCTTGCGGAACATATTCAGGTAAAAATGCAAAAAAGAGGCCAGCGGCTCATTGCTGCGAAGCCCCATAATATACACGGATTCCGCGGAAAGCAGTGTATCGACCGCCATGTCGAAGGCGCCCGCATCCAGATTTTCCATCGTGTCACGGATCTTCTCGATATCGGCACTTAAGACGGAGGAGAGGATCTCGGACTGACTTCTGCGCCCGTATTTTTCCTCAATCTTCTGCATGCCGGAAAACTTGTCCTTCACGCAGGAAACAAGGGCCTGCTGGAACCCGGGATACCCCTTGTACCCCAGCGCGGAGGCAAAGCGGACCACCGTCGATTCACTGACGCCGAGCGCTTCTCCCATCTCGGCCGCCGTCATGAAGACTGCCTGCTCATACTGGTTCTCGATAAAAGCCGCGATCTTTTTCTGGCTCTTGCTCATACCCGGCATCTGCTCCCGGATCCGCAAGAGAATGTCATCGTATTCTGCCATGTGCTCTTCCTTCAGACCTTCTCAAAGGATTCGTACGCCTTCACCAGAAGCTGCTCCGTCTCTGCATCCGTCAGATCATAATCCCCGGAAAGGGTCATACAGGCCGCGCCGTGGATGAAGATCCACATACGCATGAACAGACCGCCGGGATCCTTGCATCCCTTGGCCTTCGCCATATTGATCTCACGGACCACATTGCCGTCCGTGCCGTTCAGAAGCTCATACATGCTGATGCCGTTCTTCTTGTCCTCGATGAAAAGAAGCCGGAACAGATGCTTTTCCTGTCTGGCGAAAGCGATATAGGCCATGCCCAGATCGGTGAAGGGAGCGACCCCCTTCTTGGGATATTCGGTATTGAACGCACGAAAAAAATCCACCGCACGGAGGTAAACCGCCACCTGCAGCTCCTCCATGTTCTTGTATACGCGGAAGATCGGCTGCGTGGAGCAACCCGCCTTGACGGCAACCTTTCGCGCCGTCACGGAAGCAAAGCCTTCCTCGCGTGTCATCTCGAACGCGGTCGTCGTAATATGATCAATGGTAATCGATTCTTTCCGAGCCATAACAAACCTCCAAAAAAAATGCGGAACGAATGTTATTTTACTTTTTGGAAAAATCTATGTCAAGAGTGCCGCAAACCCGCAATCATCGTGAAACATCAATGTTTTTCAGAGTTTCACGCGCCGTGAAACATGAAAAAAAATCCCCGGCATTTTCAGCCGGGGATCCGATAAAGACGCTATTAGACAGGATAAGCCTTGTTCTCGGTGTCCGCCTGGGTGACATCCACCTTCTCCTGCTGTGCCTGACGATACTTGAAGAAGTCGGTAGCGACCTGAGGGAACAGTGCATAGCTCAGGACATCCTCATCCTGCTGCTTCCACTGCTTCATCTCCTCTTCGAGCTTGGACATCTCGTTCTCAAGCTGATCCGCGAAACGGCCGGTCAGGCGGGTCTCGCCGGGGATAACCTTGTCGATGACTTCCTGGCTCATGGGCTTGACGGTCTGGCCGTACTCGCCGCGAAGCATGCCCTTGGTCTCCTTGGTCGCCATCTTGTAGCGCTCGCCCATCAGGACATTAAAGACAGCCTGCGTACCGACGATCTGGGAAGAAGGCGTAACCAGAGGCGGCTCGCCCAGGTCCTTACGCACTCTGGGGATCTCCTCAAGCACTGCGCGGTATTTGTCTTCCGCATTCTGCTCCTTGAGCTGGCTGACCATGTTGGAAAGCATGCCGCCGGGCACCTGATACAGCAGCGTCTTGATGTTGACGCCGAGCACCTTGGGATTCATCAGGCCGGTCTTGAGGCACTGCTCGCGGTAAGGCGTGAAGTAATCCGCGATCTCGGCAAGCAGTTCCTGATCATAGCCGGTGTCATAGGGCGTACCCTTGAAGGTCTCGACCATGACCTCGGTCGCGGGCTGGGAAGTACCCATTGCGAAGGGGCTCATCGCGCAATCGATGATGTCCACGCCTGCCTCAACCGCCTTCAGATAAGTCATTCCGGCAACACCGGAGGTGTAGTGCGAATGCAGCTGGATCGGAAGGTTCGTATTCTCCTTCATGGCCTTGATCATCTCGGTCGCCTTGTAGGGAAGAAGCAGACCTGCCATATCCTTGATACAGATGGAATCTGCACCCATCTCCTCGATCTTCTTGGCCATGTCAGCCCAGTACTCGAGGGTGTAAGCATCGCCCAGGGTGTAGGACAGAGCCACCTGTGCATGACCACGGCCCTCACGGCGCTTGATCTCGTTGGTGGCATTGACGGCCTCCTGCAGGTTGGGCAGGTAGTTCAGGCAGTCAAAGATACGGATGATATCAATACCGTTGGCGATGGACTTCTCCACGAAAGCATCCACCACATCGTCCGCGTAAGGGCGATAGCCGAGAATGTTCTGGCCGCGGAAAAGCATCTGCAGCTTGGTATTCTTGAAGCCGTCACGGAGCTTGCGGAGTCTGTCCCAGGGATCTTCCTTCAGGAAACGAAGGGAAGCATCAAAGGTAGCACCGCCCCAGCACTCCACGGCATGATAACCGACCTTGTCCATCTTGTCGATGATGGGAAGCATCTCTTCGGTGGGCATACGGGTCGCGATCAGGGACTGATGCGCGTCACGCAGGACCGTCTCGACGATCTTTACCGGCTTTTTTGCAATCTCAGCCATCTATATTGTTCTCCTTTTCTCTTATTTAACACCATACACTGCCATGAAGGTTCCGGCAGCGACGGCGGTGCCGATAACGCCTGCGACGTTCGGGCCCATGGCGTGCATGAGCAGGAAGTTCGTAGGATCGTATTCCGAGCCGACCTTCTGGGAAACGCGGGCCGCCATGGGGACAGCCGAAACGCCGGCCGAACCGATGAGCGGGTTGATCTTTCCACCGGTGACCTTGTACATCAGCTTGCCCAGGAGGACGCCGGCCGCGGTACCGAACGCGAACGCAATCAGGCCGAGAGCGGTGATCTTCAGGGTA
>JAEEGF010612309.1_pt1 | contig 12326 bp, 12 predicted proteins | sample 9134171 | NCBI WGS metagenome assembly JAEEGF01 (sample SAMN16246542, study PRJNA631951) | gut metagenome | biome: gut microbiome; feature: rumen; material: AP-attached | host: Bos | place: Iran: Karaj | collected 2018-10 | reverse complement strand
GGGGAGCACGGCATGGGCGTTCTCCAGCATGCGCACGCCCAGTCCGGCGAAGGCCTCCGCCCAGGCCGGGGCGTCGTAGTAGTATTCGTGGTTGCCGGGCACGCCGTACACGCCGAGCCGGGCGCGCAGCTTCCCGAGGGGCTGCATGGCGTCCAGGCGCCGGGCGGTGGTGCCGTCCACCAGGTCGCCGGTGATGACGATGAGGTCGGGGCCGAGGGCGCTGGCCTTTTCCACCACCTGTTCCAGCCAGCGCCGGTCGAACAGCGGGCCGATGTGCAGGTCGGAGAGCTGGACGATGGTAAAGCCGTCGAGCTCCGCCGGCAGCCCGGGGATGGCGGCCTCCTCCCTGTGCACGTCGGGGACGCGCATGCCCTGGAACACGCTCCAGGCGCCGGCGGCCAGCGCCGCCATCATGAACACGGCGTGGCGCAGCCCGCAGGAAAAGGGCAGGCGGCGCCCAAAGCAGCGCAGGACGAGCCAGGCGAGGTCCTTGATGAGGGCCAGGAAGAAGAGGATGACGAGGGCGCAGAAGACCGCCTCGCAGACGGGCTGGACCGGCGCCGGGAGGTCGGGGTTGAAGAAGCTGCCCCCGAAGACCTGGTAGGCGGGGAACTTCAGGGCCGCGGCTGCGAGCAGCAGCCCCAGGAGCACCTTGCAGGACCGCCTGATGCGCAGCGGCAGCACAAGGCTGAAGAACAGGTAGCAGGCGATGGCCAGGGAATAGGAGATGAGCCGCATGGGGCGCCCCTTGCGCCGCGTTGAAGCAGGATGCCGGAGCCGCGGCGGCGGGCGCGGCATGCAGGATCGTACCCCGGCGCCCGGTGATTGTCGAGGGATAAGCGTGCAGGGGGCGTCCCCGCACAGGGCGGGGGCGCACATTGACAGCGCCGCCCTTTGGGTTTAGCCCTTTCCCCATCCCCCGCCAGGAGTGGCCATGCCTTCCCTTCCCCGCTTGTTTTCCGCCCAGGAATGCGCGCTTTTCGCCGTCACGGCCTTCTGGGGCACGACGTTCCTCGTCGTGCGCCTCGCCATGCAGGAAAGCGGGCCGTTGTGGTTCGTGGGGCTGCGCTTCGGCACGGCGGCGCTGGCCGTCTGCCTGTGTTCGCTGCGCGTGCTCAGGGGCATGACGCGCAGGGAGCTCCTGGGAGGGGCCGCCATCGGGATCTTCCTCTTCCTGGGCTTCGTGCTGCAGACGGCGGCGCTGGCCGTCATACCGGCCTCCAAATCCGCCTTCATCACGGCGTTCTACGTGCCGCTGGTGCCCCTGCTGGAGATGGCGGTCATGCGCAGGATGCCGGGCAGGGCGGCATGGGCCGGGATCGCGCTGGCCTTCCCCGGCGTGATGCTGCTTTCGGGCATGGACGGGCTCTCCGGCGGCATCGGTACCGGCGAGCTGATGACCATGCTCTGCGCGGTGGCCTTCGCCATGGAGATCATCTGCACGGGCATGGCGGTGCGCGATGCCGATCCGCGGCGCATCGCCGTGGTGGAGCTGGCCGTCACCGCCATCCTGAGCTTCGCCTTCATGCCCGTCATGGGGGAAGCGCCGGCGCCCTTCTCCTGGGTCGTCGTGGGCAGCGCCTGCGGGCTGGGCATCGCCTCGGCCGTGATCCAGAGCGTGATCGCCTGGGCGCAAAAGAGCATACCGCCCACCCGGGCCACGGTGATCTACACGGGCGAGCCGGTCTGGGGCGGCATCACGGGCTACATCGCCGGGGAGCGCCTCCCTGCCATGGCGCTGCTGGGCTGCGCCTGCGTGGTCGCGGGCATCCTGGTGAGCTGCCGCAGGGAAAAGTGACCGGGCCGCATAGCCTGCCCTTCCGTTCCGCGCTCCTTCGTGCTATGCTTGTGGCGCAACGTCAACAGGGATGTCGTCACATGCTGGAAACACTCATTCGTTCCGTCATGGCGGGCATGCTCATCGGCATGGGCTGCTGCATCTACGCCTCGGTGCCTGACCATGTCGCCGGGTCCTTGCTCTTTGCGTTCGGGCTGATGTCCGTCATCCAGTACAAGCTCTGCCTCTATACGGGCATGGTGGGGCTCGCCGGGCGCGGCGTCTCCCTCAAAAAGCTGCTGCTCGTGCTTTCGGGCAACGTCGCGGGCGCCATCCTGCTCTGGATGGTCACGGCCCCCAGCGGCCTGGCCTTCGTCCCGCAGCTCGAAGCCATCGCCGCGGCCAAGCTCGCCGCCAGGCCGCTGTACGGCATCGCGGCCGCGGCCTTCCTCTGCGGCATGCTCATGGAGCTGGGCGTGAGCGTCTGGCGCAGCGGCAGCGAAGCGCACACGGCCAAGAGCTTCATCACCGTCACGGCCGTCATGATCTTCATCCTCATCGGGGCCGAGCACAGCATCGCCGATGCCTTCTACGTGCTGTTCAGCGGGGAGCCGCTCTACCGCCGCGCCTTCTTCATCCTGCTCTGCGCCCTGGGCAACGCCGCGGGGGGCATCGCCGCCAACCGGGGGACGTCCATCGCCCTCCGCAAGCAGGGCTGAGCCCTTTCCCCTGCGGTGCCGCGCCGCGGCCGGCATGGCGCAAAAATGCCGTTCCGCGGACGCGGGACGGCATGGATAAAAAAGACCGCCCGTGCAGGCGGCCTTCGTTCGATCCATGAGGGCGGCCGGGGATGTCCCGGCCGCCTGCACAGGCTACTTGGGATGCTTGGCGTTCCACTGGTCGGAGTTGGGGAAGAACAGCGGCTGGCCGTACTTGTCCTTGCCGAAGTCGCGGATGAGGATCTGCGCCTCGTCGCTGACCACCCAGTCGGCGAACTTCAGCGCCGCGTCCTTATGGACGTTCGGGAACTTCACGGGGTTCACGCGGATGACGGCGATGAGGTTGAGCATCAGCGGATCGGCTTCCATGAGCGGGACCAGGGAGACCTTTTCCTTGAGGGTCAGCCAGGTGGCGCGGTCCATGAGGGTGTAGGCCTGCTTTTCGTTGGCGTAGAGCGTGGTGGCCCCGTTGCCCTTGGAACCGCCTTCCCACACTTCGTACCAGTCGCCGGAGGGCTCGATGCCCGCGGCCTTCCAGATGTCCATTTCCTTGACGTGGGTGCCGGACTTGTCGCCGCGGGAGACGAAGTGCACCTTGGCGGCGGCGAGCTTGGCCACGGCCTCGGTGACCTTCTTCATGCCCTTGATGCCTGCGGGATCGTCCTTGGGCCCGAGGATGACGAAGTCATTGTACATCACGTCGCGGCGGTCGATGCCGAAGCCCGCGGCGCAGAAGGCGTCCTCGAGCTTGCGGGCGTGCACCATGACGAGGTCGAACTCACCGGTCTCGGCCTTCTTGAGGGTCTTGCCCGTGCCGGCCTTTTCCATGGTGATCTCGATGCCGGTCTTCTTGGAGAAGGTGTCGGCGAGCAGGGGGAGCATGCCGGCCTCGACGGGGCCGATGGTGCTGGAGATGCGGAGCGAGTCGGCAGCCTGTGCGGGGAGGGCGCACAGGGCCAGCCCGAGCGCGGCGAGCAGGCCGGAGCGGAACAGTTTGTTCATGGGTAACTCCTTAAACAGGTTTATGCGGCCCATGCCGCGTTGATGAGGCAGGGGCGTGCAGCCGGAGCTGCTACGCCGGATCGATGTGGACGGTGCGGGCGGAGGGGAAGGAGTCGAAGAGCCCGGCGTCGTGCGTGGCGCAGACCACGCTCGTGCCCTGCTCCAGGATGGCCCTCACGGAGCCGAGTATGGTCTGCTCGCTGGCCGTGTCCACGTGGGCCGTGGGCTCGTCCAGGAGCAGCACGGCCGGCCTGAGGATGATGCGCGCCGCGAGCGCGACGCGCTGCTTCTCGCCCCCGGAGAGCTTGTACTGCGGCCGGTCCGCCATCTCGTCCGGGGCGGAAAAGCCCACGGCGCGCATGGCTTCGGCATACCGTTCCCGCAGGCTGCCCCTGTCGCCGCGCAGCCGGAGGCCCAGGGTGACGTTGCGCAGCACGCTGTCCTTGAGCAGGTAGGAGTCCTGCAGGAGCAGGGTGATCTCCTTGCGCGGCTCCGGCCCGCCGAAGTAGCGCAGCGTGCCGGCGCTGGGCTTTTCCAGGAAGCCCAGCAGGCGCAGCAGGGTGGACTTGCCGCTGCCGTTGCGCCCCGTGAGCACGACGAGCTCGCCTTTCTCCATGCTGAAGGAGGGGAGGCGCAGGGCGTGGATGGCGCCGTAGTCCTTGCGCAGGCCGTGCGCTTCAAAGAGGATGCTCATGCCATGCGCCCCCTGCGTTTGAACCATGTCATCAGCAGGTTGATGACAAAGGCGATGAACAGGAGGACGAGCCCCAGGGCGATGCCCTGGGCGAACTCGCCCTTGCTGGTCTCGAGGGAGATGGCCGTGGTCATGGTGCGGGTGGAGTAGCGTATGTTGCCGCCCAGCATCATGGCGACGCCCACTTCGGTGACCACCCTGCCGAACGCCGTCACGCCGACCATGGCCAGGTCGTAGCGTATCTCGCGCAGGGTGAGCAGCGCCACCTGCGCGGGCGAGGCGCCCAGGGTGAGCAGGGTCTCGCGGCAGCGCCCGTCCAGGGTCTCCACGGCCTGGGCCGTCCAGGAGATGACGATGGGCAGGGCGAGGATGGTCTGGCCGATGACCATGCCGGGGATGGTGAACAGCAGCCCGAACTGGCCGAGCGGCCCGCGGTGCGTGATGAAGACATAGACGATGAGCCCGATGAGCACGGTGGGGAAGGCCAGCAGCGTGTCGGATACCAGCCGGCAGAAGCGCTTGCCGGGGAACGAGGTGTACCCCAGCAGGAAGCCCGCCGGGAGGCCGATGGCGATGGCGAAGACGAGCGCCCAGCTCGTGGACGTGAGCGTGGCCTCTATGGCGGAAAAGGTCGAATCGTCCATGTGCAGGAGCAATTCGACCGCTGTCTTGAACCCTTCGGAAAAATATCCCATGGTCATGCACCGCCGTGCGCCGGAGCGCAGTAGGGTATCAGGCTCCCGGGAAGGGCGGAGGGGGAGAGCCCCCCTCCGCGTCGGATGGGCTTACTTGCCGGCGTTGGGGAAGAAGAGCTGCTTGCCCTCGAGGGTGTACTCGGCGATCTTCTTCTGGGTCTCAGGAGCGACCCACCAGTCTTCGAACTTGGCGGCCAGGCTGACCTTGACGTTGTTGCAGACCTTGGGGTTGGTGGTCATGACGCTGTACTGGTTGAACAGCGCCTTGTCGCCTTCCACCACGATCTTCAGGGGGTTGGCGGCTCCCTGCTTGTTGTCGAACTTGATCCAGGTGCCGCGGTCGGTGAGGGCGTAGGCGCCCTTTTCGGCGGCGATGGCGAGGGTGGCCATCATGCCGGAGCCGGCGGAGATGTAGAAGGGCTCCTTGTCGGGGCTGAGGTTGTTGGCCTTCCAGAGCTTGAGCTCGGCATTGTGCGTGCCGGACTTGTCGCCGCGGCTCACGAAGCCGGACTTGCTGTCGTAGATGCCCTTGAGGGCTTCAGCCGTGGACTTGCCGGCGATCTTGGCCGGGTCGCCCTTGGGGCCGACGATGACGAAGTCATTGTACATGATCTGGCGGCGGTCGATGCCGAAGCCGTCTTCCACAAACTTCTTCTCCACGGCGGGGGCATGCACGAGGAGCACGTCGGCGTCGCAGTTCTTGGCGATCTCAAGCGCCTTGCCGGTGCCCACGGCGACCCACTTGAGGTCGATGCCCGTGTCCTTCTTGAAGATGGGGTTGAGGAATTCCAGCAGGCCGGAGTCCTGGGTGCTGGTGGTGGTGGCCATCATCAGTTCGTCGGCGGCCTGCGCGGAAACGGCGCAGGTGAGGGAGAGGATGACGCCCAGGACGGATTTGCGAAGTGCATTCATCGGAGTGCTCCTTTGTAGAGGTTGTTGCTGTTGCAGGCGCACGCAAAGCACAGGCAGGCCATGCTTTTCGGTGCCATTATGTAAAAACTGGCATATTCTTTTTTTGATGTTACGGCATTATGTTAAATTAAACATAATCAACTTTTCTGGCCGCATGCGAAAAAGAAAACCGTTTTTATATAGGTACAACATCCCGGGATCATTGCTCATATCTTGGATGCACCATGATGCGCCGGGACAAGGAATTCGTGGATTTCTTCAAATTTTCAGGCATGTTGCGGTAAAAAATCGCCGGTCCGGATTTTTTTTCTGTTTTTTCCTGTTTTCCGCGCGGGTTTTATAGTATGTTGTGCTCCCGCTTCCGGAGGATAACATGAAGCCTTTCCTTTCGCTCAAGTCCGTTGACGAGATCCTTGCCCTTTTGCGCGGCTTCGAGGCGCTGCCCGGGGAAAACGTCCCCCTGGACATGGCCTGCGGCCGCTACCTGAAAGACGACTTCATCGCGCCCGGGGACCTGCCCGGCTTCGACCGCTCCACGGTGGACGGCTGGGCCGTGCACGCCCGGGACGTCTTCGGCGCCTCGGAAACGAGCCCTGCGCTCCTCTCTGCCCGGGATGGCAGCGCCATGGGCACGGCGGCGGACTACGTCCTCGAAGAAGGGCAGGCCGCCCGCATCCTCACCGGCGGCATGCTGCCCCGCGGGGCGGACTGCTGCGTCATGGTCGAGCACTCCCGCGATGCCGGCGGCGGCCTGCTGGAGGTGGTGCGCTCCTCCGCGCCCGGCGACAACGTGGTGCGCCATGACGAAGACGCCGCCCGGGGCGAGAAGCTCATCGCCGCCGGCACGCGCCTTCGGGCGCAGGAAATCGGCCTGCTCGCCGCCCTGGGTCAGGCTGCGGTCTGCGTGGCGCGCCGTCCGCGGGTCGCCATCATCTCCACGGGGGACGAAGTCGTGCCCGTGGAGGCCACGCCGGCGCCGGGGCAGGTGCGCGATGTCAATTCCCATACCCTGGCCGCCCTGTGCCGGGAAGCGGACGCCGAGCCGTTTTTTGCCGGGCTGGTGAAGGATGACGCCAGGATGCTGGCGGATACCGTCGCCCGCGCCCTGGCGGAATGCGACGTCCTGCTCGTTTCCGGCGGTTCTTCCGCCGGGATGCGCGATTTCACCGTGGACATCTTCACGTCCCTGCCGGGCAGCAGCCTGCTGGCGCACGGCGCGGCCATCAGCCCCGGCAAGCCGTTCATCCTGGCGCGCGCCGGCGGCAAGTGCCTCATGGGCCTGCCCGGGCACGTGGCCAGCGCCCTGGTCTGCGCGCGCGCCTTCCTGCTGCCGCTGCTCCTGGGGCTCCAGGGCGGGACGCCCGCCCTTCCGCGGGTGCTGCGGGCCTCGCTGAGCCGCCAGATCTCCTCCGCCCAGGGGCGGCGCGATTACATCCGCGTCTGCCTGCGCCGTGAGGGCGGGGGCTGGACAGCCGAGCCGCTGCCCGGGCGCTCGGGGGTCATGTCGGGCATGGTGCGGGCGGACGGCTTCGCCGTGTGCCCCGAGAACAGGGAAGGCCTTTACGAGGGCGAAGAAGTGGACGTGCAGCTGCTGCGCTGAGCAGCGGGAGGAAATATGGCAAGACATACCTACCTGGCGATGAAGACGCCCGCAGAGGCGAGGGATATCTGGCTGGAGAACGTCCTCCGGCGCTGCGCCGCGCCCGGCGAGGAGCGCGTCCCCCTGGCGCAGGCCGCGCACCGCGTGCTTTCGCGCCCGGCGGAGGCGCTGCGCTCTTCGCCCGCCTTCCACGGCGCGGCCATGGACGGCATCGCGGTCAGGGCGGAGCAGACGTTCACCGCGTCCATGCGCGATCCCATGACCCTGGAGATCGGCAGGGACGCCTTCTGGGTGAACACCGGCCGCCCCCTCCCCGAGGGGTGCAACGCCGTCATCAAGGTGGAGGACCTGCACCGCGGCCAGGACGAAGGGCACGTGGTCATCGAAAAGGCGGCCTTCCCCTGGCAGCACGTGCGCAAGCTGGGCGAAGACATGGTGGCCACCGAGATCCTCCTCCCCGAAGGGCAGGAGATCGGCCCCTGCGAGATCGGCGCCCTGGCCGCCGGCGGCGTGACCTGGCCGCTCGTCTGGAAGCTGCCGCGCGTCGCCATCATCCCCAGCGGCAGCGAGATCGTTTCCCTTGCGGATGCGCAGGAGGCCGAACTGCGCTCCGGGCAGTCCCTGCCGGAGTTCAATTCCCTTGTCTTTTCGGCCATGCTCCGCGACGCGGGCGCCGTGCCCGTGACCAGGCCCATCGCCCCCGACGATCCCGAAGCCCTGCGCCGGGCGCTCGAAAGCGCCGTGGAGGGCGGGGCTGACCTGGTCATCATGAACGCCGGCTCCTCGGCAGGGAGCCATGACTTCACGGCGGACGTCATCGCCGGCATGGGCGACCTGCTGGTCCACGGCGTCACCGTCATGCCGGGCAAGCCCACCGCGCTGGGCATCGTCAGCGCGGGCGGCCGCACCGTCCCGGTCATCGGCACGCCGGGCTATCCGGTCTCGGCCATCGTGGCCATGGAGGAATTCGTCCTGCCGCTCATCGCGCGCTGGAGGCGCCAGGCCCCGCGCTCCAGGGAGACGGCCGAAGTCGTCCCCTGCAACCCCATCGCGTCCCGCCCGGGCATGGAAGAGCGCGTGCGCGTCAAGCTGGGCATGGTGGGCGGCGCGCTGTACGCGGTGCCGCTCCCCCGCGGGGCGGGCACGGTGACCAGCCTCTCGCGGGCCGACGCCATCATCGCCGTCCCCCGCGACTGCGAGGGCCTCGACGCCGGCGCTCCCGTCACCGCGCAGCTCCTGCGCCCGCGGGCGCAGATCGAGAGCGCGCTGCTCGCCGTGGGCAGCCACGACAACACCCTGGACCTCATCGACAGCATGCTGCGGCGGCGCATGCCCTCCTGCCGCCTGACATCGGCGCACGTGGGCTCCATGGGCGGGCTCTCCGCCATCAGGAAGGGCCAGTGCCACGTGGCCGGATGCCACCTGCTGGACGAGGAGAGCGGCATCTACAACCGTTCCGCCATGCGCACGCATCTCAAGGGCGTGCCCTCCCTGCTGGTGCACCTGGTGGGCAGGGAGCAGGGGATCATCGTCATGCCCGGCAACCCGAAGCATGTCACCGCCTTTGCCGACCTCGCCCGGGAAGGCGTGACCTTCATCAACCGGCAGAGGGGCAGCGGCACGCGCGTGCTGCTCGACTACGAGCTCAGGAAGAACGGCATCGCCTGGCAGGACATCGCCGGATACCGGGAGGAAGAATACACCCACATGAACGTGGCCGCCGCGGTGCTTTCCGGCAGGGCGGACGCCGGGCTGGGCGTGCGCTCGGCAGCCCAGGCCCTGGGGCTGGATTTCGTGCCCGTGGGCATGGAGGAGTACGACCTCGTCATACCGGCCGTCCACGCCGGGGACTGGAGGATCGCCGCCCTCCTGGACGTCATACGCTCACAGGAATTCAAGGCCGCTGCCGACGCCATGGGCGGCTACGACACGCGGCGCTCGGGCGAGATCGCCTGGGAATACGACGGGAATTGACGCCGGGCAGCGCGCCGGGCGTCCTGACATCAACTTTTAAAACTGAGGATACGCGACATGAGCGATTGCAACCATCAGTGCGGCAGCTGCGGGCAGAGCGGCTGCTCCTCACGCACGCAGGAGCAGAGCCCCAAGGCGGCCCTGCACAAGCTTTCTTCCGTGAAGAAGGTCATCGGCGTGGTCAGCGGCAAGGGCGGCGTGGGCAAGTCCCTGGTCACCGGCCTTTTGGCCTGCAAGATGCAGGCGAAGGGGCTGCACGCCGCCATCCTGGACGCCGACCTCACCGGCCCTTCCATCCCCAGGCTCTTCGGCCTGCAGGGGCGGGCCTACGGGAATGAAGACGGGCTGCTGCCCGTGCGCACGGCGACGGGCATCGACGTGGTGTCCATGAACCTTCTGCTGGACAACGCCACCGACCCCGTGGTCTGGCGCGGCCCCGTCGTCGCCGGCGTGATCAAGGAATTCTGGTCCGAATTCATCTGGCAGGACGTGGACTTCATGTTCGTGGACATGCCTCCGGGCACCGGCGACGTCCCGCTCACGGTGTACCAGTCGCTGCCCGTGGACGGCATCATCATCGTCACCTCCCCGCAGGAGCTCGTCTCCATGATCGTGGAGAAGGCGCTGAACATGGCCCGGCTGGACAGCCTGAACGTGCCCGTCCTGGGCATCGTGGAGAACATGTCCTACTTTGAATGCCCGGACTGCGGCAAGCGCCACGCCATCTTCGGCGAGAGCCACCTCGAGGAGATCGCCGCCCAGTACGGCATCGCCCACGCGGCGCGCCTGCCCATCGACCCGGCCATCGCCCGCCAGTGCGACGCCGGGAAGATCGAGGAGCTCCCCGCCCCCTGGCTGGACGGCCTGGCCGACGTCATCGCCGCGCTGTAGCAACGCCCGGCAGGGCCGGCATGCGCTTCGTCCGCCCTGCCGGCCCGCGCGGGAATGAACTGGGACAAGGCGGCCGTCGACGATGGCCGCTTTGCTTTTGATGCGCCGGCCGGGAGGTGGGCGCCGCGCCCGGCCTCCCGGCCCGCAGCAGACGGGGCAAAGACCCCGGAGGGGGAAGACATGGATGACAGGAAAGCCATCGAAGAGCTGGTCGGCCGGTACGTCGATTCCATCAACACATGCGATCCGGACATCGTCGACGCCATCTGGTCCCATGGGGAGGGCGTGTCCTTCGTCGCCCCCGCCGGCCGGTTCGGAAGCTACGAGGCCATCCGTGACGATCTCGTCATGGGCGTGTTCGCCCGTAACTTCCAGAAGCGCTGCCTCCGGAAGGAAGACCTGGAGATCCACCTGGCGGGGAACATGGCATGGGCGGAATTCACCTGGAGCTTCGATGCCGTGACCAGGGACGGCAAAGAAGTCCGCAACCGCGGATTGGAGACCCAGATCATGCGGAAGGACGGGCAGGGGGCATGGAAACTGGTCCATATCCACTACTCGAGGATCTGATCCGCACAGGACGCGCCAGCCGCTGCTGGCAGCAGGGATGCCATGGAAGACATCACGGAAAGGAGGGACCCGGGCATGGACGGCGGGGCGTCCGGGTCCGGAAACCCGCTCTTTGCCAGCCTCACGGATGAGGGCGCGCCCCTTCCCCCCGTCGGGCTGCATCTTTTCATGGTCAGGGTGGCCATGAAGCTTTCCCCCAGGAAGGCCTCGACGATGCTGGGCATGACGCAGAAGCAGCTGCAGGAGTACGAGCTGGGCCGCAGGGAAGCGAAAGGGGAGCACAGGAAGAACATCCTGCAGTTCATCGACAGGCTCGCTCCGAAAGCCGGCCTGCGCGGACGCGGCGGGCTTCGCTGACCTCTCCGCCGCACCCCTCCCGGGCGCTGTGCCGGCGGCGGGGATGACCGGGAACATTCGAACGGCTTCACGGGCATGGAAGCAGATCGAGCCATGGTACAGGAATTCCTTTTGGTAGGCACAGGCAGTTTTCTCGGCGGCGTCGCCCGCTACGGCATATCCCTTGCCATGAAAGGCGTCAGTGCAGCCTTCCCGTGGGCGACGCTGGCCGCCAATGTTGCCGGCTGCCTCCTGATCGGCATCCTTTGCGCCGCATTCGACCGTCATGTGCCGTTTCCATCCCGCGCCTGGCTCTTCCTCACGGTCGGCTTTTGCGGCGGCTTCACGACGTTTTCGACGTTTTCACGGGAAAGCCTCATCCTGTTGCAGTCCGGGCAGTACAGGGCCTTTTTCTTCTATGCGGCAGGCAGCGTGCTGCTCGGGATCCTGGCCGTCATGGCGGGATACTCGGTCATCAGATGACATCATGCCGGCATGCCTGATCTTCCGGAAACCAGGCTGCCCGGGCCTCAGGCCGCAGGGAGGACGGAACGAGCCTGTCCGGCGGCCTTGAGGCGGCAATACCCTCTGAATAAACTTTAAGTTTTTCAAAACATACGGGTTTCACAAGGGAATTTCATCATCTTTTTCGTCCCGCCGCTTGTACGGCCTTCCCGAGATGCTTTTGCCCTGAAGAAGGCAGGGCATGGAATTGCGAACACCCGCCTTTTATGCAACAATGCCGGTGCGGGCGGCGGGAGGCATGTTGCGCCATGCTTTCCCGGATGCCATGCGCCTTGAGGAGCATGCATCATGGCGCAGGACCTTTTGATGCCGAGCCCTGCAGGGATGCGATCCCGGAACGCGGCCGGCCGCAAAGGCAGCCGCGATGCAGAAGCATTTTTGCATGGACATTTCTTTTTCCGGGAAGGATGAGGTCCCTGCGTCCTGAAACGCCTCTGTGCAAGGAGTGTTATGTCCGCTTCATTCGATATCGACCGCTGCATAGCCCATCTGAACGAGGTGACCGGCCTCTATCTTGCGCCGGACGCCGACCATGCCGTCTCTTTTGACTATCGCAACCGTTCCGTGCTGCTGCGCTTCCTGCCCGATGACCAGGTATGCATCGCCCATATCCAGCTTGCCGAGCTGGGGA
>JAEEGF010336248.1_pt1 | contig 12326 bp, 6 predicted proteins | sample 9134171 | NCBI WGS metagenome assembly JAEEGF01 (sample SAMN16246542, study PRJNA631951) | gut metagenome | biome: gut microbiome; feature: rumen; material: AP-attached | host: Bos | place: Iran: Karaj | collected 2018-10 | reverse complement strand
CCTGACGGCGCTACGCGATGCCGTGAGCGTGGTACTGCAGAAGAACACGCTGTTCAGTGGCTCGGTGCTCGACAACCTGCGGTGGGGAAGGAAAGACGCCACCTTGGACGAGTGTCGCGAGGCCTGCCAGATGGCGCAAGCCGATGAGTTTGTGATGGAGATGCCACAGGGCTACGACACAAAGATTGAACAGGGAGGCACCAACGTCAGCGGCGGACAGAAGCAGCGGCTTTGCATTGCCCGTGCCCTGCTGAAGAAGCCGAAAATATTGGTGCTCGACGACTCCACCTCGGCTTGCGACACCCGCACCGACGCCCGCATACAGCGCGCCTTCCGCGAGCAATTGCCGCAGATGACAAAGATCATCATCGCCCAGCGCATCAGCAGCGTGCAACACTGCGACCGCATCCTGGTCATGGACAACGGTGTCGTCTCAGCCTTCGACACGCACGAACATCTACTGGCCACCAACGCGCTCTACAAGGAAATCTACGACATACAGATGGCCGACAAGGGCGACTTTGACAAGAAAGGAGGTGAAGCATGAGACAGCCATCATTCGACCGTGGTCCCCGTGGCTCCCATGGCGCCAACGCCGGTTTCCAGAAAGCCACCAAACAGCAGAAGCAGGTGATGCTGCGACTGTTTGGCTTCGTGATGAAGAACTACAAGTTCTCCATTCTCACCGTGCTCGTCTGCATCGTGGTGAGCAGCATCACGTCGCTCTTCTCCACTTTGTTCACTCGGACGCTCATCGACGACTACATCATGCCCCTGACGCAAGCGGCCAACCCGGAGTATGCCTCGCTGTTGCAGACGCTGTTCAAGCTGGGCCTCATCCTGCTGTTGGGTGTCATTGCCAGCTATGCCTACAACCGCCTGATGATCAACGTGAGCCAGGGCACGATGCTGCGGCTGCGCAAGCAGATTTTCGAGCGCATGGAACAGCTGCCCATCAGCTACTTCGACACCCATTCGCACGGCGAGCTGATGTCGGTCTACACCAACGACGTCGACTCGCTCCGCCAAATGATTTCCACGGCGATGGCGCAAGTGTTCAGCAGCGTCATCACCATCGTGGCCACGTTCACATCGATGATTGTGCTGTCCGTGCCCCTGACGCTGGTGAGCATCTTCATCGCCGTGGTGATGATGATCACCACCACGAAGCTGGGCAAATGGAGCCGTGGCTTCTTCCGCACACAGCAGGAGTCGCTGGCGGGCGTGAACGGATTCATCGAGGAGATGATGACGGGCCAGAAGGTGGTGAAGGTGTTCTGCCATGAACAACAGGCCATCAGCGATTTCGAGGACATCAACGAGCGGCTGCGCTTCTCGGCCTACAACGCCAACAAGATAGCTAACATCGTGATGCCCGTGAATGGCAACCTGGGCAATCTTGGCTATGTGTTGCTGGCCGTGGTAGGCGCTGCCATCGCTATTGGCGACTGGTCGCTTTTCGGCTATCACTTCTCGCTTTCCTTGGGTACAATTGTCGCCTTCCTGCAGCTCAACAAGAGCTTCACCCAGCCCATCAGCCATGTGAGCCAGCAAATCAACTCCGTGCTCAACGCCTCGGTGGGTGCCGAGCGCGTGTTTGCCCTGGGAGATGCCGAGCCGGAAGTGGACGAGGGAACCGTCACCCTGAAAGATGGTCAATGGTCGATGACCAATGGTCAATGCCATGATGTGCAGGGCGACGTGGACTTCCGTGATGTCGACTTCGGCTATGTGCCTGAGAAGCAAGTGCTGTTCGACATCGACATCAACACCAATCCAGGCCAGAAGATTGCCTTCGTGGGCGGCACAGGAGCCGGAAAGACCACCATCATCAACCTCATCAACCGCTTCTACGACATCCAGAAGGGCGAGATTCTCTACGACGGCATTCCCATCACCGACATCCAAAAGAGGTCGCTGCGCCGCAGCATGACCATCGTGCTGCAAGAGACCCACCTCTTCACAGGGACGGTGCTCGACAACATCCGCTACGGCTGTCTCGACGCTACCGACGAGGACTGCGTCCGTGCCGCTCAACTGGTGGGTGCCCACGAGTTCATCCTTCGTCTGGCCAATGGCTACCAAACGGTGCTGCAAGGCGATGGCGGCAATCTCTCACAAGGCGAACGACAACTCTTGGCCATTGCCCGCGCTGCCGTGGCCAACCCACCCGTGCTCATCCTCGACGAGGCCACCAGCAGCATCGACACCCGCACCGAGCAGCTGGTGCAGCGCGGCATGGACACTATCATGCAGGGGCGCACCACCTTTGTCATCGCTCACCGACTGAGCACTGTGCGCAATGCCGACCAGATTATCGTGCTCGACCACGGGCGCATAGCCGAGCACGGTACGCACGAAGAACTGCTGGCGCTGCGGGGGCAGTATTATCAGCTGTACACAGGTAATCAGATTGATTGAGCCAGCAACAATTTCAATCTTTCGTCTACAACGAATTAAACGAAATGTTTCCTTTGCGATGCTTTTTCGCAAAGGAAACAATTTCTATTTCTTCGAACAACGAATTGAACGATAGGTATAGTTAGCTGTCTACTCCTTCTTTTGCAGATACTCGTCCATGCTTTGGGCTGCGCGTCGACCGTCGCCCATAGCCAGGATGACAGTGGCACCGCCACGCACGATGTCGCCTCCGGCAAAGATTTCCTGACGGTTCGACTGCATCAGCTCGTTCACCACTATAGTGTTCTTGCGCCCCAGTTCCAATCCCTCGATGCTCTTGGGCACCAGCGGGTTGGGACTGACACCTACGGCCACGATGACCTGGTCAACATCGAGCGTCACCGTCTTGCCCTCTACCGGCACCGGTGAGCGACGTCCGCTGGCGTCAGGCTCGCCCAGCTCCATCACCTGCAGCACAGCCTGACAGACGGCACCCTTCTCGTCGGCCTTGTACTCTATGGGGTTGTGGAGCGTGAGGAAGTTGATGCCCTCCTCCTTGGCGTGCTTCACCTCCTCCAGTCGGGCAGGCATCTCCTGTTCGCTGCGGCGATACACCAGCGTGACGTTGCCGCCCAGACGCTTGGCCGTGCGGCAGGAGTCCATTGCCGTGTTGCCACCACCCACGACGAGCACGTTCTTGCCGAAGTTGATGGGCGTGTCGGTGGTGGGGTTGGCAGCGTCCATCAGGTTCACGCGGGTGAGATACTCATTCGACGACATGATGTTGATGCTGTTCTCGCCAGGGATGTTCATGAAGTTGGGCAGTCCGGCACCGCTTCCTACGAAGATGCCTCGGAAGCCCAGCTTCTCCAACTGCTCCACGCTGATGGTCTTGCCCACGATGACGTCGGTCTGGAAGTGCACACCCATGCGGGCCAGATTGTTGATTTCCACATCCACAATCCTGTTGGGCAGGCGGAACTCAGGAATGCCATACTTCAGCACGCCACCAATCTCGTGCAGGGCCTCGAACACATAGACATCGTAGCCCATCTTCACCATGTCGCCGGCAAAGCTCAAGCCCGCAGGACCGCTGCCCACCACGGCAATCTTGATGCCGTTAGATGGGGCAATCTCGGGCAGACAGATGTTGCCACTCTCGCGCTCGTAGTCGGCGGCGAAGCGCTCCAGATAGCCAATGGCCACGGGCTTCGAGTTCATTTTCAAGTGGATGCACTTGCTCTCGCACTGCTTCTCCTGCGGACAAACGCGACCACAGACAGCGGGCAGCGACGAGGTTTTCTTCAACACGCGGGCAGCAGCGAGGATGTCGCCACGCTCAATGTTCTTCACGAATCCGGGGATGTCGATGTTCACCGGACAGCCCTCCACGCAGCTGGGCTTGGCACAGTCCAGACAGCGCTTGGCCTCCTGCATGGCCATCTCCTTCGTCAAGCCGATGTTCACCTCCTCGGTGCGAGTGGTGGCGCGGTAGACGGGGTCGAGTTCGGGCATGACGACGCGGGGGATGGCAAGGCGCTCCTTGGGTTTCATAGAGGAGCGCAGATGCTTGCGCCATTCTGCATCGAGGGGTTCTGTGGGGGTAATGGGTTCCATGGGGTTAATGGACTCATTCACCCCATTAGTCCCATTCGCTACCTCAGGCCCAGCAAGATGCTCCTCATAGTGCTCCAGCTCTTCCTGCTCGGCACGCTTGAAGGTGCCCATGCGCTTGAACATCTCGTCCCAATCGACCAGAGCGCCATCGAATTCGGGGCCGTCGATGCACACGAACTTGGTCTTGCCGCCGATGGTGAGTCGACAGGCACCGCACATGCCCGTGCCGTCGACCATGATGGTGTTCAGGCTCACCTCGCAGGGTATGCCGTGCTTCTGGGCTGTGAGGTTCGAGAACTTCATCATGATGGGAGGACCGATGGCAAACACCTTGTCGACGTGCTCCTGCTCGAAGAATTTCTCCATGCCCACGGTGACGACGCCTTTCTCGCCGTAGCTGCCGTCGTCGGTCATGATGATGACCTCGTCGCTGCTCTCGCGCACCTTGTCCTCAAGAATTATCAAGTCCTTGCTGCGTCCAGCCATCACGCTCAGCACGCGGTTGCCGGCCTTCTTCAGTGCTTGTATGATGGGCAACATGGGGGCTACGCCCAGTCCGCCACCCGCACACACCACGGTGCCATAGTTCTCGATGCGGGTGGGATTACCCAATGGGCCCACCACGTCGGCCACGCTGTCGCCCACGCCCAGTGCACACAGCTTCTTCGACGACAGGCCCACCACCTGCACCACCAGTGTGATGGTGCCGCGCTCGGTGTCGGCAGCGGCGATGGTGAGGGGCATGCGCTCGCCTTTCTGGTCGACGCGCACGATGACGAAGTTGCCCGCCTTGCGGCTTTGGGCAATCAGCGGAGCCTCTATCTCAAAGAGAAAGACTTTCTCGGAAAACTGCTCTTTTCTTACAATTTTGTTCATCTTTTATAGGGTTTTGATTTCATTCTGTCAGCTAAGACGGTGCAAAATTAATCAAAATATACGAATTACCATCATAATCGCCAACATTTTTTCATCATCGCCCTATCCTGTCTGCACAATCCTCCCTTTCTGCCCGCCTTGCGTTCAGCTATGTCGCGATAAACCGTACCGCATCATCGATGTTAGTGGGCCATAGCATTCAATATTTTTGTCGTAGCAGCGAAGCAGGGTTGTATTTAGAAAAACAAGAAAAAACAAGAAAAAACAGGAAAAGGTTTTTTATCTGTACTTTTTGTTTTTATCTGTATTTCAAAAAAAGTAAAAAAGATGATATAAGATATTTATGCTTGTTTACTTATAATAGAATAAATATGTGTAACTTTGCGGGCGAATTGCAAAGACGCTCGGCGTCCCTCAGTTTGCTATACAGATTATTGCCATCATGATAAGAGACTTCATCGCCATCGACTTCGAGACGGCCAACCAAGAGCCGTCGAGCGTCTGCTCCGTGGGAGTGGTCATGGTGCGCGGTGGGCAGGTGGCCGATACGTTCTACAGTCTGATTCAGCCAGAGCCAAACTACTACAACTATTGGTGTCAGCGGGTGCACGGACTGAGCCAGCGCGACACCGACGATGCCCCTGTGTTCTCGAAAGTGTGGCGGCAGATAGAGGAACGTATCGCCCATGTGTACTTTGCCGACCAGCTGGCGCCCGATGGTCTACGCTACCAGATAGCATCTATCCCCTTCGTTGCCCACAATGCGCGTTTCGACGAAGGCTGTCTGAAGGCTGTGTTCAGAGTGTACCAGATGGACTATCCCGACTACCGCTTCTATGACACCCTGACAGCCTCGCGACGGCAATTCGGCCACACGCTGCCCAATCACCAGCTCCACACCGTGGCCGCTGCCTGTGGATACGACCTGCGCAACCATCACCATGCCCTGGCCGATGCCGAAGCATGTGCCACAATAGCGCTCTACATTCTGTGAATCAGAGAGTGCGGTGATAAAAGCAGCATGATTCCATGCCCCTATCGTTCACGTTTCCACTTTGGCTACTCACCACTCGTTTTTACAGCTACCAACACACGGAAGAAAAAATGATTATCCGTTTGTACCCGATAGACGGTCTGCGCTCGACCTCTGGTCGCTCTTGCCCCTTCTGGGCATCGGGTGATTGCGGATAACCATTTTTCTATATTCATCAACCCTTACAAATTTCGGTTGGCAGCGGCCGCTGCCATCATTGGCGGCGTTCGCTGCCAATCATGTCCCCGCCCGCTGCCAACCTAAAAAGCATGCCCCTTTTCCCTCTGCGGTGCCTCCCGCTCCCTGTTTGCCGTGCGCCGCCTCTCTTGGATGCGCCCCATTTTGCTCGTCATCAACAATGCTCATCTGCATGTCATCACTTTTTTAGCGAATCGCTTGCTGATTCCGTAAATAATTCTTGTCTCTCCTCTAAAGAAATATGAAATTTTAGCGGGGCAGCACCCATTGTGCCGCCCCGCCTATGTAGTACAGAAAAAAGGTATCGGAACCTAATCCCAGATGCGCTTCAGCTCTCGCACCTGCACCTCGCAGTCGGCCCCTTCTACGATGAGACGGTTGTAGAGGCTCTGCGGGAACACAAGGTTGGTCATGGCCATGGTGCCCTGCTGGGTGAAAATCTCCACCGACGACTGGTCGACGAAGATGTCGAGCGTCACCTTGTTGCCCACTACGCACAGCGGAGCGTTCATGGAGGGCAGCGAGAAGGTGCCGTTGAACGAGGCCTTTCCTGTCTTGGCTGTGCGGTGGGCGGTGAGCATGCGTGCGGCGGCGCTGATGTCGAACGAGAATGCTTCATCGACATCGTTGGCGAGGGTCACGGTGGTGCTTCGGTCTAAGGCGATGGTCAGGCGCAGCTGGTAGGCACTCTTCGCGTTGATGGCTTCGCCACCGGCCGAGGCGGGGTGACGGTCGCTCCACGGCCCGGCAATCTTGTCGATCTCGGGCACGACGGTGCTGCACAGCAGCGGACGGCCTTCATACTCGGTGAGGGTGAGTTCGCGAGGCAGCGTGAAAGCTGAGCGCCAGGGCGAGCAGGGCACGGCTCCGGCATACGACCAGTTGTTCATCCAACCAATCATGATGCGCCGGTCGCCCGTGTTGCTCCATGTGACACCGGCATAGTTGTCCATGCCATAGTCGAGCCACAGCGGATACTCGCGCTCATCGGCAATGAAGTTGGTGCCATCAAACTGTCCGGTGAAATACATCGTTCCCGAGCCTACCAGCGGCCCGCCAGGGTTGACGCTGACCAGCAGCACCCACTTGTTTTGAGTGAGGGGTGAGGAGTTAGGAGTTAGGAGTTCTTGGGAACCATTAGCTCCCAGCTCCTCACTCCCATCTTCCATTTTCTCACTTCTCACTCCTAACTCCTCACTCCTCACTCCTAACTCAAACAGGTCGGGGCACTCCCACTGCAGACTGGGTCGGCCCTTCAGCTCGGTGAAGAAAGTGCTGAGGTGGTGCCACGACTTCAGGTCGGTGCTGCCGTAGAACTCCACGCCCATCTTCCAGCCCTTGGCCAAGGCCATGACCCACTTCTTGGTAGGCTCATGCCAGAACACCTTGGGGTCGCGCAGGTTGTCGTCGTCGTTCTTGATGACGGGGTTGCTGGCAAAGCGAGTGAAGTTCTTGCCGCCGTCGGTGCTGTAGGCCAGGCTCTGCTGCTGTGCGCCGCTGGCCGATGTGTAGAGTGCCACCATGGCATTGGCTCCGAAGCCGGCGGTGTTGTCCTTGTCGATGACGGCCGAGCCAGAGAAGATGTCGCCCAGCTCATCGCGTGTGAGGGCGACGGGCTGCTCGGCCCAGTGCATCAGGTCGGTGGAGGTGGCGTGCCCCCACGACATGTTGCCCCAGTCGTTGCCCTGCGGGTTGTATTGATAGAAGAGGTGATAGGTGCCGTCGGCATATACCATTCCATTGGGATCGTTCATCCAGTTCTTGGCTGGCGTGAAATGTATCTGTGGGCGGTACAGCTCGTCGTAGCTGCTCTCTGCGGTCGGCTCGTTGGGCTTGGAGGGTTCCTCCTGCTTGGGGTCGTCGATGAGCGGGTTGTAGTCCTGCTTGGGGTCGTCGTCGCCACAAGCGGTAATGGTAGCCGCCATCGCGGCGGCTACCATCATTGCAGAAAAGACATAGAGTGATCTCTTCATAGCTAACATCATATCAACAAATATCAACTAACTTTAAAAACTATCTTGTCTTCAGATATTCCAGAGCGTTCTTGGCCAGCGTGAGCACGTTGTCCTGATAGATGTTGTTCTTCGGGCGTGCGCTCTTGTCGGGTGTGCCGTCGGTGTTCTTCATCGAGAACTCGCAGCCGCCGTTGCCAATGCAGAGCAGAGTGCCCTGGAAGTCGGTCTGGCCCTGCTGGGCCTCCCACACGTTCATCTGGCTGACCCACCATATCTGGCTGTCCCACGTGCCGAGGGGATAGATGCCGTACTTCTGCGTGCACTGCGTGTAGCAAGCCTCCTCCTGGTTGCCAATGCCGGTCCAGAGGCTGGGCAGGTTGAAGTAGAGGCAGTTGTGGTCTTCGGTCCAGCCGGGACCCTTGAAGGCGATGAGCTTCGTGTCGGGTGTGGTCTCCACCTCCAGTCCCTTGTAGATGGGATGCGAGGAGTGGTCTTTCTTGAACTTGTGGTCGGGGTTGAGCTCGACAGCCATCTTCCACACGTCGTTGTTGATGCCACCACCACCGAATCCGAAGGCGTGGTCGTTGCCCTTCATCTCGTCGAGGCTGATGCGTCCCAGATGTCCGGCATAGACGGTGGCGTGGCTCCAGAGGAGCATGCTGCCGCCATCGCGATACCACTGGCGGATGATGGGCGTGGCAGCCTCCACGTCGGCGGGGATGTTCCACACGTCGGCTTCGCTCACGTTCTCGAGGTCGCGGAGCCAGAAGAGCACGCGGAACGGCTCAATCACGTTGACAGAGGTGACGGTGGTGAAGGGCACGAACTGTGCGGTGGGATAGTTGTCGTGCAGCCAGAGCCAAGCCGAAGCCTCGTCGTCGTCGCCATTGGCTACCAGTTCCTCGGGTGTGGCATAGACACTGAGGAAGCCGATGGCGGTCTTACCGATGCGGAGCGATGAGGTGGTGGCGAGGCTGGTGCCCTTGCCATTGCGTGCCACGAGGTTGACGTTCCACGTGTCGCCAGACACCACATTGGGGATGGTATAGCTGGTGGCCGAGCCGGGCAGTTCCTCTTTGATGGTCTGCTTGCCATTGGTGGCGGTGAACATGATTTTCTCGGCATCGGCAGCCTTGTTCCACACCACGAGGGCATCGTAGCCGCCAGACTTCTCCACCTGGCTCATCTGCACGCCAGTGATGCTGGTGGCACCCTCGCGCATATAAGTCTTGATGACGCCGGTGGAGATGTTCTGTCCGTCGGTGAGTTTGAAAACATACTCGAAGGGCACGTTCGTGGGAACGTTCTTCTGCGTGAAGCTGTTGCCGCTGACGGTCTCGCTCGAGTTGAGCGTACCGTTGCGATAGATGGCCACCTGCATCTGAGCCTGCTGTGCGGGCCACGTCCAGGTGTAGTCGTCGCCATTGAGCTGTCCGGTGATGTCATTGGCGTTGGGTGCCGTCAGCTTCATGGCCTCGCGGTCGATGTCCTTGTCCTGGCAGCTTGTCAGGGCTGCGGTGATACCGCAGCATACGGAACAAGCAAGGATGAATTGAAATATCTTGGTTTTCATAATGCTTTATTGTTAATTGTTAATTCTTAACTCCTAACTCCTAACTCACGATTAGTTGTATCCCTTGTTCTGGGTGTAGAGTCCGGGCACGTAGTAGAGCTGGATGTAGGGCAGGGGGAAGTACTCGTTTTTGGCGGGCGTGTAGTGTGCGTCCTTGTAGTACTGGGCGTAGGTCTGTCCGTCGTAGACGACATCCTTCTCCTTCTCGAAGAACTTGTTGAGCGTCTGCGAGGCGATGCCCCAGCGGCGCAGGTCGAAGTAGCGTCCGTTCTCCATGGCCAGCTCCAGGCGGCGCTCCCACTGCAGGCGCAGACGTGCCTTCTCCTTGGTGTCGAAGTCGGAAGCGGGATAGAGGTTGATCTCGCACTGGTCGGCAGCATAGGCGATGTGCTTGGCCACCGAGTTCTTGGCACGCTGGCGGATGGCATTGATGATGGTGCGGGCTTCCTCAAGCGAACCAGTCTCGATGAGCGCCTCGGCACGCATCAGCATCACGTCGGTGTAGCGCAGCACGTAGTCGTTCATGGCGAAGGCCTGCCAAGGGTTGTCGAAGGTCTCGCCCTTCGAGCGCTGTGGCACCTCCTTCAGCGAGGCGTAGTAACCATAGGTGTTGGGCGTGCGGCTGTTGTCCTTGGTCATGGTGTACTGAGCCTCATACTTGTAGGGGAAGGTGGGCATGCCAACGGTGTGGAAGAGGCGCGGGTCCCATTTCTGTGCGGTAGGCACGCCGTTGATGGGATAGTCAATCTTGTTGTTGTAGTCGTTGAACATGGGCAGTCCGTCCTTGGTCTTGAAGGCGTTGACGAGGTTCTGCGTGGGCTTGTGGAAGTCCCATCCGCACGACCATATCTGCCAGCAGCCATTCAGCATGTTGCTCCAGTTGGCGCGGCCGAAGGTGGTGTTGTCGTCCTGATAGTCGCTGTGCTGCACGGCGAAGACGCTCTCCTTCGAGTTCTTGTACTCAGGCAGGAAGATGTCGCCATAGTCCTCTAAATAGCCATACTGCGACTGCTGCACGACGGCCGTGTATTCCAGCACCTTCTTCATGTACTCCTGGTTGATGTGGCTCACGCCGGTGTTGGCCTCGTAGCCATCGCCCCAAGCCATGGTCAGGTAGCACTTGGCCAGATAGGCAGCGGCGGCAATCTTGTTGGCGCGACCGCCATCCTGCTGCTGTGCGGGCAGCACGTCGTAGGCAAACTGGAAGTCGGCCACGATCTTGTCCATCAGCTCCTCGTGGGTGAACTGGTTGTTAGGAGTCTGCTCCTCGGTGTGGTTCTTGTATACCTCCTCATCGACCCAGGGCACCTGATACCACATCTGCACCAGCTTGAAGTAGAAGTGAGCACGGAGGAAGCGCACCTCGCCCTCGCGAATCTTGGTCTTCTCCTCGCCCAGCTTGTCCTTGCCATACTCGGCCAGGGAGACCAGCGCACGGTTGCAGCGTGAGATGCTGCAGTAGAAGTGATACCACTGCTCGTCCATGTGGTCGGGCGTGGATGCCGTCAGCGTCGACCACACCTCCACGGGGTGGTAGTTGGTGTCGGTGGTGCCGCTTCCGCCCTTCATGGCATCGTCGCTCGACACGTCGCCGTAGGGCCAGAGGTTAAACGGATAGGTGTACCAGTCGTCGCCCAGCTTGGCGTAGGCCGAGGTGACCATCTCGTCGGGCTGGCTCATAGCGAGGTCCTCGCTGATGACACCCTGCGGGTCAACGTCGATGAAATCGTCGCAGCTTGTGAGGGCTGCAGTCATACCGCAGCATACGAAACAGGCGGCGGCTACCTTACTATATATCTTGGAAATCATAATTACTAATTCCTAATTATTCATTATTAATTAAAACGAAGTCTGAATGCCAAACGAGAAGCTGGTGCTGTTAGGATACATCCAGCGGGGGTTCTCGGGGTCGCTGCAGGTGAGCGAGCCGCCCTTCAGGGTGAGCAGGTTGTGGCCAGAGACATAGATGCGGGCCGATGTCATGTTCACCTTCTTCAGCAGGTTCTCAGGCAGGTTGTAGCCTATCTGCACCTGGCGCAGCTTGGCGTAGGAGCCGTTTTCGACGAAGTAGGTCGAGGCGCGGTTCTCGTTGCCCACGTTGTTGGTGGTCAGAGCGGGAATCGACGAGCCGGTGTTGGCCGTTGTCCAAGCATCGAGCATACGGTTACCCTTGTTGCTTCCGGCATCGGTGATGCTGTAGAAGTCGGTCTGGAACTTTTGGTCGTTGTAGACATCCTGACCGGCCACGCCCTGCCAGAACATCGAGAAGTCGAAGTCCTTGTAGCCCAGGTCGACGTTCAAGCCCCATGAGAAGTTGGGCACGGGATTGAAGATCCAAGTCTGGTCCTGCTCGTTGATGATGCCGTTACCATCGAGGTCGGCATACTTCAGGCCACCCACGCGGGCGTTCTCCTGACCGCTGGCCAGCACCTCCTCACGGTTCTGGAAGAGTCCGTCGACGACGTAGCCCACGATGCTGCCGTAGGGCTTCTTGGCCTCCACGAGGTTCTGCTTGGCAGTGTGCACATAGGAGCCGGTGGTGGTCTCAGGCAGGTATGTCACGCGCTGGCGGAAGAAGTCAACATTACCGTTGATGTTGTATTTCAGGCCGAAGTCGGTGGTGCCGCGATAGCCCAGTGCGAACTCCATACCCCAGTTGTGCAGACTCGGACCG